>Ga0209208_10001659_pt1 | contig 31599 bp, 31 predicted proteins | sample S1TSphfallax_3_FD_187694 | JGI IMG/M metagenome (GOLD analysis project Ga0209208, IMG submission 187694) | Host-associated microbial communities from peat moss isolated from Minnesota, USA - S1T2_Fd - Sphagnum fallax MG (SPAdes) (version 2) | ecosystem: Host-associated > Plants > Peat moss >...
TTTTGTGCATGTTGAAACCCTAACTTTAGAAAGACATTTCAATTTTGTCTTTGTGGTGTTATTTATAACTCAATGTCATATACCTTATAATGGTGGCTTTTGGGATTGGTTTCCTAATGTGGGTTGTTGAAGGTTGTTTTATGTGTTTTCTACCTATTGAAATCCTAAAACCAAAGTGCATGTTCATGCTTTTGCACTATGTGGTTGCCATCAATAGTTTGAAATGTAATGAAAACTTAAACCTTTTTAGACATAAGGTACAAATTCATTGTCACCCACTTCATGTGTATGTTCTTGTGGCTCTTGTGGGAAATATAAAGATGATAAGGCACACATTTAAAATGGGAAAATTAAATTTGAACATGCATCATTAACAAACCTTCTTACGATGTTGCCAACCTATAGTATTTCCACCACACCTTGCAAAGAATGATAACATGGCCAAGCGAGTTAAAAAAGTTATTCGAACCCATCAAGATGATGTAAGGGACTTTCATCTATTGATGAAGATCTTGTCCTACTTTCAATTCCCTCAAGTTTCACAACATTGAAGTACAAAAAAATGAAGGATATAATAACCACTTCCATGTTGATGATGAACAAATGAGTTTGTTAATCACATATGATTGTGGGGTTGCATTTATTTTTTAGTAGTCCAAGGTGATGAAAATGATATATTTAAAATTATTTAGTATGCTAAGACCTTGAAGGAGATTTTAATATTAGATTATGGTCCCATGTATTCATTGTAATGTTATTCCACTACCAATGGGTGAAAAATGAAATTGATAACAGAGACAACCCCCACTTACAAACTTGATGATGCTAATATTTTATTTGTCAATTTTTAACACTTGTTGTTTCAAATTTATGAACCATTTTTCTTCCCTACATAAGTTCAACATGTATTTTTTTGGAATGAGTCCAAGACACCATGATGGAAGGTCATCTTTCATAGAAAACTTAAAAGTTGATGAATTGTGGTCACAAACACATACAATTATTTCATTGACACATGTGGTGTTGTGTCTAGGCTTGAAACTTTGTTGGAGTTTCAAGTTTTTAAAAGCGATAGAACACTTGTAGGTGTAATTGAATTGGGTAGAGAAGAAACACTTATGCTTGCTTAGGCTTTGCATGGCAACTTGGGAATGGATGATGCATAGTGATTTTAGTGCAAGTTGGCAATCAATTTATTTTTTGAACTTCCTTTCTAATTCGATGACATCAAAAACATGTTATTTTATCTCTAGTATGTGCTAGGTTTTGTGGTAATAAACATTTTTTTAAGGAATGATTTATAAACTTGCAAATTTTACATTTTCATTGATTTTGAATCACTTATTTGTGTAGTAAAAGGTCTTGTTTCCTATGTTTCATTTCATGTCAATTATAATTGTTTAAATAGTGGGACACCATGATTTTACTTCCCTTGGATGGTAATATGTGGATCTTGTACTACCAATGCCACTTATACACAAGTTGATTGTAAAGCAATTGCAATAGCAAAGATGTCACATGGTCTAAATAATCATGAATGTACAAAAGGAATAATTATTAGACCAATTGCAAAAGCAATTACACCTAGTTGCAAAAGCAACTTGATTTTCACCCCTTAATGGACCATTCAAAATGGATGACAAATGTGCACTTTTCTTCTACTTTCCATCCAAACACATATAATTGAAATTTGGAATCGCATTTGCAATTTATTTTGGCTATGCCTACATTGTAGTCTCATATGCAATTGTAATAGTCACATATCCGACTATAAAAACTTACATCTTAAATGACATGTAAGACTCATCTAAATGCAGTCACAAAAATAGCTGGTTTGGATACTAGTTGCAAACTTCGGGTTGAAATATACATGATTTCTTATATTGAAATCAAATTTTCCATATCATTTTGACAAGATGGACAATGTTTTACACTTGGATGAAAATAATTTGAATTTGATGACATGGATGAAATTAAGTGATGCGAATGGAATTCACCATGTTAACAACATCATACCTTTAGATGAAAATGATGAATTTGACAAAATAGTTGAAAGTTTACACATGGAAAGATATGCTCTATGTGAATGAAATTAAATGACACAAATGAAATAAGTTGCATGTATAAGAAAATATCATTTGAATAAACTTAACATCATGAAGGGAATTTGATGACATGGGTGATATAAATGACATGGTAAAAATTTGGTAATATGGATGAAATCAACAACGTAAATAACATGAATTGCATTCTAAAAAGAATGATCATAAGAATGACGTTACCATAATATATCATAGTGATGCAATTAAACACATGGATTAATTTTGACCACATACATGAAAGTTATTTATATGGATGAAAACAATATAGTTGAATCAACATCAAAAGTGTCATTGGCCACGTGGATTAAATTCAACTACATGCATCATGATCACATTCATCTATAAATGTTAGTTCAAATTCACATTGTTAAATTGGTCTATATCATGAAAATCACCCACATGGTAAAAATAATCCATGCCAAAATAAAGTTTCATGCATGTTGTATTAATTTCATCCATACCCTTATTTCCCATTCATGCTGTTGATATTCATTAATGCCCAGTGTCATCCATATGCTACACATTATATGTGTTAACAATTTCATCCATATGCTTTGATTTTCCATGCCATTTATTTCATCCAATGCATAGTCATATGAAGATCATTCTCATCCATGTAAATTTCATAAATATGGCCAAATCCATGAACACAGTTCCACTCATCATCAAAATTGAGTCCAATAGGTAGGTAGGTAGGTAGGTAGGTAGTTAGTTAGTTTTATCCATATGAGTTGCCTATGGTAACTTTCATCCACAAACACTAGCTTCATTTATGCAAGGTAGAATTCATCCAACAAATTCCACCACATATTTATTCCACAGATATTCATTGATGATGTCAATTGCATCTTTATGGTCATAAACTTCATCCATAAAACAGGATGATGTTTCATCATCCATTTGGTGTATGTGATTGTTGAGATTGTCTTTTTCATGTCATGACTTTTTATTGATTCTAGGGTTCCTTTGATAACTAAGGGCGACCCATTCTGCCGTCAGAATCACCCATGCCCAATTCCTGCAGAATAGGTCACCCTAGAATAGAGCGAGGCTGCCCTTTTCTGGCCACTCATAGGCACCCACGTGCTCCCGTTTCTGTTGGTCTCCGTGTGTCTCAGAGGGGTACCTGGTACCTACCTACCAGCTCACCTGGGTACCTTAAATAGAGAAATTCTAAAGCGAGGAAAGATCGCCAAGCACAAATGCACGCATTTCCCTTGTTGCAGTTTTTTTGGCGATTTTATTTTGGTTGAAGAAAATAAGGTGTTTTTTTTTCAGTGTAAAAAAAATAAAAATAAAAATAAAATATTTTTTTTTCTCAGCAAATAAGGAATTTATAAGAATTGTAAATAAATCAAGAAATTACCCTTTTCGATTTCTCCCACTCCCCCAAAAAGGAAAATAAAAACAAAACTAATAAGCAATAAAGCAATAAACAAAAACTCATTTGTTGGTTTTGTTATACATATGTGAAAAATAAAACTCATTATTGTACCTAAAAAGAAAATACCTGATATGAAAGAAATAAAATCTCATTATTTATTATTCAAAAATTTATATGTTTAATAATAATAATGAGGAAATTATGTCTAAAACTAAATAATGTTGAAATTTTACATAGAAGAATGGGGAAATTATAGGGATGGATGAGATATTGTTTTTTAGCTAACAGAAGTCTGTTGTTGTCGCCTTGTCTAATTATTATCGCGCGCTTCATCCAATGCACTAGTGTTGCTGTTGTTGTTGACAGACGGGAGAGAGGGAGCGAGGGACGGAGGGACGGAGACGGGGGCGGAGAAACAGAGGAGCGAGACGGGGACGGAGCGACAGAGGAGAGAGAGAGAGAGTGAGAGAGAGAGAGAGTGTGGAGACGGGGACGAAGAGACAGAGGAGAGAGAGACAGAAGACACAGAGGAGACGTGCAGAGAGACAGAGACAGAGAGGCGGCAGGAAAAGGAGGGATTCGAGTGGATTCTGGGAGCAATGCCTTGTCTCCTTGTGTCGATTTTTGGAGGAGTTTTTATGTTCTGAGCAAGTTTTCTCTTGCTGTAGATTTGTAGAAACCGAAACAAGCATTTTTTTCTAGGTTTGCTCTAAGATGTATCCAAGAAGAAGAAGAAGAAGAAGAAGAAGACCATCTTGAAGCAAGCAAGCAAGCGCGCTCACACGCTCGCGATCCAGACGGACAGACAGTGTATGTGTGGTTGCTTTAAAGACAGTGTTGTTGCATTTGTGTGGGGCTTTTTTCTTCTGTTTGTGTGTGTGTGTGTAGCAATGCGAGTTTTGAAAGGCAGTAGTATTGTAAGGTGTTTGGGGAACTCTCTTATACAGATTGAGCGGGGGATGGCTGGAGGAGGGAGAAGAGGCTTTATAAGTAAAGATTTTATATTTTTGTGTGTGTGTTGAATGCAAGAAATGGCCTCATCATGACTAGTAGCGTTGGGTCAAGTTAGAGTGGTGTTGAACTGTTGTTGTTGTTGCACTCATTTGCGTGCATTTGGAAATGCACATAGCTTCTTCCATTGTGAAGCATTTAGAATGTGCTTCTAAGTGAGTCTTGTTTTCTAAAGTTAGCAAGGGTTAGTAGAGAGAATGGCCTTACATATATATAGCCTGTAAGAAGCTCAGAAACCGCCCGTGACGCATTGGCGCCGACTAATCCGAAACTTCCCCTATTGTATGCGCTTCTCTGTCAAATCATCAAGTCAAACGTGGTAGCAGCAAACAGCAACTTAAACAAGGTGAGACTTCAAGTGCTTGGCTTGATCGTGTGAAAGAGTAGAGTAACACTGGTGGTGATCGTGATAGATAGCAGCAGCATTATGTTATTAGGGCCTTTGCAATCTTGTTTGCTGGAAGGAAAAAAAATGATGTTCTTAGGGACCAGGGGGAGTTGTGGATACTTTTGTTTGGTGAAGGGAGGACCTAGCCTTTCCCCTCCGTTGTAGCTCTGTGAGACAGGAAATTTAGGGTCTCGGCTTTTATTTTGTATGGAATGCCAGATAGTGTGTCTCGATGTGGCTTTGTGGCATGCCTCAGAAAGATCAGGGCTTTTGTTATTTATTGTAGAATGTCAGTTACCAAGTCTGAGTTTCATATGGGAACAATCTGAGGTGAATATTGAAGGAACTGTTGAATCTGTAATGATGGACATATTTTTCTTCATCAGATTAATGTACTTTTTGACCTTGCATTGTATGTTGTGGGCGCACTTTCCAGAAAGTCTCTTTGAAATTAGAGTCAGTAACATCGTTGTTTCTATCTCCTTGAGTGCCTTCACTTTCTGAGCATTCAAAAGGCACTTCTCTTCGACAAAATGCCACCTTGAGTGATAAAATCATATCAACAATATGATTGTTTGGGAGCAAATCCATTTGATTATATATCATCTCAAGTCATTCAAGAGCAGCTGGTTGTCCCATCAGACTGCTGTGATATCAGCCTTGAAACCATATATATCAAAAGGAGGATAGAAAATGTGCAGAAGTTGAAGCAAGGGGATTTGTGGATTCTTACTCTATTGTAGGAGCAGGGATGGAGAGGTGGTGGTGACTTAGGTCATGGGGCAATGACCTGCTACCACAAGTCGATCATCTATGACCAACCTCCTTAATTGCTGGGCCTAGATATATGAAGGGGAACAGCACATTCAGACTTGAAAATAAGCTTTTTACTGAAAGCTGAAGAAATCGGCTATTTCCATTTTTTTAATCATAATGTAGCTTTCGTTCGCACAAGGAACATGATGGGTTTGTGTGGGCAATCAAGAGGAGGGAGCTGAGGTCATTCTGTGGGATCTACAAGGTATTTTCTATCTTTCTAAGGCCTGGCAAGAAAAGAAGGGGGGCACTATTGGTCCTCAGCAAGCACAAAGAAGTGATAGAAAGAAGAAGGGGAAACAAGATAAAATAGAATGAGAGCAAGTACAGAAGACCTGAGGATATCATCCATATTTGTGTGTCCTGTTGTATTAGCTTCTCTTCCTTGGGTGAGTGGTTGCATGAAATAGTTCCTTTGGGCATTCAAAGGGGCTTAAAAGCCAATGGCTCACCTAAGAGCCCTAATTGAAACAGATTCATATGAAAGCTTGTTGACAGGAGCAAAATATAAGAAATGCCTGATGGTTTATATTGGTCTACAGAATGGGTGACAACCAATTGAGTGGGAGACGATTCAGGCGAATTCAACATCCCTTCTCTGGACATGCGTTGGACCTTGATCCCTTGGTACTGAATTTGCATATTCTTGGTTCAGTTTTTAGTCTTATGACCTCACCACATATTGTGCCTCTGGTTTTCTTTGTACCCAGCTGTTGTTGAGCTTCTCATGTCCTTGTGGAAACACCAAAATCTTGGTTTCTTCCATTGATTGTTTTTTATGGACCTTAACCTTTCAATATTCTTCTTATTCACAGATGGGAATGTGCAAGTTTTAGTAGACTTTTCAGCCGTCTAATACATGTCCAAAAGGAATAGCACTAATGTCATTTAATGCTATTCTTGTTCGGGTATGTTCGGGTGCAGCTTAATGGTAATTTAGACCAATGGCCACATTTGAAAGAGCTGGTGCAAAGCTACAAGGCTGACTGGTTAAAGGATGAGAGAAAATATGGGCACTATAAGTGCATTCCACCACCTGTGTTTCAGCAACAAATTTTTGAAGGACCTGATACTGATGTGGAAACAGGTGCAAACCCTAACACCTGAAACCAGAGCTTGCAAAACATTGTGTAATGTCTAGACCCTGGATCTAAAAACTAGAAATGAAAAACTCTAGCCTAGTGGTTGATGCACAGGAAACCTGAACCTCAAACTAGAATGACACCATGACATTGCCCTTTGGTGCAATGCTATGGTCTGAGGGAAACAGTTGAAATCAGATGTACTCTTGAGATTTGACCATGAACTAGGGAAGCTGAAGGAAACTGTAAGCTTACTTTGATTCCATGCTCTCATACCTGAAAATACTCTGGTTTTTCCTTGTCTGCAGAATTGCGGCTGTCAACCAGACATGCAAGAGGTGAGGACATGGATGATGAGGAACCCAGCACATCAGGAAGGCATTCGTCGGTTGCCAATGGTTTTCCTCCTCGAAAGGTTCAAATCTATCAACTTTGCTTTTCAGTACCTTCTCTGATGACTGTTACATATCAATGGTCTCTCTGAGCTCAATAGGATTACACTGCACTTACCAGCTAAGCAAAGAGTCTGGGAGTTCTCTCAGTGTTTTTGATTCTAAAGGCTTGATGTACCTTTGGTTGCAGCATTTAGGCCTACCCCCATTACCTGCATATGACCCTGTTTTCAATTGGGTCACTGAGAGAGCTTTTATATATGGGCAACGGACATCAGAGCTACCAGCCTCACTGTCTCCCAGGTTGGAATTTCTGTTTATGTATATTACACAGTATAACAGTTGCTCATAAGGTTTACTGCTCAGATCTGCCATTCCAGATCTCTAAATCAGATTCTGGGTAATTGTAGTATCTCACTACACCTAATTGCAGGATTAGGCAACGAATATGTCACAGGTAGTGCTGTGAGGGCACTCCAAAGGGCCTGTTGGGAGCTGATGAAGTCAGTGGGGAGTCATTGCAGCTAGGCCCTGTCATTCATGATGAAGGTGATGGTCTGATGCTTTGTGAGTGATACTTGCAAAGTAATGACCAGGCTCTTCCTTATTAGGTTTTGTTTTGGTTTGGCCAGCACTAAAACAACATTTGTTTGTTTTACCTTTCATATTTTTTGCAGAGTCTCTCTCTGCAATCATGTCAATATTCCTGCACTGTGAATGTAGGTACATACATGCACACAAAGTAGAGAGTGTGCACACATGCTGTATTTCCTAGTGAGCATATGGAGTATAGTGGCTCCTTGCTGTGCAAATAGTAGCCTTTTGTGGATCTCCACTATCTTTTGAGTTGATTTACCCACCTTATCCAAGTGAGGAAGTTGTCTGTAGATCCTCCTTTGTGTTTGAAATTGTTCAAATTATCTGAAATGTTAGAAAGCTAGACTGTCCTGAAAACAAGGGATTTGAAGGGCAGGGCAGATTCTGGGCTGGCACCCAGTTTACACAAAGCTGCATAGAGCCCTCAATAGATTGACACCTTAGTCATTGTGGAGGTGGAAATGCGGGTCCTTAGTGTAGCAATGGCAATGTTAATTGGACTTATGGCACTTATCTGTGACCTCATGCTAGGCTATGATACCCAATCTGGAGACATTGGCTTTCCTTACCTGTTTCTACTTTTTCTTGCAGCAGTGCTGGACTCAAATTATCTGTGAAGCTGGTTTCTTTGAATATTCAAGCTGGACTTGTTGGTAAGTTTCTATGACAAGAATTGAGCACAATTGTTGGTTCATTTTCTGATGTGAGGAACTAATCAGGTTGGTTCTGATTAGCATTGTGTGTTATTACTTGGTTGTAGCTTAAACAGTCAAGGGTATACAACTGGAGTCAAAGGTGAAGAATGAACAGAGTTGCTTGATATTCTCTGTACTGTTGTAATTTAATAGATTTTGAGTATAATCATGGCTGAAGATATGCTTGCAGTCAAATGACTAGTTAGTTCATTTCGCTTGGTTTTTTCTCCTTATGGACAAGCATATTGACTGGGGTTATGTTTTGCTTCAAAAGAGCCTATATATGGCACGATGTGTTTATACAACAAGGACAGACGGGAAAAGCTATCGGAAGACTTTCACTTCCGCTTCTTGCCTTCTGAGTTTCAAGATGTAAGATGACTCTTCTCTTTTCAGGCTGATGGCTCAAGGAAATGGTCAGCAAAACACATTATGTTCTTCCACTTGAATTTTTAGTGGAATCTTTACATAGCACCCCATGCCCTAAAGGACACATGGATACATATGATAAACAACTCTACTTTCTTTGGCTGTGTAATTGCCCCCCAGGAGAGACTACTGGGTGACTCTATTTTCTGGAGTGAAGTAGCAATCAGTGTTGGATAGAGTAACAAATCAAATAAATCCTTCTTGATGTTTTGGATTTTTTTTGCAAAACCTCATGGGGAGTTGGAATATTGATAAACAGGCATTATCTAAGGAAGTTAATATTTGGATGGCAGGAAGCAAGTGGGGTGCAAAGGAAAGCAGTATTTTCATTGGATTCAGCTTCATCAGCTGTTTGTCTGTTGATCCAACTTGAAAAGCATGTAACTGAAGAAGGTGGTGTTACACCCTCTGTTTATACCCGGAAAGAGCCTGTAAGCTGCTCCCAATTCAACCAATTATGCATCGATGCTTATCATGCTTCATAGCATTTTCTATGCTACAGGATGATACTGTGAGTTGGTAGTGGGTCTTGATCATCCCTTGCATACTCCATTGATTCTTTGGCATTATACCTAGTGGTTGCATATTCAATGTCATGTGTTGAGTGGTGGCAGGTCCACTTGTCAGAAAGGGAGAAACAAAAGCTACAAGTATGGGCGCGTGTAATGCCATTTCGAGAGCCATTTGCATGGGCGACTGTTTCACTTTTTGATGCTAATGTAACTGGTGGGGTGGGTGGTTTTACGTCTCCAAGTAGCCCACTGCCCCAGCCAACACTCTTGGGATCTGGTCTAATGGAAGCTTCACTTGATATTGATGGAAGACTAGTTGCTGGTGATTCCAAGCACCATGAGCCAAGGCAACATGAGCCTGTCCTTGTGGATGTACCAAGCTTCAACCGTGTGAAGGAAAACTACATGGAGGAAACTCTCCTGGTGGGCACATTTGTGAGTTTTTCCTGCATCCTGCCTTTTAGGTGTTGGTGATTTTTTTGATATCATTGACCAGGCTCTCCTGTCAAGCTTTGATTGTCCTGAGTATATCCTTTAGATAGTAGTCAGAGGATAACATGAAACCTACACTGTACACCTTGTCGAGCTTTGCTGTTGCAGTCAGGTATAATGCTTTGAAATAATTCTTATACCTCATACACAGTCAGGCAGGTCTGAAGGGCTAAGGGTTGGATCCTGCACCAGACTATGGTCTTAATGATTTTATGGGTCTTTCTGGTAGCTCAGACACTAACTTGTTTGCTTAGTTCTGGTTCTGAAAGCTCTGTAAGTTGCCTTCCAGACCATATTTTTCAGATATTGTTTCTGGGCACCTCAACCTTGGACTGTTATGGAGTGAAGGGTCAAGGTGCAATTCCCTTTAGAGGAGCACATCAGATCCATGCAGAGCTGGGCCTTTATACTTGATAGAACATATGAGTGTACATTATGAAAGAAACATATAGAGGTATAATACAACTGTATTTGGGCTCTGTGATGAGTACTTCACACCATCATTCAACTATGAGACAAACCCCCATCCTGAATCCTGTAGTGTTTTGACGCTGATAGAGTATTGAAAATGTTTCTTCTGAAGGATCCGAAGCGCTTAACACACAAGCCTGTGAAGGCTACCCTGCGATTGGAGGTGGAGAGGCTCTCTGGAGATGACTTGGAGACGGATGTGCTCTCTGAGTGTGGCAGCTTTAATGGTTCTGTGGATGGTGAGGGTCATGAGACTTCCATGTCTAGACACTTGCGGAATGGCTCTGCAGGTTATACAAAGGGAGGCTTTAGTGGACGCTCCAAATGGACTGCTGGAGAAAAACATCGATTTGGATATTCTGCAAGTGGAGGAAGCAGCTCTGAGTTTGGACGCCCTGATGTAGGTTGCCCATGCCTGGACTTTGAGACCCCTCAGACCCTGAGCTCTACATTACAGAAAATCCAGTGTAGTATCTGTATTGTGCCAGTGGTGGAATCTTGTGTTTTGATTGTGTGTTATGGCTGTAAAACATCATGAGAGCTTCACAACTACAGGCATTTAGGTTGTTGGTTATTATATTGTGAAACCTGGTTGTTGCATACATGTGTACACCCAACATTAACATCTTCCTCAGCTTTGAGCATTCAGTTTCCAAAACCTACCATAACCAATCAAACTGGGAAAATTCAAATATGTACTTCCAGTTACTTTTGAGATTTCTCTTTCGTTAGGGTGGGGTTTCCTCTTCATGGTTGCTGGGTTTTTGGTCAGATCTGAAACATCCATTTCCTTATTATAGGGTATCTCTCAAGTCTTTTCACAATGACTACAATCATAAGTATTGAGAAATTCTCGGTACTCATGAAATATAACTTTTGAGGTTGAGTTCTCCTAGTTCACAGTGAAAAAGGTTGACTTTTAGTTTTCTGTACCATTAGGGTGCTGAATGTAGGGTTCAAAAATCTGTCAAAAAATGAGTGAGCTCTACCATAATGTGTTTCTTTCTGTGTGGGTGGGTGATGCAGTTTAAGGCAGTTGAGTTCAGGACATTGACAAAAGGCGAGCCATTGGCACAAATGTTGCACTGTCTGTACATATACCCTCAATCTGTGAATCTGAGCAAAAAGCGTAATCTCTTTATCCGTGTTGAACTCCGTAAGGATGATTCAGATATCCGGAAACCACCTCTTGAGGTATTCATTATTTGCTTCCTTTTACTTTACATTGACTTGTGAGATTTGTGCAGTATTTTCCAGAACACTCTTGGTTTGAAAGAATTGATATCTAGATCTGCAGAAATTCAAAAGCTTTTAGGTGTTGTTTTGATCCAAAAAGTCAGTGAACAGGTAAGTAATGCTTGGTTACTTCAGCTTAATAACCAAAGTTGTAGGTTGTTGAATTGAATGCAAGATGTTGGCAGGTGTGTCATGGGCAAAGATATTGGTCCTAATACCTTTGCACTGTGACAGGCACTCTTCCCCCGGGATTCAGATAGTAATATGCAGAAGTATGGGCATTCCCAAGTTGATATCAACACAAAGAATCCTCACTACCATGATGAATTCAAAGTGCGACTCCCTGCAGTTTTAACACCCCACCATCACCTTCTTTTCACCTTTTTCCATGTTGACCTTCAGATGAAACTGGAGGCACCAAAGCCAGTAAGTATTGTGGCCTGCCTTTACTATTGCATATGAACTCATGCTAGTGGGAAGTCAGCCAGCTTGTCACTTGTATTCATGATCAAGGTGATGGTCTGACACTTTGTGGGTGATTCATAAGATTATGACCACAGTTGTCATCTGTGTTACCTTCAAACTGTTGATTTAGAGATTTTCTCCACAATCTCATATACTTGAATCTGTGCCAGTCTGACCATGAAATAATTAGTTCTGCTTGCACCATTGGGATCTCTAGACAAGGAATATCCTGTAGTGGTTTTAGGGTTATTATCTGACTATCATCTGTGTGATTGGGTGGCAGGTGGTAGTTGGTTTTTCTGTGCTTCCCTTACTGCTTGCATCACAGTATGTACCTCTAATTTGTATTCCTGTGTACACATAATTATGGCCACAAAAGTTTCTTTACATGCTATTTTACTCATTGGTGCAAAAGAGCCTCTGAATGATGATTCTCCACACCGTCAAGAGCAAGTGGCATGAGACAATGTGCCCAGAATTGCCTTCTGTTACTTGTCTGAGCAATAGTGTTCAACACTGCTGCAGATGTCTCTTTTTTCTGCAGCATACCTGCATGAAAATTACAAGACACGTCCTTCATGCTCTTTTGTGATTTCTGTTTATAGAAAACCATGAAATACTATGGTTAAACTAATTCTTTTCTTTGGGCTGCAGGGTGCAGCGGTTAGACGGGACACTGCCTGTTGTGAAGGAACTGCTTCCTAATTACCTTGATGAAAATGTCAAGGTACAAGGCAATCACCTTCTGTAATCTTCTTACAAAAGTGTGAAAGTCATGGCAAATTCTGTTATGATTAGTTTCATCTCTCATTTTTCCAAGCTTCTGTATGAGGTAGCCATGGTTTTCACTTTTGTTTGCTTCCATGACAGCCTCATTGTTTTATGGTATGAAGACTAGAATCTGAGCTGTCATAAGTTGCTTAAATGAACTGGTCCTTTCCTCTCCATGATGGAGATGTGCATAAAGAGTGGGGTTCACTCTTAATCAATCTCCTTCTTGAGATAATCTAAAGCTCTAAATTATGGTTCCAATTTTTGCCACCAAGCTCTTTGAGTTTCTGCTAAACTCCACGGTATGCTGTGAGTTACCAAGATAAGACTAATTTGGTGCAATTTTGGGTACAGAACAAGATGGAGTTTTTAGATGAAGGAAAAGCAGTGTTTAGACTTCGGTCACGCTTGTGCTCATCCCTTTATTCTGTCAATGAAAAAATACGGGAATTTTTTTTGGAGTATGACCGCTACATATTGAAGGGCTGCACAACATGGGGACCTGAACTCCTTGAGGTATTAATTTATGACTACATTGAGTATGGAAATTACTGTCCCAATGGTAGGGTGAAAATTGGTGGGTACTGAATGATAATCAGCCAATTAAGTTCTCAATTGCTGGATGTTGGGGGAAATTTCTGGAAGGATCATACTCTATGTGACTAAATTACTGATGTGTTCTGTGCAAAGGCAATCAATGGGTTGAAGAATGTGGAGTCTCCTGCTATGCTACAGTTTCTGCAGCCTATTCTCAATATGCTACTCCGCATGATTGGTGATGGGGTTGAGACACTTCAGGTAGGTACATGCTTCATGATCAATCTATAATGGACACTATTACAGTTCAACATCGCTTAACCTTATTGCTGGGAATTGGATTTGACAGGATTGTAGTTCTGAAGCTATTCACCCTGCTAAATATTGCTGGAATATTATAGCTTATGTTTCTGAAAGATTTATAGATGTCTAAGAAGGAGGCTACCTTCCAATTTTAGGCCCCAAGCTAAGTGTGGAAGTGCCATGTCACATTTTTCTAGTTTTGGCAAGTGTGGAACTGTTCAAGACAGCATTTATGGGTTATTGTTATATATCATGGGCATTGGTTGTAGGGTAAAACTCACTAGCACTGTAGTTTTTAAGTGAGAGTAAGTGGTTTTTGGAGGTATGAAAGTTAATCAGACTTTGACAAGGGAATTCATACAACATACTATTGTCCATATCATCCAGAGAGCTTGCTAGATATGTACTAATTTCACATGGATATTGATATCTCAGGTCGCAGCTTTTCGAGCAATGGTCAATGTAATTACACGGTAATGGGCTTGTGTGAAAGATGTTGAGTTTTTCTATTCCTTTTTCTGTAGTCTTCTTGAACATTTGCAGAGTGTGTAGACCTTCAAAGGTATTGTGGTTTAATCTGTTTGCAGTGTCCCCACATTTGCTCTTCATTTTATGGTCACATGGTTTTTGAGGGTCAACAAAATTCTTGTCAGTCTTATCATTTCATGCCAGTGGCAACACTCTTATGCTAGAACACTACCAACAGAATGGGTTTAGGTGCTCTAGTGAAAATATCCCTGCGTGAGGCATATCTCAGGAGCATGAAGATGGTTGAGCGTGATGGGAGGCATTTAGAGGAATCAATTTGAGTCAGCAATTTGAATTGAGTGGGTATAGTCACATCTCAAGTATTGGAAATTGTGCAGGGTACAACAAGAGTCCACTGATGGAGGGGATCGAAACAAGTTCTTAGTGCACTATGTGGACTATGCATTTGATGACTTTGGACGGCGTCCTGATCCTGTGTACCCAGGCCTTTGCAATGTTTGGCGCAGTCTCGCCCGTAGCAAGGTGCCCACTTTTCTGTTACGATTAGGATTTTTCACAAGGTTTATAAATTGATGTGTACAAGTCTTTGTGACATTTTGGAATTCTTATTTTTGGACCATCACATGAGGTGCAGGCAAAAGGCTACAGAGTGGGCCCTGTATATGATGATGGACTATCTATGGCATGGGTGTTTCTAGAACTGATAGTGAAATCCATGGCCCTTCAGCAGTCTCGCACATGTGTTGATAACCTTCCACTTGGTAAGTCACAGATTTCCAAACTTCAAGGGAGAGTAGGCAGAAAGAGTTAGGCTGCATAGTAACCAGTGTTTGCTGGGTCTGGGTGCTGTGCCAGTTCTCAGGCTGGTCCAGCTAACCTGACCTGTATAATCAGTCTCCTGCTTGGCCATGAGGCTCCTGCTAGACCCAGAATTGAACTGCAAAATCTGTCTCCTGGTTGGAATTAGAACCTGAGCTGGATTACTGTCATGTTTGTTTATATAGGGTCCAGTTATCTAGGCAGTTAACAAATAGTTTTTTTCAAATGCATCAAACATTAAACAGGTATGATGTGTGTTTTTATTCACATGGTGACCAACTGGTGGTATGACCATCTATGATATTGGGCTGTGTAGAATAGGTGGAACTGGTTTTGAAACTGGACTGGTATTGGACTGGGTTTGGAATTAATTTTTCTGAGTAACAGTGGAACAACGGTTTTGTAAATTGAAGAACCCACTTCATAACCACATCAGAGGTTCCATTGATTTAAAGAATAGACAGAACCAAAAATAGAGATTCCTTTCAAATTTTAAAAACTACCAGAAACATGGGTATTGAAGGTCCCCTTTCAAACTGAGAACTTGACAACACTGGTAGCAGCCATAGCTTGCTTAGGAATTACATTTTAAGCTGTAGGATGCGAGATAGTAGTGTGAAGGGTTAGGAGTTGGTTTCAAATTGGTTCCAAAATTTTCAGATGTCAATTGAAGGTTTGGTGTTTGAGGTTCAATGCATCATTCTTATGGCAGAATGCCACACTTAGTATTTCTATCAAATGTGTTAGGGGACTGATTTGCTTCCTCAGTGTGGATGAACCTATGAACCTATTGCATATGTGCAGGTGAGGATCTCCCACCATTGCAGCTAAATGATGAAGTTTTTAAGAGCATTGGACAGCTTTATGATTGTTTGCTGACTGAGGTGAATGAGAGGTGCAAAAAGAACCTCCTGCTTGCGAAACGGTTAAATGCCAGTCTTGCTTTTTTCTGCTATGATTTGCTCTCTATTGTTGAACCTCGGCAAGTATTTCAGCTGGTAAGCCAATCAAAGCATCTTCATGCTTTGTCTTTTTGAGATACAATTATGTAAATTGCAGTTTCAATGCCCTAGCTATGCAAACATTATAGTCACAATATGGCATCATAATTGGGCTCTTATTATGCTGCATGCATGGTCTTGCACATCCTCCTGCGTGGTTCCATTAGTGGTTTCAATGCAGCACTTATTAGTGATGATAACTTTCTCTGCATAATGTACTCTGACAGAGTAATTTGACCATAGATGAGCAAAGGGGATGCTTAGAAATCATTTGCGGTTTTTGGCAGGTGGCATTGTATCTTGACAAGTTTGGCAGCATATGTCAAGGAATGCTCCATGATTGTAAACTCAATTTTATACAGATTGTGTCTGACCATGATCTCTTTCTGGAATTGCCAGGTCGAGATCCCACTGAGAGGTTAGTTTTCCTATCAATCTGGTCTTGGTATGTTAACTTACCATCTATTGGCAAACAAGTCCTTTCTTGAGAATGAGAAGCAGATGGGACCAGCTAGGCCAGTTATGTTTTTTCATGTCTCATAGACTATTATGATGTCCTTGATCAAATTGCTGTATGCCAGTAGTTCCCAACTGCACTAATCAAGTGAGGGGAATTGCAGGAACTATTTGGTGTCCGTATTTGTGCATGAGCTCTTTATCACCTTTGATCATGATGATCCTGGCATGAAATCCAAGGTAGTGGGTTAACATACAATTAGTATTGGCTAGGCTTTTTCAGATCATGCTGAAACTTACTTTGGTTCTTATTCTCAGCACAGATTTTGACATGTGTTCAGTGATGACCTAAACTGAATGTGGATCAAACATATGAAATTTTTTGTGTCCTTATAGCAATTGCTAAATTCAAATTTAATGTTGCTGAGGACTGTCATTTATTGTTTGAGATGTTTCTAATACTGATGTGGGTTATTGGGCATGGACAAAGGCGGCCCGGATGTTAGCAGTCCTGATGAGCAAGCATGAATATGACTCACGGTATCAGAATCTTGATGACAAACTCTATATTGCACAGCTCTATTTTCCACTTGTTAGCATGGTAAGCATCCCTAATTCTGAAATTGGGCAATGAGGAAACTTTTGTAAAGCATCTGGTTTAGTATGGGTACATATCTGAACCGAATTCTGTTTGTTTTCTGAACTAGCAAGCACTAGTCTGAAAGATGATGAGTTATTGTTCACAGATATGGGTTCATCCTTGTTCTCCCACCTGTGTAATGTAGGCAAACTGGCAGGATTTTCAGGAACAACACCTTATTTCCTCATAGTTCGATATCCTCCTGAATAGATATACTCTGGATTTGCTCTGGGATTTGTAGTTTACAACTTCCAAGCAGGATTGACTGGTAAAATACACAAAGAATGAGTAGCATAAGAAACTGCTATGTGGGATGGCAGTTATTGGAAGAGATGCCAGTATTCTACAATATGAATGTTATGGAGAAGCGGGAGGTGCTGGTATGTGTTCTTCAGTGTATGCATCACTTGGATGATGCAACACTTATCAAAGCTTGGCAACAAAGTGCAGCTCAAACCAGGCTTTTCTTTAAGCTTCTTGTGGAATGCCAGGACCTTTTTGAGGTAACACTCCATCCTGACTACCACAGCTATGTCCCAAATGAGAGAATTCACAGGCCTCAGGAGAAGTTGGTCAAATTCTCTGAACTTGAGTAGGGTTCAAGGGTTAAGACAATTATCTTCTTTGGCCAATACGGGCCCCACACTACAAGATAACTATTTAAAGCACTAACAGGTCAAGGGCTTCCACCAATACTTGCCCTCGCTAGTATGAGTTCAAAACTGCTGTGAATATTGAATACATTCAGTGATTTTTTTTCTGGAGCTACCTGTTTAATATCAGATGAGGATCAGTGAGTTCAGTGGCTACAACCAACACTGGTGTTGCTCACCTAGATTCTACAGCTAAAACTGCCCATTGACATTAAATGGGTTCAGGTGCCTTGGCTGCATTCTCTGTCTGCAGAGACCAGTAGTGCTCACTTGGATGGTCATCCTTTTTCATATGCATTGCATTTGCGGATTTAATAACTGTTTCAGTGCGTCTGTATGCTTGATGCTGCATACGTGCAGTATAAAAAGGCTGGTGCAGATGGGTTGATGGGCGCAATGCCCTTGGCAGAACAAAGCACTGGGCCCATCCGATATTCTGAAAAACTATCACCATCTGTTAATATCTTCCTTATGGAGGCTTCTTGCCATGATGGCCGGGTATGTTAATACTCCTGAATGGTTCCTACTGATCAGTTTCAGGGCTTGTCTGCAGTTTTTGTTGCTTGAGTTATTTCCTAGTATGTTTGGCAGTGATGACGCATAATGTGTGCATGGGGCACAGTGGTCAGCACCACAGGCAACTCCAGAGGGAATAAGTTCATTTTGGAGGAGGGTGAGCCCACAGTTCATATCACCCACACATGGATACTCAGCAAGAGACACTGTAGTTCAGGCACAGGCAGCAGCAGCAGGGAAAAACAATAGCCCACTTCGTACCACCCTCCACCCCTTGCTCCGCCACAAACTGGTCTGTCTTTCTTGCTTTTGTACTTATATTGTAGCCACCTTTCACACTAAGTTTTCCTGTTATATTCACCAAAATCTTTGACAAAATTGTAGGACGCAAAACAAAGTTGCAATTCAAGATTACATTTTTTGTAGCAATTAAGCACCTTTTTACTTGCTGCCACCAACATCACAGGAGTTATGGGAGGAAAATTTGAGCGCCTCGGTGTCACTTCAGGTTATGGAAGTAATGGAGAAATTCTTGGAGGCAGTGGCTGCAGGCAAAGTTGTCACTGATTACACAAAACTGGATTGCATCACCACAATATTTACAGGGTTCTTAAGCCGAAGTCAACCATTACCTTTCTGGAAGGCATTTATCCCTGTTTTTAGCAAACTGTTTGGGACTCACGGAGCCATCCTTATGGGCCGGGAAAATGATCGCTTTCTGAAGCAGGTGGTGTTTCATTTGTTACGCCTTGCTGTTTTCCGGAATGATTCCATAAGGAAAAGAGCTGTTGTTGGCCTCCAACTGCTTGTCAGAGTATGTTTTCAACTCTCTTCTTTGATTAGAATGCCTCATGTTCATTCCAATATCTCAATGACTGCAAAGCTGGGGGTTACCAATAGTCAATTTTACAGATTCTTGAGACTTTGTAGTTGTAAGAAGTTTTTTGTCTTCCAGATGGTCAGTCTTATTGTTTTCCTGAAGGTAAAAGTTCTTCTAAAGAGAACTAGAGGGTTGGTTCTTAAAGAAAAATTCCTGTTTGGAATTTCCACTTTTGGCATCAGAATGATTTTGCTTCAGGTCTTGTAAGTTGGGAGCTTCTTGTAAGCGCACTTGTTCTTCGTCTTTCCCTGTTCTTTTCCCTTTCTGTCTTTCTTTGTTTCTTTGTCTGGGATTTGTTGTGGGGTCTGTTGCTAGCCAGTAGTTTGGCTGAGTCTTCCCGTTGCTTCTGGAATTGCAGCAGAAACTCAGTTCGTAGGTTGGTGCTTGTCACGGGCCTTTAGCCACTGTAGGGAGCTGATGAAGTCAGTGGGGAAGTTGTGATAGTTAAGTCCCTATCATACATACTACTGTTGATGGTTCCTGAACAGGTGTGAGAATGGCACTTTTGTTCATACTGGTGTGTGTTTTTCGTTTTTCGTTTGTTTTCTGTCTTCCCTAGTTTGGTTCTTTCTGTGAATTCCTAAGTGTTAACCTTGCTGCTTCTTCTTCATCGTGAGAATGGAGATTTCTCTATTCTTATGAAAGATATTTCAACTCTCTTCTTTGCAAGGTCTGGGTTTGTTTATAAGTAGCAGCTCTAGCATGGTACCTGAATACTTGCATAAAGTGAATGCATCTACATTCCTCTCTGTATAATTTGCAAAGTTGACTCCCACCAACTACCTATAACTTGTGACAGTGAGGATTAATGCAAGTTTGATGACTAACGACCAATTTTTTTTGTGACAGACATCATTCTACTACTTCCAGAACATCGCGCGACTACGGGTGATGCTCACAATAACCCTGTCTGAACTGATGTCAGATGTTCAAGTAACTCAGACAAGGATGGATGGGCGGTTAGAGGAAAGTGGAGAGGCTCAACGACTGCGGAAATCACTCCAGCAAATGGCTGCTGAGAATCTAAGCCCTAGTCTCCTGGAGGAATGCAGTCTTTCTGAGAGCACCCTAGAGGCAACACTAGAGGGCACACCAAAAAATTTATGGCACTGGTCGGAAATGGCTGACCTTGCTAGCACTCTTCTCAAGGCTTTGGATGCTGCCACGCAGCATGCACTTCTTGTAAGACCATATATCCTGTCTTTACTTAGGACCCAGATATAAGCCAATCATGCACATACGAACTTCCAGCTCATCTACCACCAGATTGAAGCACTGTTTGACTGTGTTGGCAAATGCTCATATGCAATGGGTCAGCCCAATTCATCTTCCAAACAATGTATAGGTTTTTTTTGTTTTGGATCACACTCTTTTGGAGTTCTGGTTCAAGGCATTAATTCTTGGTTACAGATATATAGTTCTTTCTTTGGATCTTTGAAGAACACCTTTTTTTAACTACTGACAGGTTGATCACTCCACAATCTGATGAAATATGCTGGACTAGAATCATTCCCTAGGTTTAGTTTAATTATACAACAAATGTTTCTTGACTTGTGGCATTTGTTGTTTGCCTCACTGTGTATGTTGTTCTAGCATCTCTTATTTTATTACTGTGTATTTTGAAGGGACAGTCGCCAGGAAGAATGACAGACAAGTATGGATTGACAGAGGGTTTTCACGGGCTTGCCTGGGCTTATGCACATGTACCTGATCTCCACATCATGTGGCTTCTATATCTCTGTGATGCTCATCAACAAAATCAATCCTGGGCAGAAGCTGCCCAGTGTGCTGTTGCTGTTGCTGGTGTTATTATGCAGGTAAGCAACCAGGTTCTAACTGCTTTACCATTATGTGCTTACCAATATGGAGCCACATGTTCAATCTATCCTATTTTGGATCCTCATTACACCCCGAAGTTATGTACCTATGGCTCAAACTCAAGGTTCTGCCACAAAGGTGCCAGATCATCCTGGGGTGGTTGAACCTGAGGATTTATATAAGCCAGAACTGAATAGCAATTTTCTGAGGTTAAACTAAGGTTATCAATGACTTCTTGTGTGTATTGGCCTGGTGAATTGGGATCACCTTGCATTAGGATTGTAATTGGCCTTTTGCTAACCAGTTGCACCAGATAAACAGCTCCTGATGGTTACTGTGGAGCTTTTGTGTTCAAAACAAAGTGATGCTCATTTGGTTTTTCATTGAATAAAAGCATGAAAGTTTTCTGATGTTAGGTGACTGTGAGTGGTTTCTTGCAGGCCATACTGGGTCAAAAGGACAACATCTGGAGGAAAGAGCATGTAGAAGCCCTATGCCGAATATGCCCAATGCTTAAAGGTGCTGTGGTTGGAGAAGCAGCAGCAGCAGAAGTTGAAGGCTACGGTGCATCAAAGCTCACAGTTGAATCTGCTGTCAAATATCTGCAGCTCGCAAACAAACTTTTCGTCCAAGCAGAACTTTTCCACTTCTGTGTGGACATATTAGAGCTCATCATTCCAGTCCACAAAATGCGGCGAGCATATGGCCAACTGTCAAAGTGCCATACTTCCTTGTGTAGTATATATGAGTCCTTGCAAGAGCAAGACTCAAGCCCAATTCCATTCAAGGATGCAACATATTACCGTGTAGGATTCTATGGAAGTCGCTTTGGGAAACTTGATGGGAAAGAATATGTCTATCGAGAGGCTCGAGATGTCCGCCTTGGGGACATAATGCAAGTGATGGGGAACATCTATGAAAATTTGGTTGTCGAAGGTGGTCAAACCTTACACATTATCCCTGATTCTGGACAAGTTGTTGCAAGAGATCTGAAAGCAGGAGTGTGTTATTTGCAAATAACATCAGTTGATCCAGTCCTTGATGACAGAGACTTGGACATTCGGAAAGAAAGAAAGTCACTAAGGTCTGCTAGAGTGATTCCACAAGTGTTTGATCGGTTCCTTTTTGACACTCCTTTCACAAAGAATGGACGGAATCAAGGTGGATTGGAGGACCAATGGAAGCGACGAACAGTTTTGCAAACAGAAGGTCCATTTCCAGCTCTTGTGAACCGACTTTTGGTGGTTAGATCAGATTCACGGGAGTTTGCACCTATTGAAAACGCAATTGGAATGATAGAGACCCGAACTGCAGCCCTTGCAGGAGAGCTCGAAGAGCATGACCGGCTTGATGGTGATCAAGCACCTCGCTTGCAAAGCTTGCAACGAATTCTACAAGGAAGCGTTGCTGTGCAGGTATTGTTTATAGAGTGCGAGACAATGCTTTTTCTATTTCTTGTATTTAGATTAATTTTTTCAACGGTATGTACTGTTTCCTTGTTCTACTGTCCATTTTCTCCTTGTTGCTTGATTCTGGCTTCTGCCAAAAAGTATTCATTCAGGTGCAATGTTGGTAGAACCTCTAACTCTGGATGGCTGGGACATGCATTCATCAAGTTTAGGAACTGACATAGTTTGTTTGGCAATTGGGCAGGTTAATAGTGGTGTGTTAGGAGTATGCACAGCATTTTTGTCAGAGGGGCCAGCCACAAGGTTGCGATCTCAGGAGCTTCAAGAACTTATTGCAGCTTTGCTTGAGTTTATGGCTGTTTGCAAAAAGGCTATCCGTGTGCATGCGCGTTTGATAGGTGACGAGGACCAAGATTTCCATTCTAATCTTGTAATTGGCTTCCAATCCCTCACAGCTGAACTTTCCCACTACATCCCTTCTATTCTCTCTGAACTTTGAGTACCATGACAGGAATGTCATCACAGATTGAACAGAGGGAAGCTGAAAAATCCAGAACAGAATTCTGTCACAGAATGAAATGCTGTGAAGCATTTGAATGGAGTGACTGGGAATGTCTCTCTATATAGAAACTTTTGGAACAAGGGTGGGGTCAAATCTCATCCTTGTGAAACAGCCATCAAAAATGAGGTGACAAGAAATCTGAATCCAACAGCAATCATGTAACACGATGCAGGGGAAATTTGTTCCAGTAAGATTTCCAGAACAGAAGAAGCAGATACCAATTCCAGTGGGGAGCTTTCAAAAGAGAGCGGGAAGCAAACCAATATGGTGGGCAGAAGTGCAAAGATTGGAAACAAATTCCCAGTAGCAGGAGGGGAACACTTGGGGAACAGTTTGATGAATTGACCAGACAGACCAAAGGGAATTTTCACAACCAGATCATGGAGCACTCAATCAGGGAAGCACATTCTTAAACACTGCTCTGTGGAATCTGTGCCATACAGTTTTGGACTGTCATCATCCCCTCTCCTGGATGGTTTGTGCTGTCAAACATCTGTGAGAATACCTCCAATGCCAGATTGATGATGGTATATCTGTAGTGTTAAGATTGCTGGAAAAGATCTTCTTATGTTCAGTATACCTATTTCACTTATTATCCCACTGACACTAGAGAGTTTTTTTGGCCATGTGTATGTACATATGAACATACACATGGGAAATTGCTAGTGTGCCAGAAAGTAACAAAGGCACTGTACATCGTACTCTGTTATTCTTTCAGGACCACTTACTGAGTTGATTGCTGCAGATTGAGTGCCATCCTTTTTTCTTAATCCTAGCTAGCACAAAGGGTTATCTTAACCCTTTTTTTCTTTGCAAATTTCAGGCCAGCAGAGATCACATATTTCTATCTCACTGTAGAGGAATTTCAGGACTGGGAGACAGGAAGACTGAAATTCTGCAACATGAACATTACATTGAAATTGGTGGACTTGTGTAATGTGCATTTGACATGTAGTTGAATCCAAAGACTTGGATGTCACACTTTTGTGTTTATTTAACATGGAGTTCAAATTCCGCTTCCATTTTGCTGCACTGGAGAGCATGATAAAGTTTTTGTCACAAGCTTATTAGAATTTTTGATACCAAGACCCAAAATTAGTGAATTACCTGAGCATTTTTTCTATTATGTCCAAGCAAGAAATTCCTTGATAGTTTTACTCAAAAAACCTTTTCATTTAATACTAGAAAAACCTTTTCGTTTTCAAGTTTCAACCAGTGTTGACCTGTTGAGTTGTTCTTTACTTTAATGAAGAACCTTTGGAGTTGTAAAATTAAATACAATGGTTCTGGTTCCACGCACAAATGGAACTGAAATTGCGTCTGGCTCCTTAGAAAAGAAACTCGTGTTCCAGGTTCTGTTCTTCCCAAAAAAATTCCAGTTCCAGTTTACTATTCTGAAAAACAGAACCTGGTTCTGGTTGTTGAAAAACCAACAACTTGGTTCTGGTTTCTATTCTGGTTCCAAAAATCAGATCCAATTGCAGTTGGCTTCTTACTAAGAAGAACTCGAATTTCTGACCTGCCAAACCGTACTTCTGCCCAACACTGGTAGGCTTTGATGATTACACTGAATGGCAAGATTATGTGCAGGCTTTATTGAGCATAAAGACATGGGCTAATTGTTTTGTGTTTTTTTTTTCCTGCATGGGCTAATTGTTTTGTGTTTTTCTTCCTGCACATGGGGTGGACATTCTGTTCTTCAAAATGCCCCAAAAGCAGCCGAGGAAAAATTATGCAAGGTAAGGTGCCCCCCAATTACACTGAAAACAAAATCAGTGCAGGTCTTTGAGTTTCAGAAATCAACACAATAATTCAGAAGCCCAAAAGAGTAGGGTAATGCCTCAGGAGCAGGGTGTTCCCAGAATTAGTCTCCACCCATGGTCCAACAGGCCCTTGTTTCAGGGTGCCCCACTCCAAGAGGAGTCCGAGGCAAAGGCAACAGGCCTGTATTTCAGGAATGCCCCACTCCAAGGGGCCATTAACCGACAGAAACACATATAGAAAATAGAAAAGAAAAGCCCACAATGACACCCACTGATGTCACAGGAGAAAACTGCAAACTTACCAGAGCGGCCATTCTGCTTTTCAAAACGCCACATCTTTTGCTGGGAAAAGTTCTGTTTGGTAAATGTGTCCACCAGATACGCTAGAAATTGGCGAAGAGATTTTACGTTTATAAAATATGAACCCAAAGACTGCTTTTCTATTTTGCATTCTTTTCAGTGGTGCAGTTCTGCAAACCTTGAAAAGTTGCAAGTTGGATGGTGTTTTGTATACCAAGAAGCAGCAACATATGCAATCCTGGTTAGAACACAGCTCCTTGATTGCTTACATAATAGATGACACATCACCAATCTAGTTGAACATAACTTGCTTCATCACATGATACACTCATGCTGACGTCGATGCCACCGGGAGATAATGAGGAGAAATGGGGAAGGTGAGGCAGACAATAAGAAGATAACTGGTCTGCAACCTAAGCTTAACCTAAGATTAGGAATGTCTTTCTTAGAGATAGTGAAATTTCTTTGACAATCTCTAGCAATAGTTGTGTGCCCTCCTGCAGAATAGAGTGTGACAACATCACCTACCTACCTGCTAGCAACAACTTCAGAGAGAGCTTTCAGAAGGCATTGTCTGAAAGACGGTGCAAAAGTAATAGCTTCCAGAAAATCTCCTGAAATATTTCCAAGCCACCAGTATTTTGGCAGCAACAACTTCAGAAAGAGATTTGGAAGCTCTTTCTGAAAGAAAGAGCTGACATAACCACTTAAAAGGTAGGTACTTCCTGAAAATTTTCACTGGAAAGTTCCAAGACCATCACCAGCACACAGAGATTGTGACAACAGAGACCTACCAACATCTGCTGAAATAACTATATCAAAAGAACCTGGCAACAGAAACCAAAAAATTACTTGCCACAAAAATCCAACAAAGACCATAAATTTAACTCACAGCTTCAAAAATACAGGGGCTGAGGGAGGTAAACACAGAAGACTTCACTTCCTGAATCCATCAAATAAACCAATGTTTCATAATTTCAGTTACTTGCCCAACCCTTTCCAGGAGTGGCACAAATAATATCTCAATACAAATACAGAGCTAGCTCTCTCCTACCAGTGTTATAGCATTTTTGACAAGATTGTATAGACGTGGTGGACATGAATTGTTCAAGCAGCTGCTTGAATCTCAGATCCCAACCTGCCTGCCTGTGTTAACAAAACTCTGAAGTTCTTGATTTTAATAGCAAATGGCCCACAACAAAAGGCATAAAACATAAGCTGCATAATCTGGCCGTGACAAATGCCAGGAACTGAAATGTTTGACAGTTATATTCTATAAAAAGTATGGGGTTCTCGGGACACCCAAATATGCACTAATGGGGTCAACACTTGCAACTACAAAAATCATGGCCATACATGAAAGTAGCTTCTTTCAATGTTTTACATAAAAAGTTCCAGCTGATGGAAGAATCTCACATTTGCCCATTTGCTATATGAAGAATCTGTGATCATTACTGGGTCACCCATTTTCAAGTCCCAAGTCAAAATCTCAAAACCAAAGTTGTGCAATAAATCTGAGCGTACACTTAAGTCCAAAAAAATGGCGATGGGTTTGATCCACAGACACAGAGGAAGTTCCTCTGCGGTAGCATTGCCAAGCACCCAACATTTATTGACATGCTGTTTCACTTCAAGCAACAGAGATGTCACTGGTGCCAAACCAATTGATGGTGGGGTTGCCACACACTAAGTCTGCAATGTCATCCCCATCATCAAGAAGGAGATCAAAGCTGATTGCTGAGAGATCCATCATGAGTTCTCCACCCTGCAGCCCTTCTTCACCTGCCGCTGCAGCAGCAGAACTTGACATATCAAAGATGAAGTCCGCATCTTCAAAGCAAGCTTGTGAGAGTTCCATGACATCTTCACATACATTGTTTTGTCCTGCCACCCCTAAATCTGCATCAGAACAACAATGGTTGAAAGTCCGCTGCTGGTGCTCTGCAGCAGTGGCACAATCCTCTAGAGAGGCTGTGCTCTCCACAACAAGACATCCTTCAAATAAGTTCTCATCTCCACTTAAGATTTGATCGCACACGACAGAATGCTCAGAACATTCACGGAAGGAGCTTAGAGAATGCTGAGAGAAACTGCTGTTGCGCTCATCAGTAGTCACAACAGAAGAGGGTGAGCACACGAAGAAACCACATTCTTCTGCTGCTGCTGCAGGATGTGGAAAGTCATGAAACTGTTTCTCTAACTGCTCCTCAAAAGATTCATCTTCATCATGAACCTCCTCAGAGCTTTCTTCCGCTTGGACAGCAATCCCTCCAACAGAGTCTGCATTTTCTCCTTCCTCCGTTTCTCTATGCTCTCCTCCAGCGCGAACTTCAGGTTGGCTCAAAGGACGAGCATGACAAACTTTGAGAACACCATCGTCGGAGGAGGGTACCACCATTCCTTCAAAGTTCGTCTGTGCTAGCGGACCTCGAATCTCCTTGGCAGCTTTGTCGTAAGCACGAGCGGCTTCCTCCGCAGTGTCGTAAGTCCCAAGCCACAGCCGCACACCTTTGGAAGGATCCCGAATTTCCGCGGCCCACTTTCCCCATGGCCTTTGCCTCACACCCCTGTACTTCTGCCGCGGCGGCTGCTTTCCCACTTCTAGCTTGTGAGCTGCTGCTGCTGCTTCAGTTTTGCTGCTCGTGGAGAGCAAAGATGGACAATTGCTGGCTGATCCTTTGATGCTATTTTTCTCCGAGGGCTGCTCTTTCTTGCTGAGTCTCCTGACGGCTTTTCTGTCAGCTTTTTTCTTTGCCTGCGAAGAACCTGGACTTTTCACAGACTTGTTTGGGAGTTCTTTCTCGGACGAGAAAGCAGTGGTTCCAAGAGAACTTGCACAATTGAGTCCACATTGCGGCATCGTGGTAGCTGCTGTAAAGACAGAATGGTAGCTCGGGACGTCTGCTTCCTCAGCTTCTTCGCTGTCTGAAGAAGACGACGACAAAAGAGTGCACTCCGTATGTAACTCGATCTCCTGCACAAGTCGCCTCCCTTGATGAAAGCCTCCTCCTCGAAGAAAACGGTTGAGACCAACGACGATGCTGCCACTGATGTCTTCATCATCGCTTGAGTCGGTAGCATCAGGATCCGTGCATATCACTCTCACTTTCTTGGGCCGACTTTGCTGCAGTGGCCTCCTTGAAGAAGAATCCCACACATCGTCCTCATCCGAATCATGTGCGAACAACAGCTCTCGTTTGACCGCCTTCCTACTGATCTTCTTATTGTCTCCTCGCGAGGCGGAGACAACGGTGAAGCTCTTGTGAAAGCTTTGAGGTCCTGGCATGCTCACTAGACCAAGGTTCCGACTTGTAAGGAGTTTTGGAAATTAGTTTGGGAATTCGTAATACTACTCGATCGTCACTTCTCCATCATCGTCCACCCGCTCGCTTCAAGGCGCATGATGGGACTTACTATAAAGGCAACATTCCATCACGGAGACCTGTAAGAAGAAGAACCAAGAGATGAATCAGGAAGTTGCCATTTCTCTTGAGCTGGCCTTTTCAGAAACTTGCTATTTCTCTCGAGTTTGTCGTCTCACAAACTTGCTATTCTCTTGACCGGCTTGTCAATCACTTCTACTTCTTCTCTGAAGAATGTGCAGTTGCTCCACTGGCTTTCGGCAAGTGATAGCTTCAGGAAAGACTTTTGCAATGGTGGCGAAATGTACCGGATTGCGGAGTAAAAAGAGCAAGCAAAAAAAAACATGCACACACACACACACACCAAAACAAAACCAAACCAAACTTCAGGAAGGACAAGAACCTACAAGCATCAAGAAAAAAGACACGAGCAAGAACAAACCATGAACGAAGAAGAAGAAAAGCTTGACATTACACAAAAATCCCGTAATGTGCAGCTTCTTCTTCTACTAGATTCTGTTTCGATAGAGCACCCAATAGACAGTAAAGCAGACGGAGTGGTAAAGCAAAAGCAAAAATAAAAAACAAAAAAGGCGGGCCGAGACTCCAGACACACACTCGGAGAAAAACACAGTAGCAGAAGAGAATTGAGCACTCAGCAGCGGCAGCAACAACAACAGCAGCAGCAACTGAATGACAAACTGAGAAAGACAGTAAAAAGACACATATATTTGTAGTAGAGGGAAAGAGAGACACAGAGTAGTAGATCAAGGGAAGAGGTGCTGAGAGAAACAAACAGTGGCAGAAGAGAATGAAATGATCAGAAGAAAAATATATATATATAATTCTTAAAAGTGTTCTGTCAAAGAGTATTGTGAATAAAACAACTAGAGAATGCTGCAGCAGAAGGAGTAGGTAAGAAGAATCCACCAGCAGTGTGCTAATTGTGCGCAGCAACTGCAAGAGCAGAAGTACTTGCGACTAGCTATGACTCCCCTCTCAAGTCTCCTCTCCCTCTCTCGCGCGCTCTCTCTCTCTCTCTCTTTACCTCTCGCTCTCTCGCGCGCACACACACACACGCAGCACATGTAAGCACGAAATCATTCTTAAAGAACTCGTACAACAGCGTTCCAAGTACGTCCATCCGTTCGTCCATCTGTCCGTCCGTCCGTCAGTATGAATAAGGAAATAACCCTTTTTTTTGCTGGCTATATTAAAATAAATGTAAAAATCAAGTGCTTTCAGAGATTTTCAGTAGCCATAAGTTGAGCCAAATTTAAGAAAAAAAACGCCATATTTCTATACCGTTTCAAGTATGTGGTAAAAATTATAAAACGATGTTTTTAAAAATTTTACTTTCATAGTTAGCTTGTATCTGGCTAAATATTCCTGAGGATTATCACCATTTACATTAAATTGCAAAATTGACCGAATCAAAAAAAATCACTGCTTCTATAGGTGCAGTAAGAAATTGTAAGAGCTGTTTTGCTCCTCTCTTTGGGCTTCCTTACAGTGTTTAATTTTTAGTGGATTTTGTGATGTACTCAAACTAACAATGAATCCATGCGAAGATTTAGCCAGATTTGGCTACAAGCTTTTTAACCATCCTTTTATATTTTGGGCTACATACTTCAGCTATTGTGTAGAAATTTGGCGAATTTTCTTAAATTTTATTCAAATTCTGGCTGTTTAAAATCTCAAAAATCACTTGATTTAGCTCTCTATTCACTTTTAATATAGTTCTTTGGGTAATATATATATATCCAGCCAAAAAGAAAAGGCTTGTGTAGAAGCCATAAATTAGCTAGTACTCCGCAGTAGGCTAGTGCCGATTGGCGCTAAGCTTCCAAGTGGGAAACTCTTTCAGTAGTGCTTACTAGGTAACTACAGTTAGGATGAAGAAACTGAATGGGTTAGGTAGTGTAAACTTAATATGAGTTAAGAAAGAGTTAATTTACTCTGTCATTTTTCCTTTGATCACGCGTGCTTTACTACTGCTGCAGACTTTTGTTTTTTATCTTTTACATTTTCAGCAGCAGCTGCCTTTTTCTTTACTTACCCTTCTGCTTGCCTCCTGCCTTCTGTCGCCTTGCTTCTGCAGTTTTACGCACACCCTCCCCTCCTGCCTCACTCCTCTTCCTTCTTCTCTCCAATTTCCTCATTTTTAGTAGGTACCTACTTCCTTATCTACATACTTACCTGAGTCCTCGTGCATCATGATGGATTATGATGATCCCAAGCATTTTGAGGGAATTGGAGTTGGAGGAGGGGTTTCAAGGATTGCATTTTTCTAAGTTTCTTAAAAATTAAGGGCCACTTTAGATGAGGGGGATGAGGGTTCAAGGTCTGGGGTTCCATCAAATAGAGCAATCCTATTGGATGAGAGCATTAATTCGGACCCACAGGCCTTTAGACAAGGGTCCAAGACCAAAAAGTGATAACTCGAGGCTAAACTTACATGTCACCATTTTGGAGGTAAAATCAATTAGTTTGAACCCAAGAAAACAGCTCACAAGGAGAGCTCATGGTTTGAAGAACCAAGATGCAAGCCAAGGTCCAACTCAAGTATTTAATTTGTTTCAAATGAGTCCAAATTGGCTCCTAGGAATTTGGATCTTGGACCCATCTACCATCTTTTGCTTTATTATATTCAATGGACGAGGTAGTAGATTCAACAATTACTATTAAAGCTATTGGATATCAATGGTATTGAAGTGCGCCCTCTCATAATAGTGATAGAAGTGCAACAAAATGCACTAGACTAATTTTATGGTCTGCAAAGCTTCTGGCTTACCAAAAGAGAGAACAAAAACAAGTTTCCCACCTTGTTTTAGGGTTTGAGATTGATGATGACTTTGGGGTTGTTTGGTCACATTTTTTAAGTTTCAAGTTTCATAAAATTAAGTTTTGCATCCGGTTTTAGGGTTTTGGGTTGAATAGGACGGGTTTGTGGGTTAACTTTTTTATTTTCAAGTTTCTTCATATTAAGTTCTCACCTGGTTTTTGGGGTTTGGTATGATGATGCATAACTTAGTTTTGGGGCGGTCGAAGCAAATTGGAGGGGTTCTGGGGTCACATTTTCTTAGTTTCAAGTTTCTTAAAATTAAGTTTCCTACCTGGCTTGGGTTTGGGATTGGAAGGGATTTGGGCTTGTATTTTGATTGTCAAGTTTTTTAGTATTAAGTTTCTCGCATGGTTTTTGGGGTTTCTATGATGTGTAGTTGGGGGGGGTGGGGGGGGTGTCACAC
>Ga0209208_10001660_pt1 | contig 31593 bp, 20 predicted proteins | sample S1TSphfallax_3_FD_187694 | JGI IMG/M metagenome (GOLD analysis project Ga0209208, IMG submission 187694) | Host-associated microbial communities from peat moss isolated from Minnesota, USA - S1T2_Fd - Sphagnum fallax MG (SPAdes) (version 2) | ecosystem: Host-associated > Plants > Peat moss >...
GTCTATTAGAATTTTCTTCAGCTCTTGAAGGGTACACAATTTGCCAGTAAAGCTCGTCACCACTTGTTAGATCACAAACGAGACTGTCACACAAACAAGGCCTATACATTCAATATCCCACAAAAGAAAACAACAACAAAAAAGGAAAGAAGCAGCTAGACCTAATTTTGCTTCAGAAACAAGGCACTCTTGATATACAAGGCTAACAAAGTCCTGATGAAACCCCTAACAAACCCCAGCAACTGCAAGAAACAGCCCAAGCAAGCGGAGTTCCTCTCGAACAACAGGTTACAAAATTCGACATGGGTACCTGATTGGCACACAGATTGGCAGGCAGGCAGCGTTGGAGATGCTGCTCGCCATTGCTCCTCTCTCTCTCTCTCTCTCTCTCTCTCTCTCCCTTCGGGTTTCTTCCGAGTTCCACAGGACAAAGAAAACGAGAAGACGATGAAGAGCACTTCAAACGAGGAGGTGGGGTTTGAATGTGCCCATTTTAGGTTTAGGGTTTCTGGCAAGGGGGTGGTTCTCGCCGGTGTTGGGCGGGTATTGGATTTTGATGATACCCGCCGGATCCGGTTCCTGAATGTACCAGAATCAGAGATTCGCCGGTTCTCAATGACCTCTAAGAACCGGGAGCAACATCAAACGTGACCTTAGGATACACAATGTATTTTCATTAGGCGGCACTTGTCTTTAGTTAGGGTCCTGTTTTTGGCATTTTTTAGGGTTTTTCTTGAGTGCAATAGACAACCCATTTGCAAGTTTCAATTTTTTGTGTTGGCAAATGTCGGTTTTAATGTGAATTGAGGGTGAGAAAATGGATTGCACATTGGCATAGACCTTGGAAAAAACGATGTCTCTTTTAATGTGAATTGAGGGTGAGAAAATCGATTGCACATTTGAGTAGACCTTGGAAAAACAATGTCCCTTTTAATGTGAATTGAGGGTGAGAAAATTGATTGCACATTGGAATAGGCATTGAAAGTACAAGAGAAAATGGATTGCACATTGGAATAGGTATTGGAAGAACAAGAGAAAATGGATTGTACATTGGAATAGGCATTGGAAGAACAATGTTTCTTTTAATATGAATTGAAGGTGAGAAAATCAATTGCACATTGGACTAGCCCTTGGAAAAACAATGTCTCTTTTAATGTGAATTGACGATGAGAAAATCGATTTCACATTGGAATGGGCCTTATAAGAACAATGGTTTTTTTTAAATGTGAATTGACAGTGAAAAGATCGATTTCACCTTGGAATAGGCCTTGAAATAATAATGCCATTTTTCAATGTGAATTGATGGTGAGAAAATTGATTGCACATTGGAATAGCCCTTGGAAGAACAATGTCCTTTTTCAATGTGAATTGACGGTGAGATAATCGATTGCACATTGTAATAGGTCTTGGAAGAACAATGTCCTTTTTCAATGTGAATTGACAGTGAGAAAATGGATTGCACATTGGAATAGCCTTGGAAGAATCTATTACCATTTAATGGAAGTAGAGCTCATGCTATTGGACTAGTTGTGTTCTTGAATGGAACAAGCCTTGTTCTATAATAAGTGATCTTGAATTAAGCACAAGAAAAGGAGGGAAAGTACGATTGTTCTCTTAAGGGAGTGAAAATGGATGAAATTTGAAAGTTGACATTGACAAAATCAAGTGATAAAATACAAAAGATATTGTTTGGGCAATGTTGATTATTTTGTATGAAGGGGCAAATTTTAAACAATGTATATTTTGACCCACCATAATGATACATTTGATCATGCATCTCAAAGCAATAGAAAACATCCATAATCAAATAAGTTATTCAAAGCTTTATGGATGAAATTTGGGATGGTAGATGATGTGTGTCAATGTTCCAACAATGAAACATGAAACACAAGATGGATTTTCATAGAACTTGGAAGCTTGAGTTGAAGAACCACAAAATTGGTTGGTTTCATAATGAAGAATGGCTTAATTTATGATAATCTAACTTCTTTGACAACCTTGTTATTTTGATATGTTGTCGTCAAAACCAAATTTGGTCCCAACCTTGAAATTGGGTTGTTCCTTCCGGTGTTCATCAACATTTTCCTTGTATCACCTTTGTGTTTTTTTAATGTTAGATACAACTTGAATTCGAACATCTGCTAACCACATGGCTTAATCTTCAGTTGTTGGATTCGTGACTTTGTGCACACCTTGAATATCAAACTTGGGGTGCAAATCATAATTTGCAAAGAAATGTGTTTGTTGGGTTGAAGAATGCATTGTGTTGTTGTAGGTAAACTTTGCCATGGCTAAAAGTTTCAACCAATTATTTTGATGATAATTGGTTGTGCATTATAAATATTACTTTAAGACATGATTAACTTGTTTTATTCGCCCATCTATTTGGGGGTGGAAAGTTGATGACAAATTCACCTTCACATTTAAAAGCTTCCTTTCCAAAATTTGGATGCAAATGGAAACTTATGATTAGAAATGATATTTTTAGGAAGACCATAATATTGAATAAACATGATCAAGGAATAACTTGGTTGTACTTTTGCTAGTTATTATTTTGGTACACAATGAAATGAACCATTTTCGTCAAATGGTCCACCATCACCAAGATGGAGTCATAGGAAATAGAAGGTGGAGGGTTTGTGATGAAGTCCATGGAAATTGAAAACCACGGGGATGAAGGGATTAGCAATGGTTGAAGGATACCATGAGGGCAATGACAAGGATTCTTTGCTTAAACACACACATTTTAAATCCGACAAACTTTTTCACATATTTCCAAAGTTGTGTCGACTAATAATATTGAAACATTAATTCCATGCTAATTCCCTAGTCTTGTTGAATCCAAAATGGCTTGCAACCAAAACATCATGTTTAACTTATAATATTTGAAATCATGCATGGCCATTAGGAACATACAAAAAAACCATCATGATGTAACAAACCATTTTGAAATTTGAATTTGGGATGATCACTAAAAAAATCTTAGACTTGATGATGACTCCTTAATTGACTTTAGATGCCAATAACAAAAGGGCCTTTTTTCAAAATTTCATGAATTTGATAAATAAGGGTTGTATCATTAGGAGTTATTGATAACATTTGAAGTTGAAGATGTTGAAGTTTGAGAATGAATGAATTAACATGATGAAAAATCTCCTTTCTTGGCATCCTTTACAAAAGTTTTCGCTCTAATGAACATAGGCTTGGGGCACTTAATCATTTTCATACCACCAAGGTCTTTTATTTGTTTCAAATTTTGCATGTTTTTTATGAGGGTTTCACATTCCAAGGCCTCATGCTATGGTGAAGACTCTTCATATGCCAATCCATTTGTGGATTATGTAGAACAGGTTAGAACAATCCAATGATGATAGTATTTTTTGAAAATGAAATGACATTGAAGACAACCTTTCTAGTGTGGGAACCAATGGTAACATCTAGTGGCATAATTTCATGTGTTATTAATCATAATGAAAAGCTTCGACCATCAATGAATTCAACTGGCATTGGTGTGCTCTTTTCCACTAGAGCCAGCTTCTATTGCCACATTAGTTCCTTGTCCATAAAACATGTTGATGTGCTAGAATCAAGAAGTGCTCAGTCTTCCATCATCACAAGCTTAATACATTTGATAATGATTGGTATTAAGGAATATGGTGTTGGGTTTGAAGATAGGTTGGGACCATTTTCATTACATGATGCATCAAGGTCTAGCCTTGTAGTCCCTATTGAAATTGCACATGTTCATTATCCAACTCGTTTGGTTGTGGATTAATAATAGAAATGGCATGTGTTACATGTAGTCCATGTTTTTTTGGACATTCACGGGCAACATGACCTAGTTTTGCACAATATAAACAAAGATTATTTGTACATTGCTGTTGCTTCTTTTGTTCCGTGAGTGGCTTGAATATTGTCTTATTAATCTACATGGGGTTGCCTTTTGGCGAGGTTGTTGAGAGCTTGGCTAGAATTGTAGGTGGAAAATTCCTTTGTGTTGTTGATGGTGCAAAGCTCTTTTGTGTTGTCAATGATGGTTCATGACACCTCTTTTATCAATGTTCAAAAAGCTTGTTGTCACAATAAACAACTTGTGCAACAACTTGATTTAATGTTGAAGGGTTTGGTAGGGTGAGTAACAAGTCCTTCATATCACCTCATAACCCAAATTGGAACTAATTTATGAATGTTTCTTCATCCCATGAAATATCGCAATCCAACTATCTAATTTTGATGCATATACTATAGTTGAATGTGATCCTTGACAAAAAGATCATATCTTGATGTTGGATGTGCATTCTTTGTCTGAATTTCCAAAGGTGACATTGAACTTTTTAATAAATGCTTCAAAGTCATTAAGCAAAGGTGATTGATGTTCCAACAAAGGTGCGAACCAAACAAGGGTCGTGTTTAACAATAAAATGTCAACGAGTCCAACTTGGGCTAAGCCAATTGGATATTGATGAGGATGAAGTCAAATGACCAAACGTATTTGTTTGACAAAAATTTGAAACTTTGAACATGTGCCATTAAATTTATTAAGCAGGTTGATTTGTGGTTCTTTTGGTTGGGATTGTGTTGTAGAAACACATTCCATAAAGGTCAAAACTTCATTGGTTTATAAATGAGTAACACATTTTTGAAGTGTTTGATTTTCCTGTTCAAGATTCCTAAGGACAACAATGACTTCTTCCATTGATGTAAACATAATTTTGAAACAAAAGGATAGAAATAACAAAACAATAAAAATGGGTTTGATGGGAATTTGTTTATCACATGCACAAAAATAACCAAGACTATAAGATTTCTTAACCAAGATGAACACAAGGATAGGCTTAATCCCAAATCCAAATTTTGAAACAAGAAAAACAAGCACAAAAACATGACAAGTTTAAAACAATAATTCAATAGGATTTTTTGCAAGAACAAAACCAGAACAAAACAAGGTTATGATAAAAAAATGTACCCAAAATTCATGTTGAACAAATTAAAGGTAATGGGGAATTCAACCTCTATTTATACCCATTGAACACCTAGCTCAAGGAAGTTTTTCAACTTCCAATTTACATGTGGCCCATGTTCACCCATGTGGACCCATGTGTGAATTATGAATGAACTAACACTCAACTGAAAGCGAATTAAAATTTAACTAAAAATGAACTTAAACTTAACTAAAAGTGAACTAAGAGTGAATTGAGAGTTAACTAAGAATTAATTAGAAGTAAATTAAAAATTAATTAGAATGAACTGAAAGTGAACTATGAATTAATTAAAAATGAATTAAATTTTAACTAGGAATTAACTAAGAGTGAACTAGAATTAAACTAAAAATTAAGTACAAGTTTATTACAAGTCATGAATGAACATTCAAATTAATGAATTCCATGGCATTGGCATTTGTGACATTTGTCGCAAAATCACTATCAAAACACTACTTTGAATGACCATTACATTTACAAAAAAATTAATTGATAGATTTTTTTTCATAAATATTCACATACATTTTGATTAAAATGGTGATGATTTTTTAATGATTTGGATGATTAAAACATGTCTTTAAATGTCTTGAAAAATGATTCAAAAACCATGTCTCATTGTGAAGTTTAATCAATAAAGATTCAATAGGACTATCAATCTTTGTTCAAATTGCTTCACATTTTAACCACAAATAGAATAAGATATGTTATACTTGATGACACAAATTTTTAGTATGATAAATGACCAATTTTTGTGGAATTAATATTAAAATCTTGGATTTTTTCATAAAACAAATGCATTAATAAAGAGAATCAAATTAATTTTTAATTTTACAAATATACATTCCAAAGGTTTGAAAAGAAATATAAAAGATGTGGGTGCAAAAAATAGGACATTATTTGATGCTTTTAATAAGGTTTTAACATTTTAAATGAAAGTATGTCATTATAGGATGTTTAAATAATCCTTCATTCCTTTTTGGTTTATACTTGAACATGACGTACTCAAAAAAAAAAAATTGATTTGAATCATTCATTATAACATTTATTGGTTGAAAGCCTAAACATTCATATTTCCTTTTCATTGTTTAACATATCAAAACATTCAATTTGCTAAGTCCTTGCTTTAAAACTCAAAACATAGAACAAATGAGTGTCATTATTCTTAATGTGGTACCCCAACTGTGAATGTACCTTCATATCATCCATGAATGAAATGAACAAACTATGATTTGAAATGGAAAACAAAAAAAGGTGAATTTAAACATAATTTCCACAAAAACATTCAATGATATACAACTTCAAAAAACAAATCCTATTGTCATCCATTGTCATTGTATTCATCCAATGCTAACACACCATTTTGAGAAAAACATATTTTAATTAAGTTACATATGAAAGAAAGATTCATAATTTATATTGCTATAATGGATCACCATGTGCAAAATCAAAATTTCTTACATTCAATTCTCTTTAGTTCTAACAACATGTGTATGAGCTAAAATTACAAAAAACAACTTTATAATCATATAGTTGAAAAACACAAAGTTTATTTCTAATCCAACAATAGAATTCAATGATCTTTGCTATTACACCAAATGTCAAAAATTATCCTTTAGTGCATATTGTCAACTTTAATCTTCGCAAACATGTGTATGAAAACATCCAATGTGTTTAATTTCACATGTGATCAATGATGACTCTTTATAACATTTATTTAAAAAATTCTTGCTCACATATGGATGTGCTTGTTGAAATATCACAACCCTTTTGCCATAGGTTTATTGGTCTTGCTTTGTAAGGCAGGGATATTGTGTTGAGAATCATTATAGAGTGCAATAGCTTCAAGGGATTTTGCCCCCTAGAAACTAAGTAAGATGATTCATCTTAATTTGATCGTAAGAAGACTCACATTCATCTTTTGACAATTTGTTTTTTACGCCACCTCTTCAAATTTGCACCCAACCCCAAGTGACTTTGTCACCAATCCATACCTCATAAAACTAAATATGAAACTATTTTATTCAGCAATGGTTATGGCACCCACTCAAAATTCATGTAATTAAAAAAAAAAGTGATAATGTGATTGAAAACATTCAAATACACATGTCATGACAAGTCTTTTTCTTTTGTTTGAAAATTTTCACAAATGTGAAAAAGAAATATGAAAATGGAACATTTTATCATTTTTTGTTTGAAAAGAAAAGTCATTAGATTTTAAAAAATTGATAACCATGTTGCAACATTTCCCTATTGGTTCAGGTTATTGGAAAGAACTTGAAAACAAACAAGAAATCAAACACTCAAGGTTCATGAAATGAAACAATTGTATTAACTACAAAAACACAAAGGTTGTATGCTTCAAATACTACAATCACAAAACTATGACTTGCAATATCTAACAAGGCTTGAAGGTTCTATGTGCACTCAAAACCATGAAAGGAGAAAATGAAAGACTACTCAAAAAACCATTCCACTATATACTATCTCATAACCTTAAAGTAGCCGCCACTTAACCCTAACCTAGCCACCATCTAACCCTAGCCGCCACCAAGCCCTAACCCTAGCTGCCACCAAGCCCTAACCCTAGTCACCATCAAATCCTAAGTAGTTTCTTCTTTTAAACCCTAAACTATTCAACCTAACCTAACTACTACAAGGATGAGAATATTATTCATCTTTTTGATGAATGTAAATCACATTCACCAACCTTGGGGATTAGAATCGAATAATATTTCTAACATAGGTAACACTTTTTAAAAATGTTTAGATAGGTTCCTATAACATGTCATCATTTAATGTGAGATCCCTTTTGGGTTCTTCATAACTAATGTGATGTTAGAAAAATAAAAATAAAAATAAAATCATGACAAATTTTCTATTACAATAACATGATTATGTACATTGAAATATATGTATATATTTATTTTTCCCCTAGCTATGAGCAATTTATCATACAATATCAATTGTTGATATTAAATTAATGGCAAGGTCATTGTGTATAACACACCTTGTTAGAAATGGGCAATTGGTATCCTAGAGATTGTTATGCTCACACAAACACCATGGCTCAAACAAGCTTTTGTTCTCACATTCATGTTTTAAAATCTCTAGAATTTTTAAACAATTCAATGTAACACAATGTGTTATTGATTTTCAAAATTGTGAACTTTGTTATCAACCTATTTAACCATTACATCATCATCCAATGTTGATCATCGTCATCATCAGTAGTTAACTAACAATGGACCATGGGTTGAGACTTGGGAGTTGAAATTTCATGCTTTTTATTGTGCATATGTTGTGTCATCATAGAAACAATTGTAAATTGCAATTTCATGTGATAGGAATTTTTTCTCCTTGCCTTTCACATGATATGCATATTTTCATTTTTGTCTTTCATTTGACAAGCACTTTAATTTTTTGCCATTCACTATGACTAGTAGATTTTTTATAAGTGCCTTTCATTTGACATGCAATAATTGTTTTTGCCTTTCTTTGCACATCAAAATGTGTGTAATGGGCGCTATTAATAGACATGAATTCCTACCCTTCTTACATGTGAGGTTCCTAAAAAATCGAGAAACCTTACACATATGAAAGTTGTTACAAAATTTGTGTATGATCATTTGAATGTATTTCAATATGAGTGACATTTGCAAGTTTTGAATCCTTGCAAGAGATTCATCAATCTTACAATGATCTTTCCCCAACTAAATTGGTGTGGCAATTTCAAAATGCCTACTTAATATCTTGGAATGATAGTTATTCCCACATCATGTCGCTGAAGTCTCTCATCTTTGGTGTTACAAAAATTTGCGCCATCACAATGAGTTGCATATATTATTGCAGTATGTGTGGTATTACATTCTTGTCAAATCCTTGCAAGAAATCGATCAACTGTATTTGCAACTGTTGCCATTGAGGTGAAAGAGTGGCGACATTTGCACTAAAGAATCAGCAGGAGGCATGATGATGATGATGATGATGATGAAGATAAAGCCCACATGCAACAGCCCAGTGTTAGACTTGCTTCAGTGGTCCACAAATAAAATCGTCGTCGTCGTCAGGACTAGACTTCAAGAAGTCTGGAGAGCTCAATCGTGTACACTCCTCAATTTACAAAACATTGAGCAAATAATCTTTAAGAGACAGATTTTGTACTAGACTGAATACAAAGAAACTTCAGACTGGTTTTTAGACATCTTTCCAAGTTGGGGGATCACCAGTGTGTTTTATAGCTCAATTGCTTTGCTTTCTGAAGAATGTCAGCTAAGTATGCACTCCAGCTTGAAGAGCTTTGCACCTCAATTCGAACTTGAGAAATTGCCATAATGTTGTTGTGCAACAATGGAACAGTAATCAAAAGAGTGCATCTGAAATTGCACCCCAAAAAATGATGTAAAACTGATGAGATCACATGTGTCATGACATGTGTTTGGTTCAAGTGTGCAAATTCATAGAAGCTGTCCAAAGGAGGGATCATCCTGGGATGGGATCCTGAGGAGAGAGGCTGAGCTTCAGCTGAAGAAAAGAACCTGGGACAGATGGGGACAGAGGAGTGTCAGCTGTTGGAGATCCTGGAGGAATGGATGGGGAGAGAGAAGCATCTGAAATCTTTTGAGAAAAGAGCTGAGATTTGCAGGTGTGTCTCCAAGAGATTCAAGGTGCCTAAACCCTAAACCCTAGTCCACTGTCTAGAGATTGGTGCTTACAACTCTCTTGAATGCAAGTGTACAAGGCTGGGCAGGATTTTAAGGTTTGAAGAGAGAAGGCTTGCAAGCATCTGTTGGTGCAGAGATGATTTCAGAGCAGCTTAGCTACTGGCAAGAATATCTTGAGACAATTGACCAGAGTGGGATTTCTTGCAATGGGCAATTGCACCTTGAACTGAGCTGTGAAGCTCGGACATTGTGGTGGTGCTGCTACGATTGCTGCTACTGCTGCTGCTGTTGTTGTTGTTGTTGCTGCTTCTCCTGGGACTGCTGCTGCTGTTGCCGGCCGCCATGACCTTGGGGCTGCTCATCTTCACCGCCTTGAGACTACCCATGCTCATTCTGTTGCTAAACTTGGGACTGCTGGTGGCAGAGAGAAAACCTGCTCGCTCTACTGCGGTTGGAAAGGAATGTCTTGAACCCATGCTGCTGCTGTTGTGATGATGATGAGGAATCCTTGGACTGATACGAGATATCGTCAGTCCAGCTGCGGAAGCTCCAGCTCCTCCCGATGTGGTGGACTTTGGGCGAGGAACTGCTGCCGAAGTCATCGTCATCCTTGTCGTCTCGATGGCTGGCATGGACTTTGGACGCACAGAGTCTTCGTCAGCGGAGGAGGAGGAGGTCGAGGAGGAAGAGGAGGAGGAGGAGGGCACTGCTGCAGTATGCTGCAACTCGCGGGGAGCCGGCTTGCCAGGAATTGTGATCTTTCGTCCCGAGTTATAAGGCAGCTTCGACAGGATCTTCATGTACTGCAGCCAGCGTTCTCGCATCTTGGACAGATTGCCTTGAAGAATGGTGCCCCCGCGACCGTCTGAAACCAGTGTGTCATCAAAGGCCGTCGGAAGCTGCTGCAAGCTGCAGTTGCTGCCATAAACAGCAGTACCATAACCTCCTCCTGTGGCGGCAACAGCAGCAGCAGCAGCAGCAGTTGCCGGCCACCTTCGATTCTTGAACTCTGCATTGGTAGACAACGATGACTCTTTGATCCGTTGCTGCATCCCGGGAGCTGCAGCCCTGCTGCAACCAGAAGAAGCTGCAAATGTCCTGGTACCCTTACAGCTGCTCGAAGACGACGACGACGTTGTTTCTGCCGTGTACGAACGTCTCATAGGCGTTGATGATCTAAGTGTGCGAGCTGCTTCCGCAAGTTGTTGTTCCGAGCCGCAACTGGAGAGTCTGAGAGCTCGCTGCAAATTGGGATTTGCAGCTGTTGCATTCGAGGCATGGCTACTCTCGGAAGATTGGATGGGTCGGGGGTGCAGCAGCAGCTGCTCCGGCTGCGTGCAGGTGAGATTCTCATGCAGCTTGTAGGCACTAGCTGGTTTTGGCGTCTTCTTCTTGGATCCGAACAGAGCCTTGAGTTTCGATGGGAATCGAAGCCACGAATTCGGGTCACCGCGGGTCGACGCGAGCTGTGTGCAGGAAAGCTCTCGACCGGTACAGTTCAAGTGGCCGTCATCAGAAGAGTTTGCCTCCTCCTCCTCCTCCTCCTCCTTCAGTTGCTCTTTTCTCGATTCTTGCAGATCTAGTGACGTTGTCACAGATCTAGTCGACTGCTGCAGATCTTTGCTGCTGCAGTTGATGACAACACTAGTATTATGATCCTGTGAGGCGCTGCTCCTATTAGAAGAATGCCATGAGGAGCTAGTGCAGCAGCTTATACTTTCGCCTAGTACTGTGTCCCGGGTGAGCTCACCAGACTCACAAGAAGTGCAACTCTGCGATCGGAAACTCGAGCTCAAGCTGGAAGAAGATTCCAGCTGCTGCTGCTGCTCCATGATCGTCAGCAGCTCCACCGCCGGCGCCTCAACAACGTACTGCAGCTTGGAGCACGTTGTTGCAGGTTGGAAAGTATGCATATGACGACTGCTGGAAGCTGCAGAGTACTGCAGCTTGGCCACGATCACTGCTGTGGCTGCTGCATGATCCGACGCCGCAGTACTAGTTCTTCTTCTGGAAAGGACATATCTAGTGTGAATCTCGTCCGGGCATCCCGCCTGCATCGACCCAATATCCTCCACGTGAGCTTGCTCATTTACGTCCCCATCACTAGACTTCATGTCTCTCTAATCTTCTTCTCCTTCTTCTCTGATCTCGCTCTCGCTCGATCTCCTTTGCAATTGTCACCAAGTACAAGCCCAGCAGATCTAACTAGCTAGAGACGGTGCAGCAGCTGCTGCTGCTGCACACAATCCATTTCTCCAAGCTGATCAATAAATAAGATTTTGCCAAGAAGAAAGAACAAGAAGAAGCTCAGAATGGACCTCCTACTATGGGTACCGGAGATTGCAGCAGCTGGGAGGAGCTGTTCAAAAGATCTTTAGAAGAAAAAAAACTGCCAAATTCTAGAATTTGCAGCTTATAGTTCTTTCTTTCTTTCTTTCTTTCTTTCTTTCACTGCTGCTGCAGGCAACTAGCTTGCTAGCTACTGCAGACTAGCTAGTACTGGGATCTAGTGATGGTTGGATCAGAGCTGCACCTCAAGAACTTTGCTTTTTGTTTTTCTTAGTTCATCTAGTCTAGCTGATTGACTAGCCTGTCCAGCACAAGCTGATCCACTAGAATGGCAGTAGAGCTGGAATCACTGCTACAACAAAATGTGGGTGTAGTTCCATTAATCCCTCTTCATTCATTAGACCAGTGAATTCACTATACCTCCAATATACCTCCAAGAAAAACAAAGCAATACAAACAAAAGAATGGGAAGTTTTCTCACACAAAAAAAAGGCCCATGACTAATCATGTCATATAACTCATAAACTTAATTGTCATTTCCATAACTTCACATGACACTTTGACATTAAAGCTCTAATTCCACCTAGAATATGCTAAGTGAGTGTGAAATCAATGTTACGAAAGGCAAAAAAAAAATTCCTTTTCTGGTTGCATGCATTCATTTGAAGAATGTTAACTAACATCAAATCAAATCAAATCCTAGATGGAATTTTACATAGCGCAACAATGTTAAATCAATATTAAGTAGATGTTCGCTAACATTCATCATAATGATCTAGCTAGTTGAACTATAAATCAACAACAATTTAAATTACTTGCTTCATTCATTCCATGACTTTGTCCAGCTTTTGTAAAAGCTCTGCTACAATGACATGAATTATGTGTGTAAAATTTTTATCACACATGAGAACTTGGATCATTGAAGTTGAGAGCCGAAAAAAAAGAGAAGAAAACCAATGACTTATTATTGCAGCTTATATGACATGGTAGAAAAAATATATATTGACACAATAATCAACACTACACTACCACTAAACCCTAAACCCATAAACTATTTCAAGAAAAAAAAAAAAAGATTCTTTCACACAATGGATCATCAACAGAAGATTATGTCATATAATGTGGTCAAGAAGAATGACATAATCTGCCACCCAAGACCTTAAATGTATTTTCTTTCTCTAGCGAACTCCACATGATCCTAGAATGTAGAATGTAGGTATACCAAACTTTGGCCCATTTTTGTGTGCATCACAATGTTTTCAGGGCAGTAAAATATTGATGAGAAAACAGTGAGTCCACTCTGAATTTGTTGAGTTCTGACAATGTAGGCAAGGAGCACCTTCTATAATTATAGGCTATGGCGCCGACTAAGCGACCTGCCGCACTAATATGTAGTAGTAGTAGTACAGCTAGCTGCTGCTTCTTTTTTCTTTTTCTTCTTCTATCTTTCTTCTCTTTGCCACTCTGAATTCCTTTCTGCCAGGAGCTGCAGGTGGAGCACGCATTCTTCTGCACCCTAGCCAGCTGCAACCGTCGGAATTCAACTAATAAGTTTGCTCCCAATTTGTTCTGCAGTGCACTCATGGATTGATTCCTCCCATTCTCTCTCTCTCTCTCTCTCTCTCTCTCTCTATATATATATATATAATCAGCTGCTCTGGACTCGGACTTGGAGGCAGCAGCTAGCAACAGTGGGAGTTTCATTCCTGATCCATGCCAAGTTTGTTTCTTGCAATAAACAAAGTGCACAAGACAATGTGCTTGAGAGAACCATGTCTGTAAAAATAGCTATTTTTAACTCATTGAATTGTTACTTCACTAAAGATAACTAAGAAAAACAAATTCAGACCATCAAATCCAGCAAATCCCAATGGCATCAAAAGGCCTGAAAAACAAAATCTTCACACCTGCTGCTACACACAACCTATTTAATCTTCACACCTGCTACACACAACCTTAAATCTTCACACCTGCTACACACAACCTTAAATCTTCACACCTACTGCACACAACCTTATTCTGCTGAACATCGATCGAAAATAATGATCCCCTTTCTACCATTTCCATTGATCCTTCAAAATTCTCAGAACCCAATTAAACCCTATTACACATTTCATTGTTTAGTTCACTCAAAATAACTAAAAAGCTTAATAATAGCTAAAATTTAAATCCTTACATAATAGCTACTAGCTGTTACATGAATTTTTTTAATTTTAAGCTTCATTTTTGGAAAGGAAAGATTACAAAAGGTATGTGAAAAAGAAAATAAAAACAATGATAAAGAAGACAAATCAAAGATTTTGAAAGGGCATTTCAGAAATAGTTGTGAAGGTTTTGCCTTTTTCATGTATGTGGGTAGGGGGGAGGAATGAGCTAGTTGTTTTTAGTGAATGGCATAAACAGACATACATGATGATGAGAAGAATTATGTGAAACAGTTTGAAACCATATTAGACTCTAGATAAATCCAGATAACCCTAAAACCCTAAACCAAAGTAATCTAAGACCTAAACCCATCACTAATAGCACAAAGCAAATCATGCAAGGAGATCGACAAAAAAAGAAAACTAGGAAGAAGAACACCAAGCTTAGAAGAGGCCTCTCCTACTACTGCAAACTGGGGAAACGCCTAAACCCTAATAACTAAACCCTAAACCCTACTACTGTGATTTGAAGCGCCTTATAACTCAATTGAGTATGAAACAGCAACTCAATTGATGATGCGAGTATTTATGCCAGCACGAAGGTGCTAGTTCTTTAGAGGTACCATAAAATATTGTCCTTCATGTCCCGTCTCAAATTTAGTATGAACTTTTAAATAGATTGATATTAATTATGTGAATTTGAGAATTGAATGTGAGAATATGATAATTTGAGTATATGAAAAAGTTATGTAAAATATTATAACTTTTTGATATTATTATTTTGCATGGTATTTAATTATTTAAAAATGCCAACATAAATTTTTAAATAAAAAAAATTCTGTAAATATAATAAGTGAATATCATGATTAAAAAAAGAAATGGCATGGTGTTTGCATGTTGGCATGTGTAGAAAATGATCTTGTTAATATGAGGCGCTCAAGTTTGCTATTGGTTTGATCATTATTATAGCCATTGAATATTTCATCAAAAAATTAGATATGAAATTTATGAAGTTAAATTTGGGCCAATATGGATGAGTTGAATTACGAAAATCTTAACAATTGTCACCCATGAGTCCCATTGTCCCTTAATGAAGAAAAAAAAAAATCTACCAAGAAGGCAACTAAGACAATAGGCAACCAAACTATTAGGGCAAGGGTATTAGCCCAGGTGACAAATAGTTTTAGAAACAAAAAAATGTCACACCTAATAAGAAGGCTCAACATGCCCTCAAGAAGGCATAGTTTGTTTCTTGGTTTGGGGCAAGGGGATGAAGGGCAGGAGGGATTCAATCATTCTTTAGTCATTTTCAGCTTTAGAGGTTCAAAGGGGTCTAACTAACCTTTCATAAAGGCCCTTAGAATTTGTTTATTGACCTCCATTTGGGTTTGAAATGATAAGGATAAAACCTTCCCAAAATAAGGGGTGGTCCAAAAAGAAAAAAATCCAGCAATCTTGTGAACACATATTATTTTCCATGTGCAATATTGAAATGCATCTTATAATAATTGAACATGCCAAACTTCATACACAAATAGTATCCCTAGCATATTACCTAACAAGGGGTGTGTCGCATGGTGGCCTTGCCATTTACATTAAAAAGTATCTTAAGGCAAAAGAAGAAGAATTATGAAAATTCAAACATTTCACCATGCAAAAATAATAATCTTCCAAAAAAATCCTCTAAAAGAAACCAAAATCCTTCAAGATAGTAGAACTCTATAACTATTAATCTCAAGTTTCAACACAAGCCCAAAATATCATCTTTCAAAAATCCTCATATAATAAAAATAGACCTATTATTATTATTATTATTACCTAGTAGGGGCCAAAATCACTTAAGCTACTATAATAATACTCTATAATGAATCTAAACACAATATCCTTGCCTTCTTGGTAGTAGGCAAGGCCAACAAATGTGAACTTTTATTCCAAACAACTCCATTTATATAACAATGAAAACTTGTGCACATATAGAATGATTTGCCTTTTTGAAAAGGTTTTAAAAAAAAAGGTGTTGACTATGAGCAAATGATTCTTTCCCTCCATTGCCAAACACAAAAGAGGCAAAGGTACAACAAACAAGCAGAATGTTTTGACATTATTATAGGGCCACTAACTAACAATTTTTGAAACCCACTAACTTAACAAACACCAAAATCCCGTCGTCTCTGAATGGAATGTTTAAAAACCCCAAATCATATTAAATTTTGAAGAACCCAACAATCATTTGATAATTCTATTAGAGTTTACGAACTGGGCAATCTTTGCTAACGCGAGCCTTCTTTTGATCTTTTGATCAATGAACTTGTTCAGATGTTTTACTCACCTCCCATGGGTGTTTTAGAAGCAACCCAAAAACATTAAAGGGTTTTTTGCCATGATATCTCAGAGTGAGATCGAGCTGGTTCATCCAAGGCATCATCATCAGGTGTTAATAGCTAAGACTTACTAGAACTTAAAAACAGCAAGAGAGTCTGCACAAGCTAAATATAAGTAGATACAGCAGCAAAGTATAAATGGTTTGTGCACAAACGTGGTCAACAAGCAAGCATGACCTGACCTGACCTGACCAAGTTTGTTTTGCCTCCTTGTTTTTTTCTCAATTCTTAACAAGCTATAGAAATTAAGAAGAGAAAGAACTTCAAAATACTATAACCCACTAACACAATTCAGTTAATCAGCCAGCACAAACTCCAATCAAAGAACCCCTGTTATATATAACTTGTTTGAACCGTGTGCCAAGTGCATGGGAGATAATTTAAGCAAATCCTTCTCCTCGATTTAGCAACATTGATGAAAAGGCAACAGCCACTCGCATGAGGTCATGACAGATCAACAGAAGCCAAAGAACAGAAGCCACACATTCTGGACATTGTCGTGTCTGCATGATGATGAATCGATGATATATAAAAATAAGATCAGGACTTTCTCTTCTTTTTTTTTGTCTTTTGCTCTAATTACATCTGTATAGAAACACACACACACACACACACACACACACAAAAGCACATGATTCTAGCACTTTAGATGAACCTTATGCTTTAACCTAATTTCTTTGTTTCATGTTTTCAATCTTTTCTTGTTTTGAATAAAATTATAGTTTCAATATTTTTAAAAAATTAAATCTATAACCTTGTTTTTTATTATCGTATTTGATGGATGGTTGGACTTCAGTTTAAACTTACTCTTCTTCTAATTTGTCTTAGTTTTAGTGTCCTTTGGAAGCTTCTTGATCATGGTAGTGTTGCTACCTTATGACAATAAATTGGTTTGTGAAACAATTTGAGGGTTGAAAGTTTAAGGTTTCAATAAATACAAAATCAATTGGCTTGTGGTTTCCATGTGAGATGGGTTCTCATGGGTCTTGGAGAAAATGAAACTCTAATAATTTAGGTGCAAAAAATCATCATGATTGCTAACCATGTTAGCTTGCAATTTGCACCAAAAGCATGGATGCACTTATGCATGTTTTACATGTAATTTATTTACTCATAATAATAAGTCTTGGTTCAAATTCTTCAATTCTTCAAAATAAGTATTTTTTTCATCCAAATTGAATTTTTTTTTTCTTTTGCATGGAAAAAAGCTTTCCATGTCTACATACATATTTCGACAAGAAAATTTCAAAAAATTTACAAAAAGAATGATACACATACCAACCAGTAGTTGATCAAAGTCTAAACCTTAATTTTCATTAAGTTGAAAACCAAGCATCATGAAAATCTGGCTGGTTTTTTTTTTCTTTCTTTCTTTTAAATGATACTCTAGTAGGGTAATGGGACCTTACTCCATTCCAATTCTCAACCCTTATGCATAATAATCAATAAATAAATAAAGAAAGGTATAGTTAAATGGATTTTTTTCTTTTGAAATTTTCTCTGAGGTTGTAAGGTATCCAAGGTCTTGTACCTTTTTAAAAGTTTCCTATATAGAAAGCTTCTAGAAATGGTTTAGGGCATCTAGGGTTTCAATTTAATGCATCTCCCTTTTTTTTTTTCTTCTCCCCCTTCCCTTTCTCAACCAAATAAAACATCAACTTTTTTTTGTTTTCCTATTTGTATGTACACTTAATGGGTCAAAGGAGGCTAAATCCTAAGGGAGGAATATTTTATTTATGGTGTCCAAAGAGAAATTAAACTTTCATCTTGGTGCATCCAAGGCACTAAAATCATAAAAAATTGATTAGAAATGATAAAATTATGGTCCCCCAAAAGTAGGGGTCAGAACGTCAAAAAGGACAATCTTCGAACACTTGAAAGTTAGTAACCAAAACAACCAAACATTCTTTTGATGTTGGTCCATTGCTTTTGGTGCTCAAAGATGATATGTAAAGCTTAAGTTGGCATTCCCATAACTTTTTAGATCACTTAAAACAAACAAGAGATGAAGAAGTTATGAGCTTTGGAAGTAGGAAGGGGTCTAAAAGAAGAATTGTTTCATTTTTGAATTTTATTACAAAACTTGTAATCATTCTTTGCTTTTTATTGAAAAATTAGACTTTAAAAATCAAGTTTTTAATAAAAAGAAATTTTGGTATCCACTTGTGCAAAACCACCTTTGAAAACTGATGGTTCTTAGATTTGTGAAAACCATTTTCATGAAAATTAGATGAATTTATATATCACACAAACAAAAACCCTAAGTTCAAAAAAAACTCAAAAGAAATTAAGTTAGTTCTTAAATTATGTTTGCGAAACAAAAATTGATGGTTCTCACAAAAGAATGAGGATTGCCCAACACCAGTTCAAACTTCAAACTTCCCTTTCTAGATTTTAAAAATCTCATATTATAAATGTACACAATTCTATAGAACATGTCCATCCATCATATGCATACATATTATTCGACATACCCCCTTCATACATTGGATCAAGTTTGAACAAAAATTGTGTGCACAAATCCTACACCAATGTATAGACTCTCTCTATGGGCAAAGTCAATAAAAAGTACAATTTGAGTGGACAAAAGTGAATCATGGACATGTTCAATTTATGACTTGCTTACAACAAATTTCTTTTATACACAAAATATCTTTCTAATCCACAAATGAAAACTTTTTTTTTTTTGTATGGGTGTCCACTCTTTTCCATAAAAGAATAACTTTGTGAATTGAAAAAACTTTGTTTGCACACTAAAAATGAATTAATGAAAAATAGATGATATGAAACAACAATCCAAGTGCAAAGGTCTAAAATCCATATGCAAAAGCACACACTTGGCAAAAGTTTACACATAAAAGTTAAGAATTCAATTTTAAAGTTTTTTCCTCTATTCTTTCATGCAAACACGTTATAACATCTATCTATGAAGGAAGGTAGTTTGTATTGTTTCGTTTTGTAGTTATGAGAACGAGAATGCTTCAGATCATGTTCTTGGTGTTTTTGGAAAGCTCTTGACGAGGAAGGGTGTATGGGCTTGGTTCCATGGCGTTTGGACTTGTGATGCAAAAGTTCTTGGGCATTGCATGATTTTTCACTAAAATTTAAATTAAATTGTAGTTGAAAATGTTGGAAGAACTGGAATGTGCCTTTGGTTTGGTGTTGTTGGAAAGATCTTGATGAGAGGATTTGATGGAATTTATTTGGTAAGATTTGGATTCAAAATGTGGGAGATATTAAATTTTAAATGATTTTTACCCCTGAAAATTCAAATAAATTCCCAAAAAATAGGTTTTGGAAGGAAAAATCAGTTGAGAATGTGGTAACACTTGAAGGCTTTCCATTCAATTCAAGCATGATTTCCTTTCATATTTGGCTATTCAAAAAATTGATACATACACTACACAACAATGTTCACATGTTGAGTTTTCCTATTTTGTAATGGGTTCACACTTGGGCAATAGCACAAGCCATGCAGACATTAAAATGTCAACCGATGGCAAGATAACCTATCAATAGTAATTTGGATGAAATTTAAACTTTAGATATCATGAAACTAAATTTGGACCTTAGTACAAATATGCATAAGATGTAATGTTTTACAATAAAGATTCAATTTTATTAGTAGATCATAATGATTGGTCCATCTTCTAGCATTAATCAATTTTCAATGCAATTAAAAAAATAACTTGCACACTATTTTGGATATGATAGACTCTAATAGATCACATATTAAGTGTGGATAGATATATTCTAAGAGTAGCTCCACCCATGAGTCCAAGTATAGTAATAAAAGCCACCCACTCCAAGGTTTAGGTCCTTCATAAATATTGGGCATTATCACATTTGAAGATGAATTCCATATTTTGGTTATGTTGAAAGGAGGATGATAATGCAAACTTTAAAAGTTGGATTCACTTGTGTTCATTCATGAACTTTCAAACAACATGTAATTATTTGTGTTTCAAGAATGATCATTTATACACATAACAAATGTATAACATTTCCACACAAAATAGACATAAATCAAGATTGTATACTCTTTGTTTCTTTTTGTGGAATTAAGAAGTTTATGACATAAAAGCTATTCAAATATAAAGACTATGGGAATTGAATTTAACTTACGCATTTTTTACGACATCATGTTGAAAACCAATGAAAAAAGTATGCAATTGACATTTTCCTATCCATAAAATTTATCCATGTTCTCCATCACATAAACATGAACAACTTCTATTAAATACACATAATCAAAATTTGTAATTTAAAACATTAAACACATGTTTGAACCAAACACATTGATATGTGAAATAATTTTAAAAATTAACAATATTAACAACTCATTTTGCACTTTTAATCATTAAAATGAATAGGTTTTCTAATTTTGCATTTGATGAGAAAAAAAACACATTTGAACTTAAAATGCACCAATCAATAAGATATTACTCATTGCTTCCTACATCTTTGATGATTAATGAAACATTTCAAAATCACACCAAAATCATTCAGACGAAAATTCACTAATATTAAAAAAAAAATTGCACCAAACCAAATTACATTTCAATGTTTGAAACTCATATAGTCTTCTTTCAAAGTCATGACGATGCATGATTTCTTGAAAAGTCAACTCAATCTTTGGCTCCTATTAGTGTAATTTGCACCACCATACCCCCTATTTATCACATCCAACATGATATACAATTGTTTCCCAATCTTCACCCATAAACTTGAAAAATGAAATACAATAAGATGAAACACTCTTTGAATCAATCACTTTGGTGAATCATTATACTTGACCAACAAAAAAATTAACCATTTGTATTGTGCAATGTTTGTTTGCAAGTGTTTTGGATCAGGTGTAGATCTATTGACCCAAACCACCATATAAATATCATACTTCATCCAATATACAATACAGAAGTCACAAAATGGAGTTTCTCTAAAAAAAATTTAAGAAAAACAACTCCACCCATACTCTTTATAGCCAGATTTGGCTAAATCTTTCTAGGGATGATCACCATTTTCTTTCTTCTTCCATGTTTTTCTTCATATGGATGGATTGCCAATTTGGCTACAAACAAACAAGAATTCCTGGAAAACAAAAACACAGGATCTTACACAGCTTTGTTCCTCCATGGCTGGGCCCTCACTAGTTTTCACTTATTGGGTTGGTGCCTTAGACACTCTGATCAGGTGCCAGGTTGAATGTTTTATACACATATTTGAATGAAGGATATGAATGAATGAAGAAGAAGGATCTCACATGTTTGTACTAAATTGTATACCTGCAAATATTTCATGACTACACACACTCTAATTTATCTCCTCTTGTTGTCTGGTGTAGTAGCACGCGCACACACACAAACATACATATGTATATACGCCATCAATAAGGGGTCCCGCACGCTCTGATCCTTTGGAGTGCTGGCTGCACTAGTGGTGATTCTAGTTTATGGGTAGTTAGTTCCAGGGCACAAAAAATTATGCCTTGGACTAAAACTGACAGGACACAGCTCAATGCTCATCTATCACAGGAACATACCATGTGACGCACACCATTGCACTCAGCACCCAGTTGTTGTTGCTTTACTCTGTGTTTGTTTGTTTGTTTGTGCATCAGAAAATCCACAAGCTATTTGTTATTATATAGCAATGAAATAGTAGTGTAGGAGTATCTGCAATTGAATTTTATGTATATATGTATGTATTCATGGCAAAAGAATGCAGCCTTGGAGCCTTTTAGGTAGTCACAGGTTTTTGTTTTGTTTAAATTTTGTTGCACTTGTGCCTCTGGGGGTGTGTTGTACTTGTTCAAGATTTTATTTTATTTTTTGTCATGGTTTCAACTTTCTGGAGTTCCAAAGTTTTGGTGCCTTGACCTTAAAGAAGAGGTTGCATGAATATGTGTGCACAAATTTTAGTTTACCCAATGTGAAATCAGGAGATCATATGAGCTTTCGTGACACCTTGTAATATAATAAAATGCATCTTTGTACGTCAAATTATGTCATTGGATTTTAAGTACTGATACAAGACTGCTATTACCTCAGGTCCATACTAACTAGCCTGGTAGGGTCCTCGCTACCAATATTGATACCATTGTTAATACCAGGCGCAGGTTATATTGTACCCATTACAACTGATGTTCATCAGCACGATATAATTTGCAAAAGGTTTAGCCAAGAAAAAATAAATGGTTTATTGATATGTGTTGAAAGAAATCATTGAAAATCAAACTCTATCAAGTCAGTATTACAAATACATGACAATACAAGGTGTATACTTTGTATACCTAATCCTCAACAATTTGAAATTATTAAAAAATTAGATTTGAATCTGCCAAACCTTGTTTTCAAAACTAAAATAAATACTCGGCAAAGAAGTGCCGAGTATCATCAGTTGTAGGTGAGGTAATAGTATATCAGAGCAACAACATTAAAAATATACCATACCTGTTTTCAACATAGAGAAAGAGCATCATAAAATTCTCTCAAGTTGATGATGCAGTAGAATAGCCTAGAATTGGGTTTTATTCTAGGCAGACAAATTGAGGAGTACTTGGAAGTTTGAATCTTGTCAGCTATTATAGTATATGTTTGGATCCATGGTTAATTGGGTTCGAATTTGTTTGTCTTGATAGATCGTGCCAAGGAGAAAGTTAAAATGGTGCAGTTGGCCACAGTTCCATCATTTATGAGATGGAAGTAAGTGCCCAACTATTTGCTTCCAGAAAACTGGATTCCCCAATTCTATTTTTGACAAAGGAAGGAAGACCATCAGCTCAGCTCAGCTCAGCTCAGCTCAGGGATTTAAACCCTAAAACTTCTGAGCTACTTACCACCAACTGGTTTGATGCTCTGTGTATATTACATGCTCCACAAATAGGACTATAACACGACAAAATTGTTTATGGATTTATGGCATCTGAGTGCTGACTTTGTTGGAATGTTATGTTTTTGAAACTTCTTCAATCAATCAGGCTGGCTTTTGTTGAATTCTGTTTAGGGTCTGTAATCTAGTCCCGCCCCCAAGGTAAATCTTTCAAAGTTGGATCTTAGATTTTTGTTTCGTCCGGGAGTGAGACAACTGAGAAGACAGCACAGGAAGCAAGCTTCTTCTTGTGTTTCAGGTTCTTTGCTCAGTGCCAGACAAATGCTGCAGCATTCTGTTGTTGTCTTCAAGAGTTGGGTGGTGTCTCTGTGCACTCATCAGTTTTCCAGCCTGCTATACACATGTGCATTTAGTACTATCTGGACCCTTCAACAAATCTTCTTTTACTTGTTTCTTTGTCCCTTTGTGACCCACTTTGGCTTTTTGCTCTTCTAGCTTGGACTTGGGTCCTCTCTGACATGCCTTTCTATGCAGACCCTCAAGTATGGGCGTTCGCCTAGTCGGGGCCCAAGTTCAGACCACTATGGGGCTGCCCTCACAACAGCTAGGGTTGTGAGTCTAATAAGTGTTGGGCTGGGTTTGACTCCTGGTTTGACAACACTCTCCAATCACATAAGTGCTAGTGAGCAAGGGTTCAAGGAAGGGGGCTCAAGTTGATCTCCTTAATGCACCAAGTCCTTGAATTAGACAAGTCTACAATTAGGTTTGAAGACAAGAGATGGTAATCCTGGGCAACAAGGCCTTGGACCACTTGGGAAGTTCACTGCAAGTTTTGGCCCCATCCGTCTAAAGCTCGGGTTTACCCCTAGGTTACAAGACAAGTCTAAATGTTGAAGCTTCACCATATGCGTGATTTTTCATATGCAAATAGCATAGGTGTTTAGCAAGCATGAATGAAACAAAGGTGGCACAGAATGGCACTAAGGCGGATTTGGGTGCAATAGGTGGTATCTGAACAAGCTCTTAAGGTCAATTGGAAAAGCTTCTAAGGCATTTGGGGAAGGAAAAAGGGTTTTTAAAGCAAATGGCCTCAGACGAGCTAACTGATACCCAACATTGCGGTTGTGGTGAAGCCCAAAGCCAAAAAGAGGTAGAAGACCAAAAAGGAGAAAGAAAAAAATGCAACTATCAAAAAACTGATTGCCTTAGGGTAGACCATGGTTGGTGAGCATCAAAGAAGACCAAGAAGAGGTTCAAAACATCAAAGAGATGGTGGAGCAAGCTGCAAAGGCCCCTGCATGCAAAAGTAAGAAAATGATAAAAAGGAAGGATTCTTTCCCCCATCGCTCAAAGGAAGGGAGGAACCAAGGCAAGTGAAAATTCCTACAACTCCAAAGAAAAATAAAAGGAAAGAAAAGGTTCCTAAACCAAGGGAGGAGTCGCATGAACACATTGACTTTCACTTGTCATTTGAATCAAGTGGAAATGTGCATTCCTTGATTCTTCCTTTGAATCACATGAAAAGAGGAAAAGGGGGCAAGTAGGCTTCGGAATGTAAAAAATGGACAAGTTTCCTAAAACATGGGAAGAAGCAAGTCCAAAAGTGGTGGACAAAATGTCCAAGGAATTTTTGACCTTCATGGATGCCTTTCAAACATTGGTGGTGTAACAAGGGGAAACCACAACATAGAACAATGAGACAGCCAAACTCATGGGTCGAATCGCAAAAGGATTGGGTTGTCACTGGTGGTGCTCCAAGTGGGGACTCCACCAAGGTGAACATAAAGGCAAGGTTGTTGGACTCCTTCATAAGGAAGGAAACCAAAAGGGTGCAACCATGGCTACACCAAATCAAGGCATATATGGAAACACAACATTTCAAAACCAATAGGGAGCAGATCCATTTTGCTCAAACTTTATTACAGGAGCACACATGGTAGTGGTGGATGTCTTAAAAACATGAGACACCTGACCTCCTTGAAAATCTCACATTGGAAAAATTCAAATTGCAGCCGGATAGGAGGTTCATGCCACACCACTTGGAACTTCGAGATGGGATGGAGCTCTTGGAGCTCACCCAAGGGAACAACAAAAGCTTTCCAACCACCTATGTCCAAGACTTTAGTCAGATGTTGATTATTGTCCCCTTTTAAAATGAATATGCCAAGAAGTTGCTCTTCTTGCATACACTAAAGCTTTGGAAGATAATCTATCAAAGGAATAATATTCCAAATACTTGTCGAAGGTTAATGAAAATGGTGGAATGCATGAGGGACGAAGGCCTTCCATGCCCCAAGGGTGAAATCAAAAGCAAAATCACACAAAAAAAATAAAGTTGGCCTAAATAGTGGAAGTAAGGGCCACAACTAGCGCAAGTGGGGCAAAAGAAAACATGAGCCTCCAAGCAACAAGGAAAAGGTGGTGGGCAAGGAGTTGCTGGCCAAGAAAGCAAAGCAGGACCTATCTAAGGTCAAGTGTTTCAATTGTGACAACAATGGACACCTAGTGAAAAATTACTCCGAGCCACCTTGGGTAAATGATTGCATTTCCCAAGTTAAATTGATTCTTCAACTGGGTTTTGTGGATGAAATAGGGGTTCATGAAAGCAAAACCTCCAATTTGTTAAAGTTGAATTATAAGATAAATAACAAAATTGTGGGTTGTCTCTTGGATTCATGAGTTCCTAGTGATGCCATTTGGGTTATGTAATGTTATGTAACATTCGACAATTAAAACATCTTTATTCAAATTAACATGGGGAAAAGAAGCTAAAAAATCGATGGATTTAACCATTCCCATGGGATGGAAAGACCACTCCAAAGAAGCTATGGAGATGGTCAAGGGCCATGAAGAGAAATACACACAGGCCAAAAAGCTTTTAGGGCAAGCTCAAAATTAATATGAGAAACATGTTAATAAAACATGAAAGCATGTGGAGTTTGAAGTTGGGCAACATGTGTGTTGAGCATCCAGGATTTCAAAATGCCCAATGGATTGGCCCCACGTTTCATTGCCAAGTATGTGAAGATTTATGAAATTTTATGTAAGTTGCATATCAACATGTACACCCTAAAGTTACCAATTAATTTTGTGGCACATTTGACCTTTCATGTTTCGAAACTTAAATTGTTTCTATGTGATGAACAAATTTCAAACTAGAAGCAAAGAATGTGACCAAAAGTGGATGCCATCAAACATAGGCTTACTGCCAAAATTGAAAGCATATTTTGCACAAGGTAGACATGCCTTAGAAGCAAGGACTACCTAGTGAAATACAAGGGCTACCATCATTAGGAGGCAGTGTGGATGAAACCTACTCCTTTTGACCACTTGCCAAAAATGGTGAACAAGTTCAAATAGGAAAGGGGTCACGAACTTGAAGTGAAAAGAACTTTGAAAGAAAAAGGACCCACCTGCAAACAACCTAAGTGTTGATGAAGGCATCAACCTTCAAAGTGGGGGGGAACACCCACAAAATAAGTAAATTTGTTAGTTTCATTAAATAAAGGTTAACATTTTTTGTGAATGTGGTTGGCCATGGAGAAGGTTAAGGTTCACATTAGAGGATGTGACTAGGGAAGACAAAGGAATGGCAACCAACGAAAATGGATTTAGGGTTGAACTCAAATAAAAAAACTCCAAGGTTTGATAAGGTGAAGTCGAAATTGTGGTGCTTGTAAATGAAATGGCAAATCCTTGAATGGAGAAGTAAAACTTCTTGCACATGAACTTACAGATCATGCCCCATTTGGGCAATGAGGATTTGGACCATAAAGCCCAATCTAACACCATTTGTTGGTGCATTTGTAACCTTCGTTCAATGTGGTGATCATAATTCTTAAGTTTGACTCGAAATGGATTACAAAGACAAAAAAAAATTGTTGAATAAAGGGGATTTGAGGAAGACATCAAGGAAGCAAAACGCACTAGGTGAAAACAAAAGGCACACTCAATAATACCTCCCACGTTGATAACATAAAGACATTGTGTGAATGGGTTCCTTTGATCGAGAAATAACTAATTTCGTCATTAGATTAAAGGAAAAAAATTGGAAGAAATGCCAAGGGTGATCACCCCAAAGTAACATCAATGAAGACATTGACATCTCTAAAATGGGGGAAAGTGACATGCCCTTCTAAGCATACCCTCAAGTGTGGGGGTTCGCCAAATTAAGGCCCAAGTCCAAACCATTATGGGGTGACCCCCACAACGACTTAGGTTATGAATTTAAATGTTGTGTTAGGTTCGACTCCTAACTTGACAACCACTACAACAAAATGTGTCCCTATATGCCAAGTGATTTCACTAAATTTTGAGTGATTTCACTAGTCATAGTGAATAAGACCTAATGGGGAAGTAGTGACTTCACTGGTCTAATGAACATAGATTAGTGAATTACACCCACATTTTGCAAGCCACATAGGTGCTAGAAAGCGAAGGTTAAAGGAAAGGGGCCCAAAGTGATGTACTTGATGCGCCAAATCCTTGAACTAAACAAGTCTACATTTGGGTTGGAAGATGGGAGATGGTAATCCCAAGCGATAAGGCCTTGGACCACTTGGGAAATTTCCAATAGGTTTTAGTCCCACCCATCTACATGTTAAAGTTAACCTTAGGTTACAAGACAAGTTGAATGTTGAAGCTGCACCAAGTGCGTGTTTTCCATGTGCAAATAACATAGGTTTTTGACAATGCGCATGAACAAAACAAAGGTGGCAGGGAATGACAGTAAAGTGGATCCAAATGTGATTCTCTCTCTCTCTCTCTCTCTTTATTCCTTCATTTCCCCCTTTTTCTGTTGGGTGTTTTGTTTAATGAAGTTTGCTAAGGTTTCATCATTTTTTTATATTCCAACATCTTGTGTGAGGTCTCATGATGCCTGGTTTGCAACTTAGTGAGAACTAAGAAACTTGGTTTTCAACCCATGTGTGAAAAAAAGTGATAACTGATGGGATTCAAAATGAGAACTAGCCTGAAAACTGAAGCAATTTTCACCTAATTCCTAATAACCGCCCAACATTGGTTTACACCTTGGGTTATATTTGCTTTTGATCAATTGGACAAGTGTTTGAACAAATCACAAGTGTTGAAAACCCACAAATGAAACCACACCAAGAACAAGTTTTTGTCCAATTGATCAAAGACCAATCACTTTTTTGAACCCTCAATCCTTAAACAATTTGTCACCATTATTAGTTTGAACTAATTACCCCTTTTTAAAAGCCTAGGTACATATAGGAGTTAATGATGTTTTTTTTCTTCATTTACACATGCCCCTAAGGTTTTGTTTTTTCAATTTTGTGATGTAGCTAAAATGGCGATCATTCATAAGACGATTTAATTATATTTGGCTACATATTAAATATGAAAATTGATTAATTAATTAAATCCTTCCATATATATTATTGGCTACTTGTTAAAACCTATCATAAACATTTGGTGATTTGGGGAAAAAAAGTCAAAATCTTGCAAATTTGGGCATTTGTTCCATGAATTTTTTTTTGGGTTGAAATTTGGCAAAATTTTGCCCAAAAATAAACACTACACAAACCCCCCCCATCCCCCAAAGTCAAAAGCAAGTTCATGGTTTTTTCAATGTTGTGCGTGTAAGTGTTGTAGTTGTTTTACATGCCATGTAAAACTATGTAAATGTAAATCATTTACAAATACACCAAAGTTTTTACTCTTACATTTCATGTCATGTATATTTTGCGATTGAAACTGACAATTGCATGGCATGTGTATATATATTTTTGAAATAGACATACAAAATACCATACAAAAAAAAATCATCATGGAAATGTAAATCATGATGCAATAGTCTCATGAAGGTATTGCATTGCATATTTTCCTTAGAGGTTATGGTTTACAGAAAAATGAAAATATTGCATGTCACACTTTTCATTGGAGGTTGTGGTTTTCTAAAACAAGGTAAAAATAGGCACAAAAATAGGATGACAAGGAGGAGCTCACTTGAAACAAGGCATTGATGAACCTTGCAACAATGTTGTGAGTTGCAAGACAACCACAACACCACCATTTTAACCTACAAAAATTGTAATTGAAATGGAACAACATGGGGGAGCTCACCCTAAACCTTAATAAAAAAAGTTGCAAAACAACCACAAGAAAAGAGAGTGCAACATCACAAAGAGGATAAGGAGTAAGTAGTAAAAAACTCACCTAAAACAAGTTGTTGTTGGAGCTTTCAAAAATGCAAACAATTATAAAATGATGACATCACCACCAACTACATTTGCAAATGACCTTTAGACAAAAGGGAGCAATATGGGGGAGCTCAAAAGACCACAACAAAAGAAGATTTGCAAGATATCATTCCTCCATATTTAACCTTTTTTTCTTTTCTACCTACATCCCTCCCTATTCTTTCATCGTGCATGCCATTTTCCACTTTCCTCCTTCCCATTTTTTTCCTTCCTTCTTTATTGAACTAGCTACACTTTCATAACTATTATATTAAACCTTGGAAAAAGAAGAAAATAAGGAAATAAAATATTGCAAATGTTATTGTGCATTTTGTTCATTTATATGTTTAGATTGTTTTGTAGAATTTTACATAAGGTGTAGAACCATATAAATGTATGTGTTTTTTGTGAATTGCATTTACACTTACACAAATATTGATGTATTAATGAAAATTATACATTTTTTTATACACGTTTACATTTACCCAATGTGTACATCAAAAACCATATACATACAACACTAATTTTTTCCCATTTAAAACATTTATTGCCTTCAATTTCATAACTATAATGAAACAACATAGTTGGTCACAATTTCAAACACCCAAATTTTTCTCTCTAATTTTCACCCATCCAAATTCATTTTTTTCTAAGCAAAGTTCATTAAGTATTCAATAGCTCCAACCTCTCTCTCTCACACACACACATATAGTTAATTGTAAGTTGATGTGATAAATTGATGAAAAAGGTTCAAATATGTTTCATCAAGGTGTCTGATAATGTTGATGTTTTGCACCCTCATTGAAGCATCAAACTAATGTTCTCATATTGTTTGTCTAGCATGGAAGTTGGAACACCCACATAGGTTTTCATTGTGCATGCACATGGTTCATCCTATTAAGGTGTGCCAAACCCATTGACATTTCAATTTTGAAATGCATGACCTAAACCGTGGCTAAATCAAGAGAAACACCATTCATCTTTCAAAACATAAAAGAATGAAATTTATGAATCCAAGTATCATCAAGGTAAGGTTACCTTATTTTATATCATTTGAATTAAACTTTTATTGTGTCCTAATTTCTTGCTATTTGGTTATTGATTATTTTAGTATGATCCTATCCATGTAGGTTTTAATATCTTGAGTCAAAAAAAAATCTCCCATTTAAAAATGATTAGAAAACCTTGTAATTTTCCCTTTGTTCATCCTAGTCAAATCCATTTTTTTAAAAAATTATCTTAACCAACTTAATGAAATTTCACAATGATCAATAAATATTGGAGTTGAAATATTTCAATTCGTTATTATTGTGGATGAGGCTTGGAAGCAATGCGCATGCCCCTAAAGGGCTTAAAATAAACATGCAATTTTTCATAGAAAAAACATGGCCCAAAACCTACATATATTTTTTTGGACTTGCACTTGTATTGCAATATGCAATTTAAAAATTCCAAAGTAAAAAATACCCTATAACATGGTTGGTAAAAAATATGTACATTACTAGGTTACACTTATTGTTTCCAAGCTTCATCCACAATAATTTTATTCTACTACAAAAACATTTATTAAAAGTGTAGGACAATAAAACAAAATTGGTTTCTACCAAGGTTTCAAACACTACATAAAAATTTTAACTTGAAAATGATGTGAATCTAGTCATAACATTCAAAGGAAGTGGAAGAAAGAAATTGGAAATGGGCAAGGGACATTAATATAAATCACTCATAGTGTTGGATTTGGTAGTTTTATATTACAACTATTAGATTAAGTCCTCACATTTTTCCACTTGTTTGTAGGGTGTTGTTGCATCTATATTCTTATACAAAATTGTTACATTAATTAGTGTTGCAATGATGAAAACAACTACATTTATTTATCTAATTTTTCAAGCATTAACAATCCACACATATTTCAACATTTTAGAATGGTGAAGTAATCAATATTTTTTTCATGATTTTGTGTTATCAAGTGAACAAGGTGTTCATGTATACTAAAGTCATGTGGCAAAAATAAAAAATTGTTGCAATAATACCATACTAGATAAGTTGTGCAAATAGTGCTCCATATTAATGTTGGGAAGGTAAGTGTGAATACACATATA
>Ga0209208_10001661_pt1 | contig 31581 bp, 28 predicted proteins | sample S1TSphfallax_3_FD_187694 | JGI IMG/M metagenome (GOLD analysis project Ga0209208, IMG submission 187694) | Host-associated microbial communities from peat moss isolated from Minnesota, USA - S1T2_Fd - Sphagnum fallax MG (SPAdes) (version 2) | ecosystem: Host-associated > Plants > Peat moss >...
AAGCCACAACTAGGGGCCTAAAACTATAAAATTGTAGTCACATAACTACAAGTGAATTAGAAAGGACATGTATGTACCCCACCCGCCGGGCCACCCAGACACACCCCCACCAACCACACACACACCACCAAAAAAAACAAAAAAAAAAAGAAAAAAGAAAAACCGCAATCAATCCAAACATTTCATCCAAAATAAATCTTGGCACCACAACAAATGCCTTTCCTTCTTCACATGGCCCCCCATCCATCCATCCCCTATTTCTTGGTGGTTTTTCGTGGAGTAATTTCACATAATTTACCGATATCGCCAAAAAAGAATTTATAGGCTGTGTGATTGAGAATCAAACTTTTTTTTTTTTTTTTTCTAGTGGCGAAATATCGCCATAAAGCGAAATTATGATTCCAAAAAAATCCAAAAAATGGAGGGTTTCAAATTTCAATTCACAGAAGTGAGAAAAATATATTGAAAACAAATTCGCCATATTTTCTACATTTGAAGTTTTCAGTGGTGCAGCCCAAAAATAAAATAAAAAGGATGATTAAAAGATTGGTAACTTCATATATCTCCAGCCAAATTTGGCGAAACCTTCTTAGGGATTGATCCCCACTTTTGATGCACCTTCCTATATATGATCCCTATTTTTTATGCACCTTCATATATATGATCCCCATTTTTTAGGCACCTTCCTATACATGATCCCCACTTTTTAGGCACCTTCCTATCTATGATCCCCACTTTTTAGGCACCTTCCTATATATGATCCCCACTTTTTACGCACCTTCCTATAATATATGATCCCCACTTTTGATGCACCTTCCTACATCTACGATCCCCACTTTTAAATGCACCTTCCTATCTATCGTGTCTATGGATGGCCACTTTTTTCAGCATCTTCCGGTCGAGGAGGACCCCATTGTTTGTTTGGCGACATTTTTATAAAAAAATAAAATAAAATAATCCCTTTGCAAAAACACTGTTGAGAATATCTTCTTGGGATGTTCATATGCTGAGTGCATCTTTGCGTATACAGATCTTTTCGGAAAAGGGAGTTTAGAAAACAAAAAACAAAAAAGAGGGTGGAGAAAGAGAAGAGAAGACGAGAGGAGAAGAGAAGAGAAGGCGAGAGGAGAGGGGGAAGCGGGAAAAGGGTGGGTGCATGGGTTCGTCGTCCTGTCACGTACAATTTCGTCAGTGTATTCGCACTTCTTCGTACACGGTCCGTTGCATTCGCATTTCGTCAGTAATAAGTATTCGCACTTCTTCGTACACAACAGTTCCGTTTGCATTCGCATTTTGGTGGTGTTACCAAAAACACACACATACACACACACACACATGCAATACATACACACGCAAGAGCGGTAAGCGGAACGATCGAGGTTCGTTCGAGTGAGTGCCCGTGGACTCCCGAGCAGCAGCAGCACCGCCGCCACCACCACCACCACTGCTACTACGGGAGCAGTAGTGGTGCAGTGTGCTACGCCATGGCAGCAGATCTGTTAGATATATGTTGCCAGACTAGTGTATCCGCTAAGTCTGTGGACTCGCAAGCTTCTTCGGGTACCAAGTTGGGTTTCACCGCTTGCTTTTTGCAACGAGTGGGTGTTTGTTGTTGGTGGGTGTCGTCGTCGTCGTCTTGTCGTCAATGGCAATGGCTTTCCATCGGCAAGTTGTTTAGGGTGGCCGGTGGCGTGGTGTTATGTTTGTTTCTGTCGGTTTATTTGTCGAAGCTGGTGCTCTCGCGAGCTAATGAACTGGGACGACAATGCATTCTCGGCGGTGGTGGTGCTTCTTCTACTAGGGAAAGTGGTAGTTTTAATGGTGGTGGTGGTGGTGATGGGAGTGGTGATCGTCATGTTGATGGGGATGTGGAACAAGGGAGGCAACGGAGTTTGGAAATGCTAAGGAGTTACAGGTTTGCTATGGTGACGTGCTCCGATGGCTCCAGGACTAACCCACAACGGTCTTTCGAGGGGCTCATGGAGCTCGTCACTCCCAACAAACGGAGCTATGTAGCCAGACATGGGTATGAGTTCGTGGACGCCAGCGACGTGTTGGATAAAGAGCGTCCCCCCAGCTGGAGCAAGATTTTGGCCGTCAGAAAGAGCTTGCCGCATTACGATTGGGTCTTCTGGAATGACGCGGTATGTGAGTGTTTTTCTCTTGGCTTGGTTTGCTTGTCACAAATTAGAGAGCGTGCCCCGATTCATGTAGCCCGAGGTCCAAAGCATAATCCCCTGACGGAGAGGTGCCTTACCCGGCTTAACAACCGAGAACGCCGTGCTTCCAGGGATCTTCCATGCAAGACTCCCTTCTTTAGGGCTCTCACACGCCAACTCTAAAAATCCTCATTACTGAAAATAACCCCCGCCCTTCAACTACTCTGGGATTTTTCTTACACTGTGCATAGAAATTGATCCAGCTATGACAGGCCATTGCTGGAGCAACGAATCCTACGAAGTGGGAGAGTCCAGGGACTCATTTGAAGTCCTTGGGGTGGGGGAAGACCTAGGCAACCATGTTCACCTTCTGAAAGGTAGCCTTCAGGGCAAAAGGAGCACTTAGTTACTGCTTCTGACCAAACACAAACTTCAGATCTGCCTGATGTAGATTATCAAGCCTGTTGCTCTGTGATTAGGGTTTCTATTCACCCATGTTGCAGTTCACAGTAGTTGGTACAGATTCTCCAAGAGGTGCATGCCAACCTTTCCTGATCTTAGTTGACTCAGACACAATAGGAGAGTTGATGTTTTCAATCAGCAACTAAAACTGTGGATTCCAAAGCAAAGGGCTTGCAAGTACCCTGAGCTCCAGCTTAGACCTTGCAGATTGAAGAAATCCTCTCTCATGTTTGTTGGCAATTGTGGGGTGATTGGTTCCTGTTGTGCAAAAGTTGAGGAGCTGTTTGCTTGTGGTGACATTATGTCACTGAAGTACCACTGATGAATGCTGGCACATGAATAGAGAGTGCACAATGTAAAGTGACATACAAAGTTATTTTTTAGTGAAAGATGAACTGAAACTTTGCAACCTTGCTTAAATTGAATCTTTGTACCAGATGGTGATTAAACCATCTGGTTCCTCTCCATTCCTCACTCTCCCACTAATACTGTGTCCTACTGTGTCCCATTAGTGCAGTTTTAAGGTACTGGGAATTGCATGTGCTCAGGGAAAAAAAGGGAGGATTGTGTCTCAAATTTGTGGTTTATTTGCTGATTTTTTTTTTGCAGGATTCTGTTGTTACAAACCCTGCAATCTCATTGGTATGTCTCCATCTGTTACCTGTATAATTTTGCAGAATATGCATACAAGTTTTGCGTAGTTTTGTGTATCGGGAGGTTTTGAATTGTAGTAGTGGTCATCGTCTCTAGCTCATTAGTTTTATTTTTTTCCTGGGTTTCTAAGGTTCTGGTATATAGTGGAGAAAACCTCCTCCTGCTCCATTTCAAGCTTTTACAGGCACAAATCAAGTGAAATGTCGCCCTAGTTGCATTGTGATGTAATCTCTTTTGGACATTATACAGGAAGAAATTATTCACTCGGTTGTTGGAGACACAGAACCCAACAACATGCCAGACTTCATAATCACCAAAGATGTCACTGGTGTGAATGCAGGTGGGTCTTGTTTCTCTCAATTCAGCTGCTTTCAATCTCAATTTATTATTTTGCAGTGCCTAATTCATTTTGTGTCATTGTACAGGAATGTTCTTCTTCAGAAACTCTGAATGGAGCAGAAACTTCCTAGACTTATGGTGGAACCAAACAGCCTTTGTCCAGCCATTTGGTAGGTCCAAGAGTGGGGACAATGATGCCTTGAAGCATCTTCTTGAAGTGATGCCTGAGCATGAGCAAAATCAGCACGTTCGAATCCCCCACATGCAGTGCTTGTTCAATTCAAACCTGTGGAAGCTTTCATGGAGAAGTGGACGCCGATTGATCACCATGACCAAAACCATCTGGCAAGGTTAGCTATCATTTCCATCATGCTACTTGTGTCCTGGAATGCTGATGGGTGAAGCAGCAGTTTCATTGGCCATATGTAGCCTTAGTAGCAACATCAAATCCCTGAGCTTCTCTTTGATACCCTTGCATGCTGCAAAGTTCCATGTATTGGTACGTTACAAGTATGGTCCTGACTGCTGTGTCCAGTTCATGAGTCTTGGTGCTCTCATCTCAGGTTTGCCCAGTGGTGTGCTGATACATGGCTTTCCTATTGAAGAAAAAGGTTCATTGCTCAACATGGTTTTGTGTTCTTTTTTTCATGCCAGGAGTCTACTCCAAAGGGGATTTCATGGTGCATCTCGCAGGCCTAGATGACAAGAAGAAATTAATTGAGGAGGTTCTGCATGACATTGAAGGAGGAGAAAGGAGCACTCGCCGACTGAAAGTATAAGAGGACAACAATTAACTCAAGAGAAGGAAACCAATCTGCAACAGTGATGAAGGTTGTTGGGTACTTGAGTGCATCATTTGAAGCAGACAGCCATTATGCAGGAGATAAAGGAACGGTTTTACATGGTTTCTCAACTCCCCAGGACCCATTTCAAAAGCTGCTGATTCCTCATCAGAACCTGTACGATAGTGAATCACTCAGGGTACAATTCAATTCATCATTCTTTTTTTATCTGAAAGATAATGTTATTCACCACAGGCTGGATGTGAAATTTTTGTTCACAAAAGTTTCTCTGGGTGCCTTGAGTACAGCCTTCTTAGTATAGTTACAACCTCCCATTGAAAAGAAGCAGGGAGGGTGCTTTGCCAGGCCAGTGTATTCTGTTCTTCTTTAGCACTGGGTGGAACCCCTCTAGTCCCGTTGTTGATGATTTAGATGGAAGTTATTCACTCTTCAATGAAGGTTTTATGTCTTTTTTCACTACAACCATTCCTTAGACATTTGTACCCAGAGTGTGTCTACTATTTGTATAACTTTCATATAGAGGAAGTTTGGAGATTTGTCCTAATAGGGTTATGTGCACTTAAGGAATATGCAGTGTATGTGAAGATACATGTATCAAGCATGTATCAAAACGTGACTGGATTTCCACTGACATTGTTTGAATACCAAACAACAACCTTGCAGGAGGGATATGTTTCAGAGCATCAAGCTGTTGAAGATGCACAATTTGGGCACTGGCACAAACTAGCAACAAGCCATGTAGTTCTGGCTCAAGCTGAACGCCTCCTAGCCTGCACTTTTGAGTTCCCAAATGTTTTGGGTATCAGATACAACACCTAGCATTCAGGTTGTGTGTCAAGAATAGATCTGAAGATCTAGAATCTCTGATCAATCATAAATCCCCATGTTTTCATGGGTTTTTGGCAGCAATTGTCATCTCATCTGCAGTGTAGACATTTGAGATAGGTCTTGAATTTTTTGCAATTTCTTCTTGGATTTCTCACCTGATGGTTGGTTGCAGATGAATTTCTTAAGCAGTTTTAGAGGTTTCATGCTGCAGCTTCAATGAAGGTAAACTGCTTTGGTTTTGTAGGTTGGTACATACATACATGCATACATGCATACAGATATAGGTACACATACTCTTGGAACACCTGATTTTGGGGATGGTTGGTTCTTGGTGGCTAGGTTCATACAATCTGTGTGCACAAAAGTACTTGAGCATGCCAGTACTGTGGGAGCTCATGATTCCTCAGTGGGAGCTTTTTGAATGATTCATTCTGTGGGAGGTTTTTGAGTGTTTCGTATTGCAACTAACCATTTGGAACAATGGAAACAAGTTTTTACACGTGTTCTGTGATGTAATCTTGCCTGATGGACAGGAGACTGTCTAACCCTGGACCTGCAAAGTCAATCAGTACGTATCACCAATGTCTCCCGGGTAAGAATTTTGGGTTGTTTGGAGTGGAGGAGCATAGTGGGGTAGTTCTCATAGTAATAGGTTTTGCAGTTTTCACAAGTGTTGGGTGGGTAGGGTTTTTGAGAACTGTGGTTATGAACACTGTTCCTGTTTCTGATAACTGCCCAGAACTGGTTTGCACTTTGTTGAGACCTGTTTGTTTAGGAAATGATCCGTAGATAGACTCTACTCAAAGAGCTGAAAATCTCAACACTCTTCATCAACTGCATATATCTACATATATGCAGATTTTTATATCATAAGATATATATAACACTGCAAGTATTTTGAATTTTGATTTTGAAACTAACTAGGATTTAGGCTGTTCAAAGTTTTGGTTTTGTTTGCAGTGACTTTGGAAGATTCATCTCAAACAGTTTTGTTTTGACATTGGTTAACATTTGGTTTGGTAAAGAGCCTCCTTAATAGGTTGTCTACAACTGGGACATGACAACAATAGTAGTTCACATTTCATTCTCAAAGCTTATTTATTGGCTTCATCAATCTTATAAGAAGTTCATGGAATTATGAAGATTTCCATTTAACATTAGTTCTCAACTCATTTTGTGGCTTGGATCTCAGGTTTTGGATAAGTGACACTTCCATAAAAGCACATCACTTTTCAGAAATTGTGCTCTATGGCGCTCAACAACCCTTTTTCATTGTGATCTTCTGCATGAAATATGCCCTATTTTTCCATGAGAAGTTATCCCGTCAATCCTTAAAATATATCCAACTTCATATAGTTACCATTGTAATGACATGTTTGTGTGTCTAGGAATACTACTACTTGAAGGCAAGAGATTTTCCTTGCAAATTCGTTGCGGTTCATTGTGAGTTGACCTAGCAACAATTTATGCGCTTTTATTTTCACCATTCAAAATGAAATTTCAAAGAAAAATTGTTGGACTGTTGGTTTTTAAAGTCTTCCTACAATTATTTTTCTCACAGGTTATGAACTGTTCAAAATTGTCAATTATATTGAGAACAGTTATGTTGCTAAAGATTGCACTATTTTATGAAATCTATGAATGACCTATGTGTCAAGTTCCTATAAGACCTTGCAAATTTATGTATTTCATGGTGCAGGCTATCATTTGGCCATTGTTTTCTTATTTTTCTAGATTGTAAAGAAAGTTTGCATAGAGATTGCGAATTTAGTTTGGCTTAAAGCAAAACTTGTAGTTGACATTGTTAACAAGTTAGTGAATATATATGAGAAATTTTTCAAATGAACATTAAATGGTAATTCAACATGTATTTCAATGTTCAACACATTGTCTCAATGTGAATATGCAATTGAGAATGAAACTATAGTTTTTTATGTATTTTCTATGGTTTAAAATTGGAAAAAGTTCTAAATCATGTGTTATGAAATGGTGAATCATGAACATATTCTTATGAAATGGTTTAGATTTCATGATACTTTCAATGATGTAAAATCAACACCAATATCATTTAATAGTTCTATAACTTGTCAAATTATCACAATCAAAAACATTTACAAGATTGTTTTATCCTAAATGATTCTGCAAGTGGTTTTGACTTTTTTTTTAAGTATGTGGGCACATTGTTCGAGGTCATGTTTCACCTATAATATCATTTTTGTTTTTCTACATTTTGACTTCTAACATTAAAGAAGCGATTTAAAGGCATACATTCCATCATGATTGGTGAAATGATCTATTGTTTAATTGTTCACACATTAGTTATTCAATTTAAGTATATTTTAACAAAGTGTTTTAGTTTTCATCAATTTAATGTAACAACTTGCAACTGGTGTGAATTAGTGATTCATGGTGTTCGCACAATGTTAGATTTGCACCCATATTAGGTGGTGTTATAGATGGATGTTTATAATGCCTTCAATTTGGTGTCATGATCATCCATTTTTCAAGAATTATGATCTTCGTTTGGTTCTCTAGATCAATTTTTTCCTTTTGTTCAATGATTATATCCACACCCATCCCCACTGAATTTTTATTAGGCTTCCTGATATGGGGATTTCATAGTCATTTCATCATAATCAAATACATAATAATAGGGGGACCCATTGGGAGGAACGTTGTTTGCTTTAGTTCAACTTCATGTTTTTCACCCTATAACAATAGCCCACCCTACTTGTGTTTTCCTTTCGTTGATGGATGATACACATATAATAGGTCATGCATTAGATGTGGCTTTTTTTTTTTAATGATTGTAGGAAGAGTTTTCAACATTAGGGCTTTTATTGTAATCATTGAAATGTGTAGCTTGGTTTTCACAAGGGTTTGACCATTTTATATCATGTCCTTTTGACCTTTTTACTTTTGATTTAGGTTTTCATATTTTGGGCGCTTGGTGCGATCCAAATCATTCATTGAATTCTTTATGACTGAAGCTTTTCATGAGGATCTTGGGACAATATCTAGTTTCCATATGTTTACAAATCTTTCGGTGACTTTTCTGAAACTTTCATTGTATTATGCCCAATGGTTACTTGTTTCATACAATGTTTCCATCTCTAGGTATTTGCGGCATTACATTGAGTTCGATACTCATACCATAGTTATGTTGGAACAATTATTTAATGTGGGATCTTTTGGTGGTTCTATTAGTCACTTAGTTCATCGTTAAGCCATTTTTCTTGTTTCTTTGGGTGGGCTCGGCTCGGCTTGGTTTTTATAATTCAAACTGTTGCCCCTACATTCTTAAGATGTTGAACATTAATCACTTTTACATTTGCCATTCATTTCCAACAAGATGATCACCTTATCCTTTTGGATGTATAGCACATGTTGAGACTAGCACTTCCTTGTTCCAAATTGTACTATGAAATGCACAAGCATTGTTACCCCAAGTTGTCCACTTTTAGGTCCCACCCTTTGAAAGCCTAGTGGTTTAGTCTTATCCCCAATGACAAGTTTTTTTAACGAATCGTCTACACAAGCAAGTTTGTATCACTTCTTATAAATGTTTCTTCAAATATCATGCAAACATATTTTTGTTCATGTGCGGGTCCAAGGGCGGACACTTTGTTATTAGCTCGTCCTAGCACATTTGCATTTTGTTTATCCTTGGTTCATTTCCTTACAACATTACGTACCCATCTTGGTTTACCACATCTTACAGTAGCCCATCTTAGTGTGCTCATACCATTGACAATTTGGGTACCCATTTACTTCGGTGCCCTTATAGGAATGAAAATATAACAACCCACAATACCCTTTGGGATACTATCATAACTATTATTTTGAAAAATGGAACACATATTCATAAGGTCTCCCACATTTTCCCTTGCCACACCCAATGATGAGTGGATATCCTTATCATGAGAAATGATTCTCAAACCTTGATGGACGTCATTATTATTGACTTGATTCGCATAAATATGGTGTAACGAACATTGACAACAATAACATATGCAACAATGATAGCTACTTGGGAAAAGACAAGATCATACATTGAATGAACACCATGTGATGACTTCAATCCCCTTGCAATTGAAACATATGGGTGTCTTCATTCTTGTTTTGATTCATTTTTTATCACTTATGCACAAACGACTATTGTGTGTTATTAGTAGTCTTCTTTGGTTTCTTTGATGTTTGTTTTTTAATATAAACAATGTGTGTCCATAGCCCTATAATGTGCGATTCTTTGATGGGTTGCTACAATTGGTTGAGGTTCGTCATTTTTTCACACATCATAACTAGTGTTCCTTCATCACTAGCTGATTTTTGGTAGATGAAAGTTTTTTCGTCTTAAAATCTTCTTTATGTTATTGTTAATTATCATTTCATAGTCATGAATCCTCTTTGCATAAGGTCTTTACCTATTTTGTGGTTGATTGTTTGCTTTTGTTTTTTCTGTTTTTGGGTTGTGTTTACTTTTGTTCTCTTTTGCCTTCTACTTTTGATGGATGGGTTCCCATCCTTGATTTTTATTTACATGATTTCTTTCTTATTTATGAATAATAAGGGATTAACATCAAAAAACCAAAAAAGAATTATGTTCTTTTTTCTATTGCATTCACAAACACATTTCTTTGTTAATGTTTCAATCGCATGTTTAAGGATAACAAAAAAAGACACATTTCAAACACTAGATTTGTTTTTTTTTTAATGTGTAGGTTAGAATTGTTTGTTAGTTTTTTTATTGTACCAGGTGCCTACTACACGACCAAAGCCATTTATTTTATGGATTGTGTTCAAATGTATATCTTAGAGCGGCTCCACCTCATCGTATTAAAACACACCTCTACATTAAAATAAGTTGATGTTTAATGCTGAATAGAGACATCCGTAAAGTCAGGAAAAGACAGCACCAGTACCCTGAGTTTGGTCATACACAGGGTGAGATTTAAAAAAAACCTGCAAAAGAGTACATTAGCATAAGGGGGAGTGAAACTCAGAAAACCATTTCCGGAGTTTTATCCTGTCTTTCTTTTATCTTGAACGCCTCCACTGCTGCTAGATAGATTTTCACTGCTCCTATCTGTACAGCTACAATGACTCCTCTCGAACATTGTACATTAAATGATGAGATTCAGCATCGTAGCGAGTTTCAGCATTTCATACCGAGATTTAATAAAGTTTCCTTACATACTTTGCTGATACCACTAAACGAGAGGTTATGGGGTGAAAAGGAGGCCCAAAGACAGGGTGTGACTTTGCGGATTTCTCTAATGTCTCCACCCAGAAACATCAAAAAAGTTGCCTCAAAAAATGAAAGACCATTTACACATTTACATCTAAACCAATATAATTGTCATTTGACCAAATTCACAACAAGAATTTTTCTTTTAAATTTTAAAATGACCATGACATTTTTGGCTGTTTTTATTGAAGAGTAGCATGATCTGCACACTAATTTAGTGCAAGATTTAATAAAAAAGGGTCTTAACCCTTTGTGGTGCAAATGCTCTTAGGCTGGTTATGGTTACCTTACCCCTAAGGTCAGTTTTGTCATTAAATAATACTCAAAATAGTGAAATGAAATTTTGTGAAAATATGACATTGACATGTTGAAAATTATCATAATTATGATAGGCCTACACTCTGAATAATTTCACTACTCATATCACAATATTATAGTAGATGATGGAAAAATATATAATTTCAAAACTAAAAAACGAATTCATTTTTCGAAAAAAAATTATTTGTTTTGTCAATGTGGAAACTGACCCTAGGCTATGGTATTGGGATTGGGTTCTATTTAGACAAGATCAGGGGCAAGATATAGCATGAACATATATCCTCTAGAGATGAACAAGAACTGGTCAAGAATCTGGTTTTCAGAGTTACAAATGTTCTTTTGGATGCTAGTTGGTGTGATAAGAATGGCAGTTAGTTTCTTGTTCTTGCCCTTGTTGTCTTGTCTTTTATCTTGTGACCTTTCTTGCTAGTACCATGATAGATTAGGTCATTTTTGTTTTTGCCTTGATGGAGTAGCATCATTGTTTCTGTAGTTAAGTCCCCGAGTTTCCATTTGAGCTTCTTTTTTGTTCAATCACCTCTATGTGACCACCACCACCACCACCTACCCAAGAAAGTAAAAGTGGCTTGCAATCCTTATAGGTAAAGTAAGAACAAAATTTGAAAAAATTGCTACAACAACAAACACTCAAATCTGGACCTTGGAAACAAAATTAAATTGGAATCGAATTGCAAGCAATCTCTTCGATTGTTGTTGGCAATCATCTCCAAAAAGAACATTGTTGTTGTCAAACTTGGACACCGATTTGACAAGAATTGATAATTTTCTTGGTCTTCTAGATCATTGAACATGATGTTGCTGTATTGTGTTAAAACATATGTATATTCATTCCTCTCTTGTTGTTTGGTATCACATGTTTCTATTGTACCCTGGAATTGAACTTGCAAGGTACATGCAGTTGAAGCACTAGAGGGAGTTACTATCAATCAAACATGGGACAACCAGCAACAAAGGAGAAAGAGCAAGAGGAAGCAGAAGAAGAAGAAGATCCTAGCCCTGTTGATACCAAGCCTGAATGTGAGGAGTCATGTAAACCGAGGTGTGTAAAGCAACTGCTACATTATGAGGTATGTGTGATAATTCCCCCATACCCATGTCTATTTTTGTTTTTCCACTTGTTCTTTGTTGTATCTTTGGTTTGCTTCGCCAATTCCCTCTATAATTGTAGTTCTTTATTGTAGTTCTTAAGTTAATTTAGGGTTCATAATTCTAGTCACAAACTGCTATAATGCAATTGCATACTTTTGATTTAAACTGTGTAATTTTCTCAGGATTGCAAGTTGGTATTGAAACTCTATAAGGTTTTACTGCTTTTGATAGATGTTTTGGCATTTTGTTTGCCACCATATATCCTTGGTGAAAGAGGCCTGCATTACAAGAAGGTGAAAGAATGATGCAAAAAGTTTTTGAAGAGAGTGTGAATATCAAGTGTTTCTTTGCATCTTTTGCTGGGATCTCAATACTTTGCTTCCTAGGGTTTTTTGTGCATATTTGACCAAAAGCTACTAAAGGAAAGTTGAAATGGGAGAAAATGAACAACTGGCATGTAGTGTTGGGCATTTGTGGTGAAGGAATTAATGCCCCTTGAAGTGAGCAGTATTTATGAGTTCGTTAGAATGTATGTAACAAACTGATTGACTAATCTTAGGGCAAAACCAAATGACTCATTTGATGATCTTAGTGGCAGGCTTGCATAAAGCGAATTGAAGGTTCACCGAGGAAACACTGTACTGGCCAATACTTTGATTACTGGGGTTGCATTGACAAATGTGTGAGTACAATATGTTCAATGCTGCAACCTCCACCCAACACCATCATTGAATTCTTCATCTCATTGAGTTATATTTTGATGTCCAGTTCAATTTCCTGATGCAATTCCTCCCACATTGTTTTGCTGGATGATTGATTGTCTTGCAGTTTTTTGCATTATTGAATGAGTCAAATAGCATTTCCAACACCATAACAAGCTGAATGCTATGGCTTGATAGTTTCACGATTTGGAACTTGCAGGCAGCACCCAAAATCTTTCGAACATTGAAATAAGTGGCAGCTTAACGTGCACCTTGCATCTCAATTTCCTGAAGGTGGAGATCAATGCTCTCTTCATATATCCTGGCATCACCACACTTTTGATTTCAAGATAGATTAAGAAAATGAAAGACACGAAGTACAAATAAGCACATTATTGTTTCATTTGGCCTCAAGCCATGTAAAACTTTTTTAACCACTCCTTTGAAGGACCAAACTGGTTGGTCATGTATTAACATGGCAATTCATTCTCAAAGTCTACTGGGGTGTAGACAATTGAATCTACTTAAGTCACTAGCTAATCATGAAGGAAAAAAACATATATTCTGAACTCTCAGTAGCACTGCATGCAACAAACTATTTTGATCTCTAAATGTTTCTCAATGCCAAAAAATGATCAAGCAAGTTATCCACTGTAGGTTGTCATACAACACAATATGGTGTTTGAATAGAACACAATGTGCACTGAAATTGGACTGCAAAAGGACATGTTGCTTCTGTAATAAATGAATTCTACATGACACTCAATGTGGATCATGAAAAAAATTCATTTCATGTTTATGACACTGTACCTCCAATTCAAGGATCTCTCCTTTCTCTTGTGGTTGCATCATGCTTTGGGTGTTGTAACATATCAATTGCATTTTTTCCTTCAACAGTTTCCTCCTCCTTTGCCCATTCTCTTGGGGGTGTATAGATTAGATTGTGTGGGTGCAGCCAAGAGGATACAACTACTTTCCTGCCAGACCTACTGGCTGAAGAAACATTTAGCTCATGAATGGTGTTGAATTCAGAAAAGTCATTATGACTTACTACCAACGCTTCATTCCAGAGAAGTGAGTCCAAGTGTAAATAGTGTTTGCTAGTACAAAAGTTGAAACCTGAGCTAGGTATGAGCAATATAACCTCAACTTGTCCTTTGCCCCAAGACTGTCATAACAGCCAAGATTGATCAAGAATAGCTTCTGTAGGTTGCCTGGGATCAGTTGACTCTCCATGCACAGACCCCATCTGGGCTGCTTTTACCACTTACAGTGCAGCTCTCAGTATCAGTGCTGCAAAGTATCAGTACTGCCACATTGCATTGCACCATTTCTTTTGATGGTGTGTAACTCATTCTGGCAGCTGGGAATTAATGGGGTTGTGGGCAGTGAACAGCAGCTTGTAATTGACATTGTGTCACATAGGGTGCATGTGCAGATGTTTTATAAGCTCAACTGCCTGCTTTCAAGTAGAACTATTCAGTGGCAAAAAAAGAGCTTTGCATAAGAGCACAATTACAGGCCAAAACAGTCATTCAACGTCATGTGGTACAGTTGTGGGAAATAGATCATGTATACGCATTTTAATAGTGGTTGTAATTTGCAGGATTTCTGCTATTCATGAAACTGCATGAAACTGCAGTTAGGTTAGCGAACCAACCCACAGTTGGCCAGTGCTCTGGATTCTTCCTCAGCATGCTTCGGATCATGCTTTTGCTGCACCAGGAACCTACTCAGCAAAGTCATGTAACAGTGAACCACTTGTCATTCTTTGGTTTATCATGCGGTAAGCATCTTCCATTCACAAAGTGAAAATCAGATGTTTTTCTTCAGGAAATCTGCATGTCTGGGATAAATTCCAGATCTTCGTATGGTAAAGAGACAAAGGAATAAATACTCACAGAGGACTTGAATAGTTACTGTGGATCTGTTGATCTTACTGATCAAACCTTGCATGTCCTGGTACAGACAAAAAACATCCATCCCACCAGTTCTTGCTATGTGAGAATCCCTGTGGACATGTGCATCAAAGGTTGGAGATCCCAACAAGTTCTTTCATAACAGATTTCTGAGGGAAACTTTGAGGTGGATATAAACATCTACATAGTTCAGATTCTATGTAAGAAGGATCACCAACTGACAAAGGCTTTTAAGGATGATAAGCTGTCATTTCATACATGCAACACCCTGCACATTACCTGTTCACAAGCTTCCACATATGGACTACATATTGTTGAAAAGCTACTAACACCCCAAGATCACCGATTTCAAAACAGCATATTGCTGGGGTGGAAACCACTTAGTGAGAAACAACTCACCACATGAGCAGATGTCAGACTTGAACTCTTATGGAATGTCTGCAAGGAGCTGAGGACACATGTAAGTCAGAGTACCAACAGCCTGCCATTGACATCAAAATCACACTTTCCACATTGAGCAGAACATCCACAGCACAAAGCAAACAAGCAACAATCACTTTCATGCAAAAGCACTGTGCCAGAAGGACCAGCAGTAACAATGTTGGTACTCACAGAGGAAGCTAGATCATCTTTGCTGAGTGTCGTTGCTAGCCTAAATCTCCTGCAGATGCAATGAAGTTGTAAGAACTTGCTGTCCAGTAGGATTTGGCAGGGATGAGCAAAATTCCTCATGTAAAAGAGGTTTGAAAATTATAAGAGAGGTTGCGAGTACTGGTGAGAGATCATGTGTATGCAAGTAAAGTTTGAAAACTGAATATAGTGTGTAGCCTTGTTTGAGCATACATAACATATCAAGTCAAATCTCATGATCCTTTGTTAGAAATATGTTTGAGCACTGAAAAATCAACAAGTCACAGTTATCACACTGGCACAGATACATACATGCAGATAGAAAGCAAACCTGGACAAAAAATTTCCAAACCATGATGCAGAAAAAAAGAAAGTCCTATTTTATGGAAGGTTGAGGAAAATTGGAAAAAACTTGTGAGGGCAGACTTGCCTTCAGATCCTGGCAAAGAATGTGATTTGAATGTGGATAATCCACAGCCAGAAGAAGCTAAGCAAACCAGTTCAAGAGCCTCTATGACACAAAGGTCACATAGACCTCTCATGAATCTAGGGTGTCACAAAGCTACCCAGTTTCAAAAATGATTTCTTCCAATCTCAGAGGAGAATGTTTGAGATTCTGTTGATAGCTAGAATCTAGTTGTGTAGAGGTCAATTTTACACATTCACCAATGTACTGATGACAGTCATGAGATGATTCAGCCATGATGCCAGGGCTCACTCCAACAACCCTAAAAGAGAAGGACATGACTAAGGAAACCAAGAAGAACGTCGAACACATAAAGAACAAGAAAAATTCAAACAAGGACAGAGGAAGAAAAGAGAGAGACAAGATGGAGAACTTTTGATGACAGATATAGAATAAGAGGGGTGAATTGAAAGTCTCTTGTCTGTCCTCCAACAGTGCCATTTTCAACCAATTTTTGCTAGTGGATGCCATCAGAGAGCCTTGCATCCAATGAAACCGAGCAGTAGTCATACAAGATTAGAACAAGGAATTGAAGGTTGAGAAGTTAAAATATGAAGAATGACCTCAAAATTGTGTGAAATGATCTTATCCAAGTGACCTCAGGGATGGAACAGAAACCCACCTCTTTGCAGAAATGTTGGCCATGCAAATTCCTTACCCTTACAATCCAGTACATGACAAGACCCAAGTATCACATGCTGCTAAAAGCACCAACAAAAATGCTAACATTATCCCCAAGGCCTCCCACTGGAAGATTGCATTTCCAAGCAGGAAGTTCACACTTCATCTGAAATCAAGTTGAGCCGAGAATCCAATTCTTCCAAATTGCTCCATTCTTATCAGATTTTGGCCTTAGTTGCACATGTGGGGCACATTGTCCAAAAGTCCAGAACCAAGTAAACAAAGAATACTCCTCACAAGGTTAGCCATACTTATACATATGCACATGTCACCACCTTCCCAGTAGCCTGTAACTAATGCAAACGTAGCAACCCTGCACAGAAAACAAGGTCATAATTTTTGTCAGCACACGTGCTACTTGCAGCAGGGAGATAATGAATCAGAGCAGAGAAAAAACCAATGAGACTTGTTTTGATCATAAGATGGTGCCTGTTTATCTTCTCAATTCCATGACTCCTTGTACTCCATAGTGTAAGGGTGTTGCACTCTGGACACCAGGAACATCTGAATACCAATGTAAAATCCCCCAAAAAAACTCGGAAGTATGGAAAAATACCATGATTAGATATACAAACAACAGAGAGATTTGCAGGGACTAAGGAAATGTCTGTTGCAGCCATCATCAGTTCAATGAGCATACTGAACTATCAATCCCCTTATAAAGAAGTTTGTGTAATTTCTGCACTCTCCATCCCTGATCACTCCACATGAGTGTGGGCTTTGTAGAAGAAGAAAGATTTAGACCACCTTCAAGTTCTCACTCATGCAAGTATTGAGTGGGAATTGCAAGCTCCAAGATGTCAGCAATCGATGGCGGCGCCATGAATCTCCTTCGTCACTTTCTTCAGCTTCTGGTTTATCAAGAGCAGCACTCTCTGCTTTTGGTGGTTCATTCCTTATTGCCGGCTGAACTCTACCTTCGGCGTCCGTGTATCCATCTACGATAATTTGAAGAAGCTAGGCCAACAATACGCACCAAATTAGGCGAGACGGCAGATCCAGCTATAAGATTTCAAGTGTGAGAATTGTCAAGCTTGCTTCAGGAATTTCAACATCCTCGTGCGTCCAAAAATATTCCACCTCCAAAAAATCCACCCCTACGTTGCACGATGGCACGCCATACTAGTAGTCCTGCTGTTATGCAAAATCCACAAATAGCAACAAAATAAAAACAGCATTCAAACAAAACGATCTCATGCAATTTTCCTGATGAAGTTCAGGATCCAAACTCTCTCCTTAATATTCACGTCGCGAATTCTTAAACTCTCCTTTGCACCCTTCTTCTTCTTCTTCTTCTTCCACTAAAATCCGAAATCCTTCTAATAGAAATAGTTAATCACATAAACACACAGCGGCAGTAGAGAGCGCGCCGAACCCAATGGCTTGCGATCGATGCTGTGCCGTCGCAACCTTGGAAAGGAAAGAGATAGATGGTTTTTTTTCCTTGTTCAATCCAGAGAAAATCAAACCAGGACAAAAGTTCGCACTTTCCCTCCATCAGCATCATCAATGCCGGAGCACTTAGACAACAAAATCCCAGAAGAATTCCCATTAGCTGCGAAGCATTCACTAGCGCAAAACTGGGTACATAGTAGCATTCACGCATATCACACCACCAGGTAGCATCATGCACTGCCGATACTGCCACGCTTTCAATTCAGCGTATGTCGAGCCATGCTTTCAAAGCCAAGTACCACTGCAAAACAGACAAACAAACAACTCTCTCTCTCTCTCTCTCTCTCTCTCTCTCTCACACACACACATGCGTGGATACATACTTCTTAAACTCTCTTTTGCAACAAAAAAGCATTTTGGAGACTTAAAGTACCACTCAAATCAACGAAAAACACGACCTGATCGCTCGACACATTTTGTCCTCTACGTAACTGCAAAGTCTCGAATTCCTTGGACTGGCGTGATGAAAGATGCAAACTTTTTTCTTTTCTTTTCCTCAATGAGATTATTGGGTCGGTGGGTGGGTGAGTGGGTGGGGGCAGCATGTGCGCATTATTGTAAAGCAAACCCAAGCCTCGTGATCTTCACATCAGTATCCCAATACACACCCCTTTGATTACATAGCGAAGAAGTGGCGTGCAGATGAGGGGAGGAGGTTGTTAGCAATTTCTTTTCTTTCTTTTCAATCGAAGCTCTCGATAATTTTTCGCTCGGTTTTTGCTTCATCTCATATTTCTGGGTCGAGCGAGTGTGGCCTCTGCTGCTGCTGCTGCTCGAAGACTAAGCTGCAGCATTGTCGCGTTTGCACAGGCAGGGACAGAGAAGACTCCAATCAGGGCTGAGAATTTGCGAGTGCTTTGGGCGGAGCTTGCTTTTGACGATTCGGAGAGGAGAACGTTCTCTTCTAGGAGGGGAGATGGCTTCCGAGATTCCGACGCAGCTGATCGGCATTGAGACGCAAGTCCAAAGTCTTCTCAAGAACCTATCGTATGTTATCCTCTCTCTCTCTCTCTGGTTTCCGAGCCAAGCTTCGTAAGAGAGACGGATTCACTTGTCTTTTGCAGATGCAAAACTAGCTTTGCACATGGATTCTGTGTACTGGATATCACAGTTTTGAGCTGTGCAGAGCGGGATTTCAAAAGCTGGACAAGATCAAGGATGTCAGCAAGCAGAGCAAGCAACTAGAGGAGTTGACAGCCAAGATGCGGGAGGCCAAGCGGTATGTAAACTACCACAAATCGAGATCCCTGCATTTTCCTTGTGAGGGAGTAGCAATAAAAGAGATCAACAATTTTTTCTACCATGCAAATTGAGCTTGTAGATCAGATAAGTATTGAAAGCAAGAAAGTGGTCGAGCTTGCACTCTCCCTCCAGCAACTCGTACCTGTAAGTTTGTGAGCAGCATTGAGCTTTCTCTGCAGAGCTTCAACCTGTTCTGGTGGCATACATGATTGTGCTAAAAGAGGTGCAGAATTAATTGGAGCATGAGGGTGCTGCAGGCTTATCAAAGACTTCGATAGAGAGATGAAGGAAGAAGAACCCAAGACACCTGAGATCAGCAAGCTGCTCAATGAGAAGAAACAAGCTCTTGTATGGAATTCTTGCCTGGCTATGTTGCAATTGCATTTTGCCTGTGTGTTCTGGTTATTATCAACTTCAATCCCTTGCTGCATCATGTAGTTAATTTCTCCAGGGTCTTGCAACCCTCAGATCAAGGAGCTGAACTCCTATGTTGCTCTAAGAAAGACATACTCAAGTTCAATGGGAAACAGACAAGAGCTTCTGGATGGTGGTTCATTTGGAGGGTCTGCTGCTTTTGACAATACTCGCTTGGCTTCAAGTGAGCTCCATCCCTCTCTTCCACTGCTGCTGCTTCTTCCCTGGTGAAGAATTTATGGCTGGATGCATACAGGATGAGTGATGCATAAATTCAATTTCAGTTTGTTTCACCAGTTTTGTCCAGAAAATGCATACTCCTCTGTCATTCCTCTATTGCACGAGTGTGAAGAACTGGCCAGGAGAGAACTGCCTTCTTCCATAGCTTGTAGTAATCATGCATGAAAAACTTTTTCTCCACTTTCTTCAAAGGAAATCAGCAAACTTGTTTGAACTTTTGTCAATGGGTGCTGGACTCATAATGTCTATGATCCTGTGTTCATTACAATCACTTGGCATGTGGCAGCTATGTCAAATCAAGAGCTTGTGCAAGTGGGGAGGAAGCAAATGGATCAAACTGACCAAACTATCGAGCGATCAAAGAAAGTATGTGAAATCCCAAGCTCACCACCTTTGCATCAACTCAGTTCAGTTCTTGTTTGGAACATGGGGTTTTGGATGCTTAAAATAGTTTGCTTGGGACTTTCTTCCTCCAGTGCAGTTATTACATGAACTCCCTTGGACTATGAGCTTGACGATGCATAGATGTCTCAGAGCAATTAATAGATTTATGAGTCTGTTTGAGCAGGTGGTGGAAGATACCATCAATATTGGTGCAGAGACAGCATCAACTCTAAAAGGACAGGTAAGAGGATTTCCATATCCAATTGAAGTTCAAGCAACCATGTTTACTGCAAGCATTCATGCTTCAATTCAAGTATTGTACAGAGGCTGATCATCTTGTTCTGATTTGGTTGGGGTTTCTCTTAAAAAGAAGATGTCTATGATTTCCCCTGGCTCTCATTGCAGACAGCTCAACTGGGCCGGATCACAAATGACCTGGATACAATTCAGTTTTCAATCAAAAAAGCTTCAAAATTGGTAAAAGAGATCAGCAGACAGGTATGTCATGATCCTTAAAGCTTGATTCTCCAGCCAATTTTGGTTGTATTTGCAGCTCAATCCCTACTTGAAATACATCTGGGCCTAAAGGAGTTAGTCCTTATGTTGGTGGACTATTGAATAAGTAGGGCTAAACCTGATAAGCTGGTTTGAGGATGTAATAAGTTTGCATAGGATTGAAAGTTGGAAGAAACAATAAGAGAAGAGACTCAGTTTTTTTTGCTGATGTTGTGATCCAAGCTTCATGGTCCTGTAGAACAACAATCTGAGTGTGTAGCAAGTGTACATATCACTGACTGAGCTGTGTTTTGACCTTGGACTATGTGCAGCTGGCAACCGATCGATGCTTTATGTTCCTTTTGTTTCTGGTTGTTGCTGGTGCAATTGCTATTATAATCCTCAAGGTAATCCGGAACATGCTCTGGTTGTTAAATTTTTGATAGGACAGTACAGATCCTATACGTATATGGAATCTTATGGACTTGCTGGCATTGAACTTATATGAAAGTGATTCCTGTAGAGAATACTTGCAGCTAAACAGATCTGTCCAGCCATTGATCAAGTCTTGGATCTCTAAGTGCTCCAAAATACTCACAGATCTTTCACTGCCAGGAATGAGTTCTTCATTGGGAGAGCTTGTATAGTTGTACCAGAAAGAGATTGAGCTCATTGCAGGTTGATGTTTGGAGAGCAGGTGGTGCATCCCTTGAAGCACAAGAGCACACCAGCAGCTCCTGGTCGCCGTCTACTCTTGTCATTGCTGGACTTGGATCAAAGTCTGTGAGCACTACTCTTGCCAGAGCACAGAACAATGGATGGAGTAAACAGATGTCCAGACAAAAACCTTCAAAGCAAGGAATGGTGCTACCACCATCACAGGTTGCATATAAGAAGCTGTACTCATGCTCATTGGAGATTGTTCTGAATGTCCCTCCTCTACTGCTTTTTGTTGGTATATTGTGAATTTCAGCAACAAACAAAGCCTTAAAAGATACTTCAAGCAGAGCCTGTTGTGCAGCGTTGGATGCTTACTGTAACCTATTGCGTAGGAATGTATTGAGGGGAAGCACCTGGCAGATGCTTATTGAATACTATTGAACCTAGTAGTGGGCATGATTCTATAGCGAAGGTAAGACTGTACTAAAAGAGTGCATGGAAAGGTTAGATGCCCCCTGGAAGAAGACTTGCATAATACATTTGCAACGTGTGCAAATGCTTTTGGAGTACAGAGGTGAAAGTGATAGACACATATTATACACATTGGTTAGCAGTGCAGGTGCATTTCCATTCTTGGAATAGAGATCAAACTCATGTAGTGTACATTAGGTAAGATGAATTTGCAGTTGTGCCTCCACCTCTATATAATTTCTTTTCCAGGAGAAAGAGAGAGAGGGATGAGACCAGGAGCACTCTACATCATGTATTCAGAATTAATCTTTCCTGAGATATTGCCAAATGAAAAAGCTCAGTGCAATTCATTGCATGCTTGCTTGTTTGCACCTTGTTTTTCCAGTAGCCTGATGAATGTGTGTGTGCGTGTATGTGTGTGTGTTTGGATGACTGCAAAGCTTGTGATCAAAAGAACAAGAATCTGTTTATCATCTGTTTGAAATTGGCATAGAGGACTCAACATCTTTCATAGTATCATTGTGATGAGCTGCTCTGTGTGAGGGCAAAGCTTTTTCCTTAACTCAGAACTTCCATCTTCAATCACATTCAGCTATCTTCAATGTCTGACCTCAGAAGCACATCCTGCAACCTTTACAGGTTTGTGTGCATACCCTATTTATAACTGTAGAAGGGATTCCAATTCCTGACTCTCTGCTTCACTTGGAAAAGACAGCACAACACTCAACAAACAGTAGCAGCACTAGGGCAATCTTGGGAGGAAGACGGAATCAGACGCTGCAGAAGTAGGGCAATCTTAACAAAGAGAAGGAATCATATGCTGTTGCTGTTGTACAGTGGGAATGGTTGTGGGTTCATGTCAAGCACCAAGTACAGCAGAATACTTGTGTGTGGTATTGCAACAGCACTCAGCTGCACAGGCATTTCCATTTTTGTGTCACTGCTTGCAATTGAGTTCATCTTCTTCCTACAACAAATCCCTGGCAGCATCTCTGCATACTGGTGAGAGATCCTTCTCCTCTGATCCACAGAAGAACTATGATAAAAGCAATGTTATTTCCAGGACATGGTATAGGACCTGAGATTGCAACCTCTATGGAAGAGTTTTCAGAGCTGTGGATGTGCCTATCCAGTGGAAGAGCTTTCACTATGTGAACATCAAAGCAGTGTCTGTTCCTGCACTGTTGACATGAGGTAGCTGAACAGTCTCCTGACATTGCATATGAGGCGGTGATTAATGACAATTGTTGTATGATGGTGGCAAAGAACCCAGCCATCTTTGATGGGTTGCTGATGCCCAGTCTGTTGGCAATATCATCAGCAATCTGTGTGCAAGTCTTATTGGAGGCTGACACCAAGCAGAGACATTGGAGGGAATGGAAGCTCACCTTCATAGATAGAAGCTGTGCATGGAACAGCTCCAGTCATTGCTGGCAAGAACATGGCCAATCTGGTTACACCTATTGTTGAGCTCTGTTATGATGCTCCAGCATCTCAGATTGAATGAGCCGCACACTGGATGGTCCACAAATTTGTTCTCAAAATTGCAGATGGGAAGTGGTGCACTGCCACCATCACTGATTACGCAAAGGCAAGCTTATTTACAATCGCTGAAACACTTGTTGAGTGCCACACCTTGTTCTCAGGGGCAGTTTCACATCAAAGTCTTTCAACTTTCTGTCAGCTGCCACACAAGAATTGCTGGCCAAGGATAACTGAGTATCATCTTGCACTTTGTACAGGGCAACCTGCCTCTCTTCTGTTCTCCACATATTGTCAAACAGCATTGAACTTTGTGCATAAGAAGGGTCAGAGGTCATGAGGTTCAGAACTAAGACATGCCTCTGCTGATTTTGCTAGTACTGCTGTTGTGAGCTCATGTCATATATGTGTGCTTTGGTTTCCTTGAATTGAGCTAAATTCCCCCAATCATGGAAATTTGTTTTGTTGAGCAAACTCTTGGACACATCTCAACATGGCTGTGTGGATGTCTTCTCCATTTGCAAGCTCTCTGATGTCAGAGTTGCTTTCCTTAGGTCACATTACAAATGTTAGCCTCAGCATCAGACAATTATCATGTTTGAGGAGTGCACAAGTCATCCCAATCTCCTGACATCTTTTGCCTCCATTTCCTTGTTTGATTGTTTTAGTGGTGTAAGAAGGTATGACTTTGTTGTGGGTTTCTGGAAACATAGCACAGATTGTCCCTTATTTCATCTTGGGTCGTTGTTGGGAAAATGATTCCTGCATATATGGGTTGCAGATTGTGTTGGGCAATGACAGGCTGAGCACAGAGATGACAGTCCAAAATACCAACTAGAAACCATTTTCATTCACAACAGCACTACATACATATTTCCAGGTAATGTGTGCCTCACATTTCCCAACCCATTTTTCCAGGCAATATCATATGTACTTGAAGTGTTATATTTCAAATCCTAAACCCTAAATCATTGACGTTGATATATATTTATATATTTTGCATGTTTGCAGGCAGCTATTGCCAATGTATCAGTCAAGGGACCCGAGGTTCATGTGTCCTCTTGTTTTTTCTGGGTCATCTCTAGATTTCCAGAATTGCTTTGCAAATATATGTTTCTACATGGTCTTGTCATTACTACTGAATGCCATATCTTTGTTCTGGCCAAATCTGCATACCATTCCTTTGACTACAACCAACCAGCAGGTAGATAACCTCTTTCTGTGCAACTGTACAAAGTTTATTCAGGGGCCAGGTTTACTGTGGCTTCATGGGTGTCAGTTTTGGAACTTTTAAGGCATCCTTTCAACTGTACATCATAGGACTTAGTGTAGAGAGAGAGGACTATTAGGCATATAAGGTATTGCTTGAACTTTTCTTAAATCCTTGCTCTTACAAATGTGTATATGCATCTATGTTTTTCTTGTGTTCTCATTTGGTTTTATGTGCTCTTGTTTCAGGGCTGGTTGCTCTGAAACTGAAAATGAATTGCTGGATGCAAAGTCTATTACAGACATGTCAGGATTCAAGTCCGGAGAATTCAAGTTCCCATTGACATCACTTTGGAAGACAGATTAATGACAGTGATAAGGTGGATTTCAAAAAGAGGAGGGGATTTTGCAAGACAAAGGACCCTGAGAGTTCCATGGGAAAGGCAAAAGCCCTCTCATACCTGAAATTCCTCAAACTCTTTCTGCCAAACCTGCAATTGGCACAGTGCAGGTAATGGCAAATCCAACTATTGGAGGATAACAAGTTGCCAAACACAAAAAGATTGTAAGGTTCTCCTCAGTACCTGTGAGATTTTGGATGTGGCTTCATGGTGCAAAAGTACAATTCTTTGTGCTGCAGTTTATCACCCAATTTATTCAGTAGACCCTCATGCCCTTGGACTAAAGACATCAAATATTAGTTGATTGGTAACAGAGCTAGGACTGCTTTCCGTTCCATTTCTCCTTGTTGTGTGCTTCTGCAAATTTGGGAGGTACACATCATGTGTCTGCTGCTAATTTGGTTTTGTGGCATTGTAATTGCTGAGTCCAGCTGCTGACTCTCTGACTAGATAGCAGTCAGATAAGCTTCCAGCAGCTATTCCCAGTGCACAGCTAAGTTCAGAGGAAGAAACAATGATGCAGGGACAGCAAGTGCCTGTCAGCCCTCCTTGATCACATACTCCAATGAGATCATCTCTTCCATTTCCTTGCTGGGATTCAACTCAAAGAACTTTGCCCCCTCTTACCAGCACATGGGCCAGCCCAGCAACATCCACTTGGATCCTGACAACTGCAACAGCTGGAGCTACTCCTCAACATTCTTCAAAACTTGAGGCAATTCAACAGAAAAGCTTTCTGTAATTAGAGCTCCAACTCCTGCATGAAACACCCATTGAATGACCCAGCTGAGGCTTTGGTGGAGCAACTACCCAAGAATTTCCCTCAGTAAGCTCAAGTTTTTAATCTCTTAGAAGACCTTCAGATGTCTGGCTCATCATTTGAGACAGTAAGGTTACGCTTGCTTTGCTCCAGCACATAGTGAGAAAATTGTTGTTCCTGGAAAACCATAGCTGCCAAGTCCTCTCGCCCTGCATCCCTGTAGCTTTTGATGATGGCATTGTATGTAATATCATCAGGCTCACAACCTGCACGCTTCATTCTCTTGAATACACGTGCCACTCCTTCCAACAAACCCATCTTTGCATACACTGAGATCACAGTAGTGTAAGTCACAACATCAGGCTTCAGTCCTTTTGCTTGCATCTCCATTGAAATGCGTAAGGCTTCATCCAGATGTCCTGCATTTCCAAAGGCGAAAATCATGGCAGTGTAAGCTACTGTGTCAAGCCTGAAGCCACCCTTCCGGAGAGCCTGACAAGCTTCCAGAGCTTCATCATGCATCCCTGCATGGCTGTATAGGCTTACAGCAGTTGTTAAAATATGCAAACTTAGCGCAAGACCTACTGAGTCTGCCATCTTGATATGCTGTAGACCTTCTTCAACTAGTCCAGCTTTCTTCAGTATGGCTGCAAGGGAATTGTAGGTGGAGATGTCAGGTGTGATTCCTTTTTTTTTCATGAAATCAAAGATCTCTGTTGCTTCCGCCACACTTCTTGACATCTCCAAAACACTATTGAATGATACAAGGTTGGATAATAAACCTCCTTTCCACATTCTTCGTGCAACTGAAGTTGCCTCTTTGGTCATACCTGCAATCCAGGACATAAAACAACATTCACATACCAAGGAAAGGTTTGCAAAATTTCAAGAATAAATTCAACCATCTACCTGAAGCAATGACTGCAACAATCACCCCAATCAAGCTTTCAGCTCACCTGCTCTTTTGTATAAATTGAGCATTATGGTAAGAGTGATTTCACTCCTATGCATCACCTCTCCCACCCCTGATGCAAGGTCCTCCATCAAAGTAGCAATATTTTTTGACAGATCTCCATGTGCAGTGATATCTGCCTCCAAAATTGCATCATCTCTTAGCAAGGTTTCAAATGTCACAGCATCTGGGCACAAACCTTCCTCCTTCATCTTCCGGTAATATGTGAGTGCAGCTTGTTTCTTTCCAGCCTTCAGGTACAAAGCAATCAGTGTATTGTAGGTCACAATGTCAGGAACACAGTTCTTTTCCTTCATCTTTCTGTAGATAGCTTTGGCTTCTTCTAAGCGACCATCTCTACCACAGACTTTAATCATGGTGTTGAAAGTGACAATGCTTGGAGCAACCCCCACTTTCATCATGTCACCCAAAAGTCTTGAAGCTTCTGTAAACTGGCCTGTGCAACAGTACAAGTCCATCATTGTATTGTACGTCTCAACATTCTTTGGGTAAAAGCCTCTCTCCAAGGATTTCATACTTGTTGATCTCCCTGCTACTGATAAATCCTGAGTGAATGCCAGCTCCCTATCACTTTCTGATTGATTCTCCAAATTTGTCTCCAAAGTCACCAATTCTTGAATTAATTCCTCATCTGCAAACAGTGAATTGTGAGTTGTGATCTAGCAAGTCTATATTGGTTCTCCAAACGCCATTGAACTGGATATATCTACAACAGGATTCAGAGCACAGTGAAAGAGATAAAGCAAACAGGAATCCTCATAAATCTCTCAAGAGCTATGGAGATTGGTACTGCTCTCAGCCTCACTTCCAGTTTTGTACTCTGGCATGACAGCTGTTTCAAGGTTGTTGTCTGCTGTTGGGTCCATGTATGACAGTGATTGGAACAACTTCTTGCCTGACTCCGGATCTCCAAACCTCTTGTATGCATTGATAAGAGTATTGATTGTAACCTCATCAGGCTGCAAACCACTCTGCTTCATACTCTCAAAGCAAACAATGGCATCTTCTTTGCGCCAAGATTTGGCATACCCATCAATCAGCGTGCTGAAGGTCACATTTGTGGCACTGATCTTCTCAGTCTTCATCTCAGCCCATAGATCCTGAACCAAGTCCCATTTTCCTGCCCTTCCAAAGATCCTGAACAGTATGTTGTAGTGGTAAACATTTGGCTTGTAGTAATCTTGAGCTTTGAGCCAAGAATACAGCACAAGGGCTCTGTCCCACCTCTGCTGGGCATTCAAGAGAATAGATTGCTCTTTGACCTTCAACTTTCCATGCCAAAGCAATGCTTCGTCTATGTTGGAATTCTGCTCCAGAGCCTCTAACATCAACGAAATACGCTCCCCATGCTTCTTTGTCAGAAGCTTCCTGCCTGTATTGCTGTGCCATTCCCTTCTCTTTCGAACATTCATCTCTCCAAGCTGACCCTCACAGTTCTTAAACAACAACCCTTTGTGTTGGTAAGCATCTCCCAGATTCACATTCGAAGTTCTTGTTTCCACACCCTCTGCACCATGAACCATCATTTTGACCATTGCTATTGTGGGGTTGATCGTTGTACCTGAGATTCAGAACCACCAAAAAGTTGTTGGAAGATAGATAAATGTGGCAACCACAACTTCATACCAAGGCCATAATTTCTGCTTGCATTTCCTGCTACTACAGTGAACAAACTTCATAAGCTTAATTCCAAACCCTGCACAGAAGAAGGATTCACCTATAACAAACCTACATTACCAGCTGTATGATCATCCAATTAGAGACACTGCAACTGAAATCAAGACTCAGATCAATGACTCCACAACCAATTTTGGTAACACAATACAGAGGTACCAAAACTTACCAATGCCTTGAATCATAGGAAAGAGAATTGTTCAAAGATAAGGGCATCAGACAACCATGTTCTTCCTAAACTTCTCACGACACATATTGCCACCACTAACTCAGCATGAAATACCATGAAAGAATCCACCACATTGGTATGAGATATTTAATTTGCAAAAAACAGTTCTAAATGTGTTTGATTATGGTTTTAGAGTTTAATGTCCAAGGTTTAGGAGCTTCTGGTATTCACCCCTTCAAAGAGAGAGGAGTGTTTTTGTCATAATCTTGCGTGTGAAATTGCATCAATCGGTGATGGATCCAACCACGGAGAAGAATGCTCAAGAAAGAGTGCATCAAAACCGAATGGGGGAACGCAGATCAAAAACAAGAATACAAGCCAGGAAATATTGTACATACCTGCTGTGGTGCCTTGGGAAGCCAAAATTGAGTTTACTCCAGGAGTGAGAGATGGCAGCCCCAACTCAATCAACTTCGGCATTGTACCCTCCTATTTACAAGCCTTCAGGACTCTCGCTCCTAGTTTCTCATTGCAGGAATTGTGACAAATGTCTTGAGAGGAGAGGAGATTGCAAAACCCTTGAGAACCCGAAAACTCTCGCATAAACCCTAGTCTCAACATCAACCCTGACGTCACAAAATAGCTAGCTGAGTGGTCCTGGCCAATGATGCCCACCAATTTTACCTTGGACCTTTGCAAAATGGTAGCGAATCCCACGAGATCGTGAATTCACCGAACACGATCTGCGAGCTCGGAGCTCCGAGGCAAAACAGGAGATTCTTCAAACCCTAAAAACAATGAAACCCTAAACATCTCCAGAATGTACTATTTTTACTACTTATCAAAAAAGCAATTACATCACAGAATGATCCCTCTTGCTTCCATATCGATTTCTTGGGATCATTTTGCCAATTTCTAAGCAAATTTATTTCGTGCAATACGGTTTGATTTCTTGAATTGGCTATGGATTATTATGGTCCCCCATAGGTTCATTCAATTGAGGAAACCCTAAAAGCCAATTATGCAATGGAATGTGCATGACCTTGCCCATTATGTGACTCAGGGTCTTTGTCTGCTGGGCTTGGGATTTGCATAACTTGTGTAATATGATAAATAAAGGTGCATTCACACTTGATGTTATGGACTCTAGTGTTGAGTCCCCTAACACCATGCTAGTCATTTAGGACTTCAGCCTACTTACCATGAACATTTTATGTTAAGCTAACATTCACTTAATGTTAAGGTATCGCCCATTTAACATTGGGTGCCACCTAGGATACCACCTAGATTTTCATTTAACATTGACTTTAACATTAAGTGTGAATGCACCATAAGTCAATTCTATAAGCCAACAACCTATATTGGCACTATGATCAACTTGCAAAGGCATTTTGGGTACCAAAATACAAACAAACTTGTGCATATAGTGGAGCTTTCTTTAGAGTCATGCCATGTTGGGCTTGAGTTTCTCCTCTTATTTGGTGCCTTATCCCCTTCTTGACTGTTGTCCAGAAAGTCCAGCAATAGGGGACCAAACTTTGAAAACTCAGCATGAACACCTTTCCAACAACTTTTTTTTCACCTCATGAGCTTCTCACCTATAAACTATGCTATGTAGGGGTTTAGGGAGGTGCAAGGAATCCATCGGGATTATAGTCTAGGGGTTAAGGCAATATAGGCTACATATGGCTATATGTGATTATATAGACTTTATATGTATATATATGGCTATATGAAGCTACGTAGGATTTAGAACTTGAGATTTTAGGGTTTATCTTTGGCTTATTTAGGGTTTAGGTTTTAGCGTTAACTTTTGGGACTTGGGATTTGAGATTTTATGGTTTAGTTTCTAAGGTTTGTCTTTGGTCTTTTTAGGGTTTTTCTTTTTTTAAAAGGTTTAGTGTTTAAAGTTAGCATTTGAAACTTGATATTTGGGATTCCAGTTTTTAAGTTTATAATTAAAATAGGGGCTGATCTTTAGGGTTTAGGGGTTTAAAGGTCTGATTTTTATGGCTCATGGGGACTACATAAGACAATGAAAGAGTTCAAACCAAACTTTTTCTTTTCATTTTCATTTTACTACACCAAAGTCTTTCTTCTCATTTTCATTCTAACACTTCAAAGTCTTTCTCTTTTCATTTTCATTCAAGTAAATAAGATGTCATCTTCAAGATTCAGCTATGATTTTTTCTCAAATGAGTGGACTTCTTCCTCAAGTGATGAAGAAATGTTGTTTAATGAAATGGACCAAAAAGTCGTTATGTTTTTCCAATGTGCTTTCGATGTTCTCAACTTCGAAGACCTTCTAAATGACCATGAGGATGAGGGGACTAAGAAATTCGTTGATGAAGTGGCGAGGGTCCGAAATGCTTTGGGCACAATGCAAGCCACACCCTCCTTATTCAAAAACCTCACTAACTTCACATTGACAGAGTTTGAAGAACTAGTAAGTTAAATAGTGCTAATAATCTCCTCCCATGCTAGGTCCACAAGTGAGCCTTCTTGGCCCTCAAAGTTGCATGATTAAAAAATAGGTTACAAGGTTTAAAATTGGGATGGCTTATATTTTAAATTTTGGTTTAAGTTTGTTTGTTAAGGTTAAGGTTTCAAAATTAAGGTTTAGGTTTCGGCTTCAAGGTTTTAACACTACTACAAAATGTGTCCTAGTTCACTATATTTTGAGTGAATTTGGACATTTTTACCTAGTGAAATTGTTTAACTCCTATTGAACAAGGATTAGTTATTATAAACAAGGTTATTTTCAAGTGAAATATAATTTCACCAAAACATTCATTTGTTAGTTAATTAAGTAACTAGCATGGAAATCAATTAAAATTTAATTATTTAATATATAATATTATTGACAATTTCATGATTTTTTAAACTTATGATTCATTAACATGTGTCAAAAACCTAACCTAGGTAGGTAAGCCACATAATCAACCTAGACACTTATTCTATGAATTCAATAAAAGATTATTCAGTTAACACACCATTATTGACCACACATAACACCATTCATGAAGTTTGATCCTTTGACCTTTGAAATGGAAGCAAACACCCTCATCATCAAAACACCCCACTTGTTATGGCAATATGTTACACTAGTGGGTGCCCGTGGCCGAAGGCCACTGTGAAGTCCCCTGTGGGTGCCCATGACCTTCGGCCGCCAGTGTGAAGTTTTAGAAGTTTTATTTTTCCTTATCTTTTACTCTTTATTTGGCCCCTGCCCTG
>Ga0209208_10001662_pt1 | contig 31578 bp, 29 predicted proteins | sample S1TSphfallax_3_FD_187694 | JGI IMG/M metagenome (GOLD analysis project Ga0209208, IMG submission 187694) | Host-associated microbial communities from peat moss isolated from Minnesota, USA - S1T2_Fd - Sphagnum fallax MG (SPAdes) (version 2) | ecosystem: Host-associated > Plants > Peat moss >...
ATGTTTTAGAATACATAAAATACAACTTTGTATATTGATAGGGGTGTAATTAAATTGGTCACATTTGCAACTAATGGGATATAAGTTGTTTGTCTTCGATGAAAACCAACTTAAATGTTGTTCATTTGGAAGGATGAAACCAAAAATAGTTGCAAATTAGTTGTAGTGTAATCGTAAATATGACCAACACAAGAAATATTTGGCAAAATGTCCAAAGGTAATTGTAAATGACCAATAATTGCATGTAGTTGCAAATAAAGTGGTTACATTTTGGTCAAATCTTGAAAGTTTGAATTCAATTCAATCTCATAACTTATGGGGCAAAAACATGGTAAAATGGATATAAAAAGTGGTTTGCCCAAAATCTAGTTTACATGTGAGACAAATTTTGACATACACATAAGAAAGTAAATAAAAAACCTTTGTAAGTAGGAATATAAAATCATCCAAACCTCTATTGAGTTTGCGATAACTTACCTACAAGAATTAAAAAAAGGTTAATACATAAGAAAAATAGGGAACAAGTAATTTTGAAACTAATTGGTCAATATGGTGTTTAATACATTATGACTATAATATGCACAATTTGAGAGCACATAGATATGCTATATTTAGAAACTTTCTTTAACTTGAGAGTAGAGAAGAAATAATATTTGATCTACTTTCATATACTTGCTACTAATTTTGTAAAACCCAAACATATGTGTAAGTAAATTCATTTTAAAAAAATCGATTTAAATGAATATTAAAAATATGGTTTTTCAATTTTGTTATAATGAAACAAAAATTTATCTTTATATTAATCATTGAATAAAATAATACTTTTACTTTCAATACATAAACATTTATTTATGACTAATTGTCATTTTTTGTGATAGGGAGTTTCAATTGTTTACTTTATGATGTTTTTACCCCATGATCAAGTACTCATGAACATGTAGAACAATATGAATGACCTTAAACCCAACACCACAAATTTCAATGGCTTCATTGACAAAAATGCAAGAAATTTTTTTTTTGCAAAAGTTGAGTGTTAAAGAATGAACAAAAAAAAATTAAAAACAAAAAATATACACAACAAACACCAAATGAAATGAAAGCAAGTAAACATGCTTCTAAAGTGGAGAGAAAAATATCTCAATAAGGAGAAACATAGTGAAGCTTGGAGTTGAAAAGAAATGAAAAGCCAATTTGATCAAAACACAAACCAAAACATAGAAACATGGTGATTCAACTTCAAATCAGAAAACAAAAGCAATCAAAAATAATAATAAGAAATAAAAGCTTCAAACTAGAAAGATGAGGCATCAAACTGAGAAACAAAATCAAAACAACAATTTCAATGACAAGCTCAATGAAAAATTGAAAAAGATGCTCTTGATAAAGCTCAAAAGCAAGAAATGTCAAATTGTAATAAGAGTACACTAATATCATATTCTTGGAGTTCTCTTACATCCTCAAGCTTTCTTGAGCAATGAAAAAATGCTAAAAATAAGTAACTACTTTTGACAAATGTTTAAGATAATGTTTGAGCAACAATAGTCTTACAATGATAACTAACCTAACAACTAAAAACAACTAAGCCCTAAAAGTCCTAACTTCTGATGATAGCTAAATTTTATTTTTGGGTTATCATTACATATACTTTACTTGCATGTGTGAATGTAACTTTAGTCTAAGAGGTACCCCTTCTTTCATGGGGGTATCAACTACTACTAGTTGGGTTGACACCCATACAACCCAGTGACCAGTTCCTTTCCCTTTTAAGGCTGTCAATTGCAACTTGAACTCTCAGGCCCTGGATAGACACCTAAAATGTCGGTAGGACAGCCCAACTGAAGCAATTTTGGGTAACCGAGGGAAGATATTTTGAGTGACTAGGCAAGAAATCAGAAATCCTCTTTGGGCAAGGCAAGAGCTAGGTAAGTACCCCAGGATCCCAACGGAAGATATTTTTGGGGGCGAGTCAAGAGTGTGTAAGTAAGCACTAAGTAGGAAGACGTTAAATCATCAATGTAGTATGTATGTCTCAGGTACAAAGTGCCCTACTACCGAGGGATACCACATTTGAATCCATTTCGGGGACGTAAGTAACCAACTTCCAAGCAACATAGCAAAGAATCCCACATTTAAAAGACAATTTGGGCAAGTAAGTGAGGAGGCAAGGAGCCAAGAATCCCACATTTAGAAGACAATTTAGGCAAATAAGTGAGGACGCAAGGAGCCAAGAATAACCCCGCAATTGAAGATATAATTTTGGGCAACTAAATACTATATAGGAACCTATTAAAGTATGTATAGGAGAAGGGTCTATCAAGAAGATTCTGATTCAAGATGTAGACCCCCATTTCCTACTGAAAATCAAGCTTTTATGGGAGCATACGAAAACATGTAAGGCCCTGAACAGCAGCCCAGGAGGGAAATCCTTACGCATTATTGTAAGCTGTGTCCTCCACAATTATACTAAGAGAAATATGACAGGATTTTAAGTAATCAAATAACCAAGGATGGCACCATGATATCCTGAAGATATTTTGAGTAGGGAGGAAGCAAAATACCGAGGTGAAATCCATCCCAAACGGCATGCATGCATGCACACACTTGTTGGGTTGAGAAGTTGGGTCAGGCATTTTTGTGCATGGATTTTTGTTGGTTGGTTACGTTGCTGGTTTTGTTGTCTGAAATATGATTCTTGGGAGGTCTGGTATGTACTAGATCTATCTCTTCTTCTTGCATCATATTCCCATTGCTTGCAAGAAAAGAAACAAGAAAGTAGATTGCATTTCAGACGGTGGATATCAGAGAGAGCGAGAGAGAGAAGAGAAGAGGACGGAGAAGAAAGAAAGATTTAAATTGCTAGCAAGAAAACGAAAGAAAAACGTAGATAGCATATTAGACGGTGTATATGAGAGAGAGAGAGAGAGAGAGAGAGAGAGAGAGAGAAGAGAAGTCGAAGAAGAGAGAAAGATTTTAATTCCAAACGAGAGAGGGAGAGAGAGAGAAAAAGAAGAAGAGGACGAAGAAATAGAAAGATTTAAATTGCTAGCAAAAAAACGAAAGAAAAACGTAGATAGCATATTAGATGGTGTATATAAGAGAGAGAGAGAAAAAAGAGAAGAAGTCGAAGAAGAGAGAAAGGTTTTAATTCCAAAAGACACAGAGAGAGTGAGAGAGTGAGAGAGAGAGAGAGAGAAAAGAGAAGAAGAAGACGAAGAAATAGAAAGATTTAAAATTTAAAATTTCAATGCTGGTTCGTCTCGTCCAAGGCGGCGGAATTGTCAAGACTGGAAACATCAAAGAGGAAGTGGTACTAGTAGCTATGATCGAAGGTCGGCGTTGATGTGGGGATAACGACGAAGAGCCCAGTGGTGGTGACGATAACGGATGGAGTGAGTCTGATGAGGCTTCTGCTAGCCAACAGCCTGATACCAATTTTCATCTGGTAGTGCAAAATGGTTCTGGTGATTGCAAGTAGCCTAATTGCAGAAGCTCTTTCTTGTTCTTGTTCTTCTTCTGCTGTGAAATTGCAACAGTATGAGCTGAAATTTCCCTTTTTTCTACTGCTTTTCTACGGCGTGGGCATGCTGCTTGCCTTTGTGATATGCATCCTGTGAATCGAGGACGTTTTGCGTGTTAGCGTTTTGACGCAAAATCCCCTTCTCTCATGCAGGCATCTCCATGGGAGCAACTTACAATTAAACGATGGACCAAATATAACGGCAGAAATTTGAACTAGGTGAATTGATTGTTTCCTACTAGCATGAAACCCATCTAGAACTCTTTAAGCATCGAAGTCCAGATTCTTGGAGTTAGCTGGGTTCCAAGCTGCAGATGGAGACAAACATTACCCTCTAACATAGTGTTTTCTCAACACCATATGATATAACAGGATATCTCATTGGTATGCGGTCTTGGGAAGCAAATGCTGGACCTTCAAGAGATATGAAATCTGCAGCCTGCAAGCATGATTTAGGTCATCATAGTTGTGGGTCATCATCTATTGAGACAGCTATCCAAGTTGGACAACTGTATCTTATGACATTTCGCAGCACACTAGGAACTTCCTAGACCAAATCAACCATGGCTGCAATCCCATCATTTTGGAGGCTGTGATACATACAGTCTAGCATGGTCCACTTTGCATTCCTGATCTGGTTGTGGTATGCATTTGCACATTTCAGATGGCAAAGGAGCATGACTCTATTGCAACAATATGGACCAATGACAAGCACAGCTCATACTTGAATTCTATTGAGGCTATGTTTGTGGGAAGTTTCACATGCAGAGGCTCCATGCTATGGACGTGAATAAAAGATTAGGCTCTGTTGGCAACTGTGAAGAGGATTTTCTGGAGTTCTGAGCATATAGGGATGGACAGTTGGGCTGAAAATTCAGGCTGAGACAAGCTTTTTCAATTTTGGCATAATCAATTGAAAAGCCTGGGGCAGTTGTCTGTCATTGTTTCCAACAGAAAGGACAATGCAACTTGGCTTGTGAAAAGACTTTCAGACTCTGAACATGGCAGTGGTAAACATTTCTATCCCCACAAAATTTGCAGAGACCGGGGACTTCAGGCCTGTTGTGAGATGTGTTGTTTGGTGTCTGGTAAGCAGTTTAATGTAGATCAGTGGTTGGCAGTGCAATTATTATAGGATGGCATGCTCTTCTCTTTGTTGACATGTGCTTTGCATTGGCAGCCAATGCTTCCATGTTAAGAGGCATAAGTCAAGACAGCAAGCCCTTGCATGGAAGGATTTGGAAATGTTGAAGCAGAATGTGGCTGGTCAGTGGGTTCCAGCTGAGGTGGCAATGGCTCTTGTCAGTCCTGAGTCTGACCTGCCTGACCAGGCATTCATTGATTACTGGCTCAAGCTGCAGAAGCATGTCTTTCAACCGAGTGTGGATATTGGTTCTTCAAAGCTCCGGCTCCTAAACACAGAGGAGATACCCTTGAATAGGTAAATTATCTGTGTTCAACTGTTTCTGTCAGGAATGTGAGGACTTGCTCACACCTGTGAATTTTCTTTTCTACACAGAATGTGCTCTGAATTGCTCAGTGAGTGTTTGGTTCATACACTGCAAGTAATGAATAAAGAGAAGATGCAAATAGCTGTCTGGAATCAAATAGTGATGTGAAGTGTTTGTTGGAAGGGGCAAAGCAAGCATGTTGGTTGTGGTGAAGAAAAAGGACAGGGTATCATTTATCACATGTCAAGATTGCTTCATTGCAATGTCTTCTTCATTTTGCAGTTCTCTTATTTCCAGCCCTGAATTTTGCACAGATGTGCATCTACTAGAATACATGGAGTGCAAGTGTGTTGATGTAAAAATGGTAGCGCCAAATAGATGTACTCTTTTGTGCTCCCATACTCGTCCTCTTGCACAAGGAGCAACATGATGCATTCATCTCTGTCAGAATTCCTGTGGCCTGCTGAGTGTCTGGAAGGGAGGTATGTGAAGCTTGAACTGAAAACAGAGCCCAAATAGCAATGCTCTACTGCCAAGAGGTAAAAGTGATCATATATATGTGCTTGATGAGAAGGTTGATTGGTGTGCTCACACAGTCAGTATGTTTGAATAAACAGTCACTGCTTGGGAAGTGAGTCAAGGATTTATAGAAGAATTCTTGAGCTTGGATATGCAAATTTCACAACAAGGTTCAGTAAGGGTCACATGAATGCATCCCGCAGCTTTGAGCATTTTCATCATTGAGAGTGAAACTTGATGTGGGGGCATTCAAGCATCATCTGCATGAGCCTTTGCAACTCTGGACGAGTGAAAAGATGATGCTTTCTGGAGGATTAAAGCTTTGACTCAGTTTAACAAATGATAGGTATTGGTGTGCAACATGCATCATGGAATTGATGGTTTGGTGGCCAACTTGAAGGCAAAGAGACCACAAACATTCAAGTATCTCCACTAAAGCAACTAGCTCAACTGAATGAAACATTAAGCTCTACAAATCTATATCTTCTCTCTGAAAGAAACCCTAATTCCAGGACACTAAAATAGAGTAACTCTGATAGGAAATGCCTGAGATGATGTAGGGGTTATACAATGACTTATCGAGGAGACACTGAAAATGCATGTTCCAAATTAACTAGAACTTTTGCCCTTATTTTACAATGTGGAGAACTGCAACTTCCAGCAGTATCTGGGAACCATGTCATTAGAGAATCCAAGTAGCCGTAACTGGGTTGTGAGTTAGCAATCTATCCTGGTACCAAGATCTGGTTTTGCTGTAGTCAACTGCCAAGTGGTCATGCAAGTGTGATCTGGACAATTCTTTTGCTTCAGTCCAGAAAGGGTATGTTAGAGGTGGTGCCTTTGAGATGCAAGCTTGGTGGAAGTTGTTGCTCCCTGATTCCATTTGCCTTGTGCCACCATATTGTGGCTTTTGCCTATGATTCCCAGAAGTGTTGCATTTTTCACCCTGCTTACTGTGTGCCTCCAATATGTTGGACTGGCTAGGATAGCTCAACCCATGAGCCTTGGCAGCATGCAGCTTGGTGTCATCATACTGGCCATACAAATTGATACAAGGCAGGAGTGCTTCATATCTCTTCCTAGGTTGTGTCTGGTTGTTGTTGTTGTTGTTGTTGTTGCACCTTCTGGAAATATCCTTTTGCTCCTGCAAGTTGAGTCTATGCCCAGTGAGGGCATCCAAGGTTTTGTTTGCTGCACTAGGTGACCCTGGTTGGTCTGCATGATTTGAGAAGTATGAAGCTGCAGATTGTGAATTTCTGTCCACTTGTGCAGCAAGTAGGTGATTCTTTCTACCTCTATGATAACGTGTAGCATGACTTGTGAGAGCAGCTGCAATAACGTTCTTCCTAAGTCTGGACAGATTGCTGTCTGAGGCCATGATGTCACATGGTTCTGGATCCAATTCTACATTTGCTCTGCGGCCATGCAAAACCTTGTCCTTCATAGGCATGTTAAGTGAAACAGCCATTTTGTCTTCCATCTGCATGTCTGCTGCTGAAGTGCAGGTCTTGTCAATATGATGGGTTTGTTTTGGTGCCTCCATTTCCACATTGTCAAAGTAGTCATCAAATACTACAAATTGGTTTGCCTGCATGAAACAGATGCACAATGTTGCAAGCATTACTCTCATGCCTGAAGGACAGAACCACTTAGGACTAAGGCTATTTGTGAGCAAAATACTTGACTCAAAACTACGGTCATAATTTCATTTCAATTGACTGCTTGAGAAGGTCACAACTCATTTGAGTATGCATAAGGGTCATCATTTTCCATTTTTCATTTTTCATTCAATGGAGATAGTTTTTGTTTTGTGTGGTTTTTCATGAACAAAATTGATAACAAGAGAGGGAGATCTTGATTTATTCATGCAATCATCTAACACCTAATTGTGGACACCATGATGGGTGCAAAATCAAATTGACAGAAAATAATGAAACCTGGTTTATGTATTTGTATAGCTTGTAATGCTTGGCCAAGAACATCAATAGTTTGTTGGAGGGCCTGTCATAACTGCAGATGGCAGAAAGATCGATGAAGGTTAGTTTCCAGAATTTGGAAAGAAAGAAAGACTGCTGCATTTTCAACAAATTCATGTAAAAATTTCAACTAGAAGCAAATGCTTTTTTAGTAGCATGATAGAACCTGGTTTTCTAAATTCAAACAAACCTCTTCTGCCTCTTGAAACCAGGAATATTTGTAAATAATTCCCTCCCAGGTTGTAAACAAAATCAATTCCTTGCCTCATCAATACTCAAAATTTGCAACAAAAATGGAAAGCTCAAGAGGGGATTCAAGATTGTATATGGTCTTACGCAAGTTGACAGGCTTGCTTCTTCTCATGCTTCAACATACCTTCAAAAAGCTGGTAACCTAGCCCCATCCTGCAACTCATTGCATTTAAGGTCTATGATCAGTTCTGTGCTAATTTCAATTGAAAAATCTGAACCTCAATTTCATGCAAAAAGTGTATATGCAAAATGCTGATTGCTCAGCATTATTGGCACGCAACAACAAATACTCGAAATCTTGCAATTGCCTCTGTCTGCCTGTCTATCTGTCTGTCTGTCTCTCTCAAGCGTTTCAGTCTCTCGATGCAAAATGTATTGTATGAGCGTTCCATCCATATTTTTACCTTTGACAAGACTCATGTACATAGAAGTCAAGCACGCACAGAGGTGCCATCTCCACCAGATGGCCTGAGTCCTTTCTGATGAAGAGGTTTTTCTTGCCGACTTTCAGCATTGCCTTGGCAAGTATCTGATTGAATTTTCCTTCAATCCCGCTAGTCAAGAGATACAGGGTGTGACAACCCACAAGGATGCGATCGAAGCTGGTGATCGGCGACCGCAAACGCTGCGCAAATGCGGACATCTCTCCCAAACTATTGATTATGTTGCGCAATTCTTCTCCCTCCCTCCCTCCTTTCATTGTTGCTACAGCACCATGAGCATCATATCGAGTTTAGTCAAATTGTATGTTAGCTTTCACCAAAATTCTCCCTCCCTCCCTTCATTCATGCTATAGCAGATCATGAGCATCATCATCAAGTTATGCACAGAGAGAGAGTGTGTGAGCAACTTGTTCAAAAGCTTGTCTATAAACGTGGACACGAATCCACAATCTATTGGAAATTGTCCACTGAATGTAATGTATTTGTGGAATGATGCTGGTTTGCTTACACAAAAGGCCAGAATCCCAACACGATATTTGGGGAGCATTGTTGAGGCTCTTAAGTGCGGGAATATTAGTGCAGCAGACCTCCATTGGTTACGCAATCGAAACCACACCACCACCACCACAGCTGACAACACACACACAATTTTGGAAAAACACCAACCCCGAATATCAAAAAAATTCGGTGGAATCAGCTAACAACAAATTCTTCCGAGCTAGCTGACATGTTTTTATGCAGCCAAGTTTGAGGCACCAGCAGCAGAGAGGGAGAATTCATTCGCGTGAGCCAAGGAATTTCTTCCGAGATTAGTTAAAATATGTGACGGAGAGAAATGGGAGCATCGAGAACAAGACACAGACGCAAAAGGCATGTCGAAACTGCCCCCTCCTTCCTGCTTTGCTTGAGAACCTCTTTCTCCCATTGGGATCCGTAAGGGACGAACGGATCGGGGGAGAGAAACCGTTACAAAACATACCTATGTGCGGTAAAGCAAGCGGCTCATCGTGCAATGGTTCTGCACCTTATGGCAAGTCCCAATCAGCAAGCAGTTTAAAAAAAATAGGGGAGATCCATGAAAGTGGGGATCTTTTTGTAATCTGCATTTTCCACACAAGGTGCCCGTGGTTGACAATGCACCTCTGTCAGGGGATTATGCTGTGGACCTTGGACTCCACCCTCAGGTCCCACAGCATAATCCCCTAAAAAAGGTGCCTTACCCTATACTGAACAGCTGCCCACCTTTAACTAACAAACATTCACCATCTTTCTCAAGCCTGAAAACACAATCGCAATGGTGAAGATGTAGATGGTTCAAGTTGTTGGTTTTGCTGCAATTTTGACATGGTCAGTATATTGTGGAGATTGTGCCACAATTGCAAAAGCCTGTAAATGGAGGCAATCATAGACTCTGAGTTTTGCACAGCTTTTGTGTTGATCCCATACACCACTGCTAGAAATTTCATCATCTGATCAGCAAACCAGTTGATCAATAACAAGTCTCAGATGAAATTCAGGGAAGGACCTCATGAAGTGAATCCATCCACTGTCAGCCTTGCTCCTCCTTCAAACAATTCAAATTTAGTTGGGTCATGGCATTGAGCACCCATCATCTTCAGCATCACTGAAACACATTGCTCTGTTGCATGAAAAAATGTTTACAGCCAATGACATGTACTTTGTATATTCTGCTCTTTCTTTTTCACTATCTTGGTCCACTCATTACTATTGTTGTGGGGTTACTTTAGTTTGGCATGAGGTGGCAATCAAAGAGTGTCTGAAAGCACTTACTGAATCTCTTGATGGATACTTTTTGGATGTTATTGTAGGACTACTTGCTGCTCCTGCAGTCCAAAACCACTCTAACCAGACTACCAAACAAGGCAGACAAAAGACTAAAAGACTTGAACACTAGTAACTCATCCTGCAAAATATGCTTCACTCTTATGTGGTACAATATCTTTAAAACTACTAGCAAATGATCCTGTTGATGTGATTGTCAATCATAACATGAACTAAGGGTTTCATGCATCCTCACAGGAGCCTGCTTCCAATCAGTATTCCCTAACATTGCATGTGTGCAACTGTAATACACACTATTACAGTTGTGTGTAAAGTGTATATCATTGTCCACTATGTGCTTATAAAGCAATACAAAGCAATGTATCAACATCAGAAGGCCAACTAGTTTCCTCACAACTCCTTGCTGAGAAAGTGGTCAATGTAATCCTTCCTACATCCACAGAAGACATTTCTCAGTTTATGCAGAACTGGTTCTTAGAGGCAGCAACAATTGGCAATGTGGACTTGGCTCACTCATCAATAGGAATTTAGTTAACAGTGCATACAAGAATCAGCAATCAGGAACTTTTTTGGTAATATCAAATGAAGGTCTAAATTTTTAGTCAGAGCAACTGCCTAAGGATGACAACTTTCAACACCTGGATTCCAACAGCTCAAGAGAAGCATATCTTCCCAGTTAACTCCATACTTATGATTTTAGGCACCCTGAATAGGTGCTCAATGTCATGACCTTACTAAATTGTCATGGAGCAATACAAGGATGCAGGGAACTTTCTGGCTTGGGAAAAGCTGATTACAATTGTATGGTTGCTGAACGAGTCAATACTGATATGAACTCTTGAAAGAGCAAAGAGGAAGACGCATATGAATCATGCTAGCACCTGTATATATGGGCTCAGAATACTCATAAAAAATGCTAGAGCTAGAGTGCAACTGCTAATAACCAGACTGTCTGAAATCAGATGGGATACCTCCAAATACTGGGACTGCAGATACTGTGACGTTAAATTTTTAGTTGCCCAAACACAAGGCCTTTCAAACTTTGGATTCCCACACAACATGGTGCATACACATCATTACAACCAACAAGTTCAAACTTACTGACACTCACATCACCAGTTCTGATTGATTAAGGCATTATAGAGACATTTTGTGAAGAGGTCACCTGATGGGATGGTCATCTTGAGGTCGATTGTATGGTATCCAAACTGGGGATCCCACAAAGAGCCGCATTACCTGCCATTAAAAAGACCAAAGATAGGTGAACCAATGAACATTCATGTACTGTCTTGGAGTACTATTGTTATATGCAAAATAAAAAGGTGGGAGCAAGAGGGATGCATTCAGAAATCCAGATTTCCTGCAGGAAAATTAAAAACAGAAGACTGCCATTTACAGGAAATGCATAGGGGAGCTCAAATTGCAAAAAGTGGCCAACCCTAATTTTTAGTTACCTCAACAAACAGTCAAAAAAATATATATGCAACTAATATAATGATCACTCTTCACTTCTACCACTTAGTTTTCACAGACCTGTGCATCGAACACAGGATTCAAGACCAAGCCTACATGCAAGAACTAAAAAAGATCCTAGAAAAGGAGAGGATTTGAGATATGGTGATGCATTCAGGAAGAGTTTTCTGTGTGGGCTCTTCAATCCCCAACATTTCCACAGAGAAGGTTACCCCAAATAGGTCTCACACTTGACATATTTTGTTTACAGAATCTCATAATCTCTATATCAAAGAATGAGGAGTTACCTTGATGTGGTTGGATTGGTCAAGAGTGAAGCGGTGATAGCATCCAGCAGGCAAGATAATCAGATCACCCTTTTTCACCCAAACACGAATCCACTTATCCTTTGAGTCCCGCACATCAAAATAGCCTGTCATTAACACCCACAAAAACATCCCCACCGCCCGGTCAGAAGAAGCCTCCTATTTTACAGAAATTTATGCAGCTCTGTACAACTTGAAAACTTGAACATTTGAAAGTCTTCTGATGTTGAATACAGATAATATCCCTTAGAATCATATCCACCATCCTTCCATGGCCTGCTAGTTAAAGGCACCACGACTAGGAGAGGAAGGTGAACTGACCACTGCCATCCAAACAGTACCGAATCTCTTCATCAGTGTGGATATGCTCCTCATAGAAATTTTTTATTTTTGTCTCATAATTTTCAAGTTTTTCTGGTGATACCTGTAGAATATCCTGTCCAGTCCAACATTTGATTGTAAATTTTGCTGTCCCCTCCTTCCAAACTCCGACTTTCAAAGGCTCTAGACCTATTGCACTTGTTGTCCCTATATCTAGAACAAATCAGTACAAATGCTATCAAAGAATGGATGGGAAGAGGATGATCCTTGCTAGTGAATTTTAAACTTCCAATGAATCTAAATCACACACATAAAAAGTCCAAACATGAAGAGGAGGACAAACCTCATAGTCATATCCTCGCTCCTTACGAATTTGTTTCAAATCTGGGTCTGATTCATAAGCATCTGCATCCAGCACCCAATGCAACACGCCCAGCCCTGCCACCCAAGCAAAACCTCACCCATCAACCAACATCAAGACGTGAAGCCCATAAATGAAAAAGATGAAGATGCACAACTCCAAGATGAAGGGAGAGAATTGTCCATAACAGTTTCAAACAAAAGGGCACAGAATTTTCTGTACAAAATCTTGCATCCATCTGGCAGTGGAAAGCACCATAATAATAGAGAAGTGTAGAAAAGGCATTTACTTGCAAGTTCCTCATTGGTAACATATTGTGGTGGATCCAGATGATGTGGAAGCCGTTGATCTTCCTTGGAGCTGTCAATATACCATGCCTCCATCCCTGGTCTCTCAAACTAATCACAGTCCTCAAAGAGTTAAACCACTCAATTTCCCAGCCTTCAATCTCAAAGCAAGTTGCCCACATTCAATTCTGCCATTTCAGTGCAAAGCTCAGGGGTCTCCATTAATTCTTCATTCATACTGCTGCTTGCTCTTTCCTCAGAGAAAAACATGGATACATACAACATTCTCTCAGGAACAGAATTGAAGTTACTCAACTTCAAGTGATCCAGGTCTTTTTTCTCAAGATTCAAAAAATTCATCTGAGAACAAAATGAGCATATTTCTCTTTCCCAGGATCAAAGTTCCAGGGAGTTCTAGAGACAAACTTTAACAACACAATAACTTCAAAAACTAGCAGATTCTGATCTTCAAAAACAAACCGCGCTACATGACCTTCCCTCGTGGACGGAGCGAGAGCATGCTCAAAACACCGGCAAACTTGAGAATGCTGATGAGTGTGTCTCTCCAGACTGTTTTCTGCTTTAAAATTAACATGACGTACTTTCTTTGGCAATAAACAACTGAGAGGTCAGCCAGTCCAGATGATCAAGATCCGGCGATAATCTCCAAGAGCGCGCGAAATTCGCAAACTTGAACAACGTAGATTGGCATTTTGTGTACCTCGCTTGCGCGTCGGACTAACTTCGGAATCGTTTCTCATCCTCGGTGATGGAAAAAAAACCAGAGCATAACACAGCAACTTGGAAAATATTCCTCGCCTACTCTCAACACTGGCAAAATCCAGCAACAGGAGTGGCGTCCCTTGCCGGTTCTCTTCGAAGCTCAAATGATGAAACTAAGTTGTTCTTATTAAGGGACAAACAAATCATTGACAGCATCTAATACAGCCAATGCACCTCGCTTTTGCGTCCGACTATGCTCGGAATCGCTTGTTATCCTCAGTGACGGACAAAAAAACCAGAACATAACACAGCAAATTGGAAAATATTCCTCAGCCACTCTCCAAACTCTCAAAACTGGCAAAATCCGGTATCAGGAGTGATCTCGTTCGCCAGTTCTCTTCGAAGCTCAAACGATGAAAATAAGATGTTCTTATTCGGGGACAAACAAATCATTGACAGCATCTAATACAGCCAATTCCTACCAACTCTTTTTGGCAAGTGATGTATCAACGCTGCCGAACTAAAGCACACTCGCAGTGACCCGATTTCTCCTCCCCAGTTTCCATTTGGACTATTTGTGTCGGACAGTGTTTCCGGGATTACCTGCTTCGTTCGTTCCGCGATGTATGTTCTCCGGGGCGCCTCCGCGTATGTGTGCTTATTTTCGCAGTTCCCTCATGCCGCCTTCGGATCCGATTTGCGCTTGCGTGCGGTGGACGACGGGCATTGGCTTGTGCATACTACGCACACTGTGCTTTGCACCTCCACAGCAAGCGAGCGAACGAGCGAGAGAGCGCGAGTGAGACAGAAACGCCAAAGAGAGAAGATAAGAGAGAGAAAGAGAGTCCTGTTGGATGAAAATTGTAGGACGTCAAAACCATTGGTTTATCATCCACAACCCAAAAAGTTTTTATTTTTCCTTTCGGCCTTAAATGGTCAAAAATAAATTTACAAATAAATCAAGTTTCAACTAACCATATTTCCAACAACAAAATCAAACACCAAAATCAACTTGATAAACCCTATAACCAAATTTAGCTGAGTCCTCTTTTGGATAATCATCAACCCACCTAACTCACAATTTTTGAAAAACAAAAAAACAAAAAAAAACACACTAGTTATTACTACTAACAATACTTTTAACACCAAAATCAACTTACAAAATTTTCAACAAAATCAAACACTAAATCCAACTAGCCTAACAATATTTTCAAGAACAGAATCAAACAACTTGAGGATGAAATTAAAAGTGTGACCTCACATAATGTGAGCCTTACATAAATGCGAGGCTATGGACAAAAGGTACTTACATATGTGGTGGTCAGTAATGGTATCAAAATGATGCTACATGAAAGAAATGTAGATATTGAGGTAGTTGTGTCAATTGTAAGCATTGAAATAGGTGGCAATTTATAATTGACTTTTTGAATCTCAAAATAAAAGTGAGGAGTTCAAGTCCTCGTTCTTGCAACTTATGATATCTAAATCATTTGGTTTAAATTATGTATTTTAATCTAAGCTTCTTGGGTTAGGAGTTTGATGTTCCAACTAGCTTAAGTTAAGTAGCCTCCTACAATTTTCTTATCTTTAAAAACAAAACTTTTGATTATTGCATGTATATCTCTTCCAAAAAAATTCTTGATTTAGAAAGACAATCAATTGTGCAATTTCACATGTATTTAACTTCATGATTAAATCCAAAATTATCAAAGTTCTTTAGTTGATAATTACAATTTATTTCAAATGGAAAAAATTACATTAATTTTTATTTTTTGGGCTATAAATTTGAATAGAATCTTTTAGTCAAATTGGAAATTTTTGAAAAAAATTATTGGCATTAATTTCACATGTTCAAGACTTCATAATAACATATTATTTTTATTTTTTGGTGTCAAAATGTTTTTTAAACTTAGAAATTAGCATAATATTTTTTATTATAAATGGAATTATGTAATTTCATAACATGTTAAATTATCTTTTTAAAAGTTGATAATTGGTTAAATTTGGTCAAATTGACATGTCCTTGAATTAACTAAACATTTTCTTTAATAACATGTGAGGGTAGTTGGAGTTTCCAATCACTTAAATTGCTCATTTTTAAGAAATTAGATTTTGTTTTTGGTTCAATTGGGATCAATATGATAAATCCTCAAACTATTGTACCCAAGGGTTAGATCCAGCAATCAAGTGTTAAAATTATTACTTTTTAAAGGGTTGATGATTTTGGCACTCCACTTTTAGTTTCCAAATGTTTTGGTAAATTGCATCTTCAATTTTTTGACTTAGATTTTTTGGTTTTATCAAGTTTTTCCCACACATTAAGCTTTAGGTTCACATGGCAAGCTCTATGTTATTCACATCAGTTCCAATTGATTCAATCTTTTTTCCAATTTCTCATATTTAGGTGAAAGGCTACATGTTATTCACAAGTTTGAATCCACACAATATTTGGGATCATTTAAATTAATCACATGCATCACATCCTTACGAATGGATGCCAATACTTGTGATTCATGCTTGAAAAATAAAAAGTAAGGGAAAATTGAAGCTAGTGATGCTTGTTTTCAATTGGTATCTCATGGCCAGCCATGGCAATTGTATATCCCAATCACCTATATGTCCATTTTAATCCATATTTTCACATTAAAAAAATCATTGTTTAAACTACCACATCCTTTCAATGAAGCCATCGAAATTATGATATGAGAAATAATCCTATGGTTGATCAAAGCTTGCTCACACAATTCTTAAAATTCTCATCAAAATTTCATGCTTTAATTTATGAACATTTCTGTTGGAACACTAAATTTATTCAAAACCCAATCCAAAAATGCATAAGCAAGCCCCTAACTACAACTTTTGTTTTGAAATGGAATCAGCTCGATCCACTTAAAAAATCATTCATTCATATTAATTAACATATATTGATTACAATAAGCAATAAGATTCAATGACCCAACAACATTCAAGCTTTCTTAAATTGTTAGTGGGTAGGTTAATATATATAAAATTAGAAAATCTAAATGGTATCCTATTAATCTCTAATTACTAATGGTAGATGAAAGCATTTACAATTTCTAGTTGCTTAGGTAGTGAAATTAGTAGATTTAGTTAGTTTTAAAAGGGGAAATTACATTACTTTTTCATCTCCCTTGAGTTAACTTATATAAGAAAAGGTTAGGATAAACGAAAAAAAGTACTAGAAGATATGGTCAGGTGCAAGTATTTTCTTTTCAATTTTGTGATGGAGTTGAAGTGGTGATCATCCATAACATGATTTAGCCAAATTTGGCTCCAAACTAAATGTGAAAAAAAAAGAAAAAGAAAAAGAAAAAGATACTTCTATGTTCTTGGCTACCTAGTAGAACTTATCATAAAAATTTGACAACCTCAAAATATATATTTTTTAAATATAGTAAATTTGGGCCATTTTTTTCATGAAAATCTTTTGTATAGGTTGAGATCAATATTTTTTAAGTCAAAATTTGGCAAAATTTTCCCCAAAAAAAAAAGTAATTGGGTGGTGGGTGCAAATCTTCTAGAGATTTCCCTTTCTCCATCATTCTTACGTGGTTGTTTTTCGAAAGAGGGAAGGACTTCTATGTACTTAAAGCTTAGGAAATAAAGAAAATGTGTTTGGTTTTGTGAAGATTACCTCCTTGTACTTTCATATATTTTTATGTTTTTTAAAGTCTAGACAGGCTAGTTGTGCCAAAAGTTTTTTTTTGTCCTTTGGAAATGTGCTATTGGAAAGTAAACAACCTTCGGATGAGTTAGAAATGATGTTGCAAGAGTGTAGGAAGCCTAGTGGGTAGTCTGCAAGTGGTATGTAGGACACTTTTTTTTTTGTTCTTTATGTTTTTTTCTGAAATTGTTATAGGGCAGTAGAAATTTTATCTAAAAATTTCAAAAAGGTAATTATCAATCTAACTTTTTGTTGTTTTTTTGTGCTGAGACTTCCGATCCCATTTCTTTTGTCATTTTTTTTTTAATTTTTTTAATATCTTGTTTTCTCAGCAAGTAAATTCTTCCATTAGTTGTTGGGACTTGTTGAGTTGTAAAAGGTGGTATAACATTTGGTGACCATGCTATATAAACTCTTTCTTCAATTCTTTGGTTGGGATTCTTAGATTTTGTATGTATGTGTTTGGTTGGGATTCTCTGTGTACCATTCTTTGGTGTTGTGAGTTTTAGGGAGGAGTATATGAAAAAAAAAGTTTCGAAAGCTGTGGTTTTGACTTTTAGAAAACAACAATTGTGGGAGGTATTTTACAAAGCAAGTGTATAAGTAGCATTAAACACCACTTAGATGAGGGAAGGGTATAAAGTGGACATTGGGGTGGGAATTTAGCATGAAAAGACATACATTTTGGATATGAAAGTAGGAGAGGGTAGATTTGTCCAATAAAAGACAACAAACCATCAAATTTCAGGACTTTACCACTAGACTTTATCATGTCATGTTTTTTATTGTTGTTGTTAAAGGGAGGATAATCATCACTTGGTAGTGAGATTGGTAGAAAATCATCAGTTTTTATTGCTAGTTTTCCACTTTGTTAAAAGATTACCATGACTTGAATGTGGACATGAAATTACCAAAAAAAAAGAAAAGGTTATTTTAGAAGTTTGGAATTTGTTTTAGTGTAAATGTGATTCTAGATAATTAATGTGCGAATATAATCTCAAGTTGTGTGTTACTTGTGATGATTTGAGATCGCATAACTTAAGATTATATTTTGCACACTAAATAGTTAGAATCACATATGCATTTAAAATTGACTTTAAGTTAACTTATCCTAGTTTATTTATAATAAGTAAGATGTAAACATGTAATCAACAAAAAAAAAAATTGGCAACTTTTTAGATGTAAGACCCAAAGATTTTATTTTTGATATCTACTAAAGACAAAATATATATGAAATCAATTTAAGTCTGAAATATTGAATAACTTAAATTATGATAATTCATATGATGATGGTGATTTCTCACATATGTATATAATTATGCATTAATACTTTGAATAAAAAAATCAAAGATATAAAAAATGAATATTTCAAAAGAATATATAATATAGGTCTAAAGCTAGTAATTTTTTCTCATGCGATATTCAACAAACACATTAGTAAAATTTTCGATTGTTGGGTCCATGGTACTAGCAACATTGTTGGGGGGAGAATGTGTACTTTTGTGTTGGAGATTGAGTTGCATTTAATTAATTACTTTTGTTTAGTGTTTGCCCCCATGAAATTTGGTGGCGATAGGTTCAATTGGTAGGATATCACTCAGAGTATTCGTAAATACAATACTAGGTCAATACACTAGGTAATGGCACAAGCTGATACTAGACTTGTTTGGTACCTTATACCAATATATATACTTTCCTCACTGACCCTCAACCATAGGCCTTGCTGAGGGTAAAGCACAAGAGGGGAGCTATTAGCAAGGGAAGTATGTTGAAGAAAAACATGAGATGGATTTGTTATGGTCACTTGTTCGTTTACTAATTCATTGCTACACTAATCATGGTGTTTAAGTTTTGATGATGTTTTGGTGGGGTAGCATGGTGAGCATTGAAACACCATGAAACAATTTCACCTCATGCTACTTCACCAAAACACCAGGTGAAAATGTTTTGATGTCGTACTTGTCAGATGGTAAATTCCTCTGCCCTTGCTTTTGAAGTTTAAAATTTTATTAGAAGATGCATGCAATTGTCTGATGTTAGTTTAGATATCTGTATTTAGTTTGTGATTCTTATTGCAATTGACATTTCTGTTTTTGTTGCTTAAACTATTATGCAAGGACAGAATGTTTGTACATTTTTGTTCACAAGTATTGTGCTATGGCCAAGTTCATTTGTCCATTGTTTTTACTTTCTTGCCTTTTGTTTGGTTTGCTGAGCAGCCAACCAAAAACTATCTTAAACGAGTAAGTAAAACAAAATGGGTTGTTCTTCCTGAAGCCAAGCATCATGTTAATGCAACTTAGAACCTACTCGTGGACACAATAGAGCAACTGAGTATGCATACATATCACACACTAATAATCCTACCACTCTCTTGGAATGCCACTCTTAATTGTGAGCTCTTTGTGAGCTGCAGCAGTAAAGCATTTTGTTTGTGCTCACAGTTTTTTTGTATCTCCCAAGGGGACAAGAATGACAGTGTCTCAATTCTCAACCCCATGTACAGCACTCCCTCTGGGTAATTGGATTTTCAAGTCATTTCCTCAGTCACTCAGCTGCAAGAAGAGAACATACATCAGTAACAAAGTTTATGTTGATAATTGCATCTGAATTTTAGCAGCACTTGATCGTCTTGTTTGCAAACAAGAGGGAGTTTGTGACAAATGATGAAGTAACTAGGATATTTAACGGGATGAGCTTCTGTAGTAATCAAAGTTACTTAAAAGTGCGGGTTCAAAGGTTGCAGATTGTTGATTTAATGAAACATATATGAGTTATTTGCATTGAACAGTGTAGGTGTTGGAAAAATACAGTTCCATTGTTTAATTGTTTCAGGTCAAGGAAATCTAAAAGTACAGATTACAAAAATGCTGATCAAAGAAAACAGAAGACAAAGAACTATTATGAATATCCTGTGCATATCATAAGATCTTCTTATATCCGTCACTCTCCTCTATTTCCAGCAGTAATGTCATTCATGAACTTGGCTTCCAACCTTCTCGGGTACTTTGGGCGTTTGTCCTCTGCATGTTTGCAAATTATGTTTGCAATCAATCTAAGCGTGCTTGAATAGTGTACCATGATGTTCTGGCTTGATCACTCTCAACCAAATCAGAAGTGATCCCACAAACCAAGTTAGGAGCATGAGAAGAGTCAGATAAAAGAGAACTGCGGATCCTTAGAATAATCAGAGCAAAGGGCTGACAATTTAGCACAGATTAGGAGGGAAGGTCGAAAAGCATTTCGGATCTTGAAGAAGATCACAGTTCCGAGAGACGTTTGTAAGAGATCAGAAACGTACAAAAGGATCCAAAGACGACAACTTTCCACCCACCTGCAGATCTAGAAAAGGAAAAACAAAACGCTCTGTAACTTCGAGCACACGAACCGATTGAGCTCCTGTTGTACGAAAATGGAGAGGTGTAGATTCTGATTAAGGAATCAGAGCTGGCACAGATGGTGCCCGATCGTCTTTTGAGGGTGCAGTGCAATGACGATTGCTTCCATTGATATGCAGTTTGAGAGACGCTACAGAAACAGAGACAGGACTCAGGAGCATCCATAAGCCGGGTTTGTCGAACAGGAGTAGAGATCAGAGGATGCACAGGAAAGAGGCAATGTCAGCTTGACATTTGAGGATCATGCTCCTAGCTGCTAAACAGCTATGGTGAAGCACTGGCAAGAAACACGCCTTCCGAGCTTGTCAACACTACTGAGCAAAAACTGGGCTCGGGAATACTTCGAACATGCCGGAGCTTAGTCAAAGCCCAGACATTTTTCATCAGGAAGGTTTGAATCTTGGACGCAAGGATGTAAGAATCTTATCTTTTTGGAGGCACATTGCTGACACCGGAGTGAAGACTTTCTGGACCTTGCCGACAGCTGCTGGAGGGACCTTATAGACAGTCGAAGTGTTCACAAAAAGTCTGACTTTCTTCCTCACATTCGATATACAAGCATTGACAAACTCTCGAATGTAATCCAAACCACACGTCCTCCACCTTCACCGGCGTTTGATCTCCCTTTATAACCAGAAACGCCGATCTGCCATGTCTACTGTTCCATTGTCAACGGTGATGCTCCTCAGCTATTTTTGGGTAGATATGGTGATATCGAGCCCCGACGCCCGCTCGGCCCCCGCACACGCCGCAACAGACTCTAAGAGACGTGCTATGCTAACATTGTGTGAAGACCATCAAAGGGATGACGTTCGAGATTCAGAAGGATTGCATCCCGTCAACGTACTTGAGACTCGGCTGGCCACACTCTCTATTTCTCTCCGCAAGTGCATCCTGCAACTGGCGCAAACTTCAGCGCAGGAGATGATAGATACGTGATCCACAAGTGACTACAGCAAGTGTTGTACTTACAACGTGCTTGAACGATACAAGTTCAGCAGTTTCTGGATTATTCTTGCCGCCTGCACGTCGCGCACGGTCGAAACTGCATGACGCAACCCATTGCCAGATTAACAAGCAGCGTTCAGGAAGGTGAGTCCTAGTGTCAGGCTGCTTGATCGAGACTAGTTCAAGGTCTTGGATTACAGGTGCTTTTGTCTTTCCCACCTCCCCCCAATTGTTTTTGCATTTTGCATTTGACGCAGGTTCATATGGTAGCTAGTTCCAGGATCCCTGTTTTCTCGTATCAAACTGTTCGTTTTTTTTTTTTGGTTTCTGTTCTGCTTTTGTGTGCTAGTGTTTCACGTTTTCAGGATTTTGTGTGTGATTGTTTTCTCTTCTTTCTTCCATGGGCCAGATTGCCAAGGTTCATCAAGATCCCAAATCCAGCTGCCATAGTATGTGAGCCCGATTTCTTGTTGCATCCTCTGTTCTCTGTATTTTTGTTTTGTTTTGTTTTGTGTGGTTTTTTAATCCACTCTTCTGATTCTCAGGTGCATGGAGTGCTCTTTTCTGTTCAGTTCTGTTTAGGAGTTTTCTGGGAGCTTCTTTTCGTCCGTGTGTAATGAGCTGTATGGTACCCATTTTGAAGGGAGGAATAGAGCTATGGAAGTGATCAGGGTTGGAGAAGAGATATTTGTATATCTCTCATCTCTTTCTCATCAGACAAACCAGAGGGTCACATGTTACCTGCACACTGCAGGTTCTTAGTCAATTCAGAAAGTCAGTGTCTAGCATTTACAACTTCCAAAAGGAAAGGAAGCAATAGCATGATGGGTGAGAACACAGTTGGTCACATACTACATTTATCAACAGACATGTCATTATTTGCCTGGTTTTAGCAATCGTGGAGGCAGATTATTCATTGTTCCATTACGAACACATCAAAGGGATTTCAGGTTCAAATTTACTATTGAGGTGAAGAATGTGGAGGAGGCTGAGGGCAACATGCAAAAGACCCACTGGTGGTGGGTGGCAAGCAGTAGGCTTGGTGGCTGTTGTTTGTGGCCTCATGCTCCACATCACCTTTGTGCCTTTCTCATCTACTCTCCAGTCCTTGCAGAACCTCAAACTTGCAGCCAACTTGAATCTCATAGGACTGGCTGCAGAAGACCACTACCTTGCAGCATGCCAACGGATGAATCAGGGAGCAGTGGTGTTCCAGAATGCAAGTTGGAAAGCAGAGGTGGGTTGCTGGCTTAACCAATGCCATGCACATACTTCCTCCTTTCCTGTTCCAGAGGTTCTTGGAGGGAAATCCTGTGATCAGGGATGCAAGGAGCATGGAGTTTGCAATGAGGAGCTTGGACACTGCCGCTGCTTCCTTGGCTTCTCAGGTTTGTGCACAATCTTCTTTCTTCACAATCTCAAAATAAGTCCAACATTTGATATAATGGCTTTGCCATTCACAGGTGTGCAAGGTTTGAGCCCACAATCAGATGCAAGTTAGCAATGAGCCCGATATCCACGAATTTGCCTTGATGCCTTGGGATGTAATTCTGATTGGTCTGGATTGGAAGTGTGGGCTAGGTGCGGCATGTGAAGAGCTGCAGACTCTGGAATGCAATGATAGGGTGTCAAAGGAAGAACCCTTTGGTATTTGGCGGGTGTCAAGGTGTGCCAGCTTCTGTGACAAGAGCAGGTCATGGTGTCTGTGTGGCAATGGCACCCGATACCCACAGCGCCAAGTTAGTGAAGCTTGTGGCTTTGTCATCAAGTACGTGTTTGCTACTACAAATACAGAGCAAAAATAACTAGTCAAATTTCTTGCCTCAATGACACAATCAGCTTGCAAATGATCAATGGAGACAGCAAAACAAAATCAAATACTTGAAATTTCATTTGGGTTAATTGGCAGGGACGGACTGGAGGATTTGACAAAACTGGACAACGACAATGTATATGGGAATGCAAGCTACAAAGGGTGGTGTAATTTGGATGCAGAGGATGTCTATGAAGCAAAAGTGCCATTGAAGACCCCCTACTGTGACTGCAGGTATGATGGTGTTGTGGGGTCTCTCTGTGAGCAACCAACCGAATGCAGCTGCATCAACCAGTGCTCAAACAATGGGTTCTGTCAAAATGGCTTCTGTGCAGTAAGTCCCCTCACATCATGTGGTTTGATTGATGCATGGTGCAGCAGATTGAATCAGTGCAACTCTTTGTACAACAGTGCAGTTGCTTGTTCCATAATATTTGTAGAGTTGTGTATTGATCTTGTCACTGGGCAACTTGCAGTGCAACAAAGGCTGGTACGGTGTGGACTGCAGTGTGCCCTCCTCACTCCCTTCACCGAGACACTGGCCCAGATGGTTGCGCCCTTCAACCCTCAACATAACAACAGAGAATGTAGAAGATGACATGGTAACAGCAGTTGTTGAGAAAAAGCGGCCTCTAATCTACATATATGACCTTCCTCCTGAGTTCAATGCCCACATGTTACAGGTCATACACTCACATTGACATCCAACAAACTGTGTCATACTCAAGAGAACATGTGCAATGATAGTGGGAAGCACAATGTCCACAAGCTGTAATTCCAATATTGCCAGCATTCTCAGAATTGAACAGAATTCTCAGAGTTCACATATTTCCTGTTCTACCCTAGTTTTTCAGTGGAGCACATTTAATCCCAGTTTAGGCTGATAGAGTTTAATCTGATTATGTGCATAAAGCTGATGGGGCTCTTGAATATGCAGGGTCGTCACTTCAAGTTTCACTGTGTGAACCGAGTGTATGATGCAAATAATCACACTTTTTGGAGTGATCAGCTCTATGGTGCTGAGGTGTGAACATTTTTTCTCCAGTTTCCCACTATTCCTTGCCAGGATTTTCTTGTATTATCCCCTCCCTGTGTGTTCTTGAGTATGTCTGACAAAGATCTGGTGACATAGATAGCCCTGTATGAGAGCCTCTTGGCAAGTGAGCATCGAACAACCAATGGGAATGAAGCCGATTTCTTCTATGTGCCTGTATTGAGTGCCTGTGCCATTACACAAGCAGATGCTGCTCCACATATGGATATTCAGGTAACCTGACCACATCATTCAATCCATTTCCTTTCCACCCTTTCTTCATCGTCAACAATGTGATTCTCATTTGGTCAATGTGAACAAGAACAGATAAACAATCCAAGATTAGTTAGTGGACAAAGGATATGAGCTATTATTTTGATTCCATGATCATCTTCCTCATCAGAATCTCTTATCCAATAGAACAGATAAATTGCAAATATGGATACATTTATTTGCAAGAGTATGATTGTCCCTTAAGTGATACAACTGTCATACCTCTCCAGGATGTACATTGCCTTCTTTGCGTTTTAGGGACTGAAAACATGATTCTAAAGGTCAATGGCTGGTTATGCAGAGGGAATACATGGGGTTGAGACAATATTATGCTGGAGATTTCAACAAGCGAGCCTACATGCATATTCGGGACAACTTCCCTTTCTGGAATCGCACCTCAGGCCATGACCACATCTGGGTAAGTACATGGTCTACCCAAGTACCTGTCATTAGCAATTACCTGAATGTCTGCTACTTTCCATGAGAAGTTTTTCATGGATCAGGGACAAAATTGCTGCCCCAAGTAAGTGCAACTCAATGATATGCAAAATATTAAGCCAGGAGGACCAGAAGATTTTGGAGGTTGTGAAAACCTGGCCATCATTTTTGTAGTGTAATCACAGGGCAAGCTTGCATGAAAGAATGCTTTGCATGGCATTTAATTCATAAGAATTACTAACTTAGGGCTTTTTGGTGTAAGATTTAGTGCCCTAGAGCATTTTGGTGTAAGGTGTGATCATAAATGATCGCCTTGTTTTTTCAACCAAGTTTTATGCAAGGCATTGTTAGAAATGATGGCCTTAGTTTTTACACTTGGTACGGCCCTCAGAGTGATACATTCCCAAAATTCAGGTCCAAGCTTGGCTCTCATCTTGCATCATCTCTCACTTGGGGAATGCCCCATTCTTAGGGCCTTACTACACTTCTATTGTTTGAGATCATGCACCTTTGGAAGTCAACAGAGTTCATACACTACTGTAATCTCTCCATTAGCCCTCAGACTATATTTTCCCTCTATCCTCAGACTCTGGTTCTTACCATTTCCTTCACCTGTACAAATTCAAAACCAAAAGGTGCCAAGAGTCATTTCTGAACCACTTGATGTTTTCAACTGACATGAGATGGGGAGGGAGCAGTTTTTTTCATGGGATGAAGGAGCATGTGCAGCACCCAAAGAGATATGGAACAGCACCATTCTTGTCCACTGGGGCAATACAAACAGTAAGCACAAAGGCTCTACTACAGCATACCTAGCTGACAATTGGAATGACATTCCAAAAGAGTGGCGTGGTGACCATCCCTGTTATGACCCACTTAAAGATATTGTGCTACCTTCATGGAAAGTACCAGATCCTTATCCCATATTAGAAAAATTCTGGGCCAGGTACACATGACTTTTCATCCCCAATCAATATGTTATGTTTAGTTCTGAGATGTAACATGATCACTTGGTCCTTATGTTCAGGAGTGGATTCTAAGTTGCAACAACATGGTTGCAGGCCTCAAGAAGAACGACCCACTTTGTTTTACTTTAATGGCAACCTTGGTGAGGCTTATGGTGGACGCCCTGAAGCCACGTAAGTAGACTGCCTTGGAAAATTTGGGCATTGACACCTTGCTTGACATTTGTATTTGGAAGAATGCACATGCCTTTATTTTGAACCTGAAATGGACTTTAAAAAGGACCACATAAAGCTGCAAGAAGCTCAAAACCTTCAGACACCTTGAAAGCCCAGATACAACAACATTATCTCCCACAGCTCACTGGTGATATCCCTCCACAATGCAAACCTCACTCAACCGATACAGATGTGTGGCTGTCTCTTGTTTTGGTTCTATCACAAGTCAGAGTGACTCACTTAGTTTTAAAGATGCATATGGATCTGAAAGAGAGGCTCTGGATAAACACAGGTATAGCATGGGCATAAGACAGAAGTTAGCATCCGAGTTTGGGTCGAAGCCAAACAAGGCAGGGAAGTTAGGCCGTCAAGCAACACAAGATGTACTTGTGCTGGCTGAACGAACTCCAGATTATAGACTGGATCTCTCAAAATCACGCTTTTGTGGAGTATTTCCTGGGGATGGGTGGAGTGGCCGTCTTGAAGACAGTGTGCTCCATGGGTGCATACCCGTCATAATTCAGGCACCTGCTCTGCTCGCAAACTTTACATAAATTCCTTTCCACAGCAATTAAGTTCGATGCTTTTTTGTGTACTGTAGATTTTCTTTACATTCAAAGAACTCCAACAATCTCCTTCATCATGGAGCAGAGGTCCCCAATGCATGACTAAGGTAAGTCATTGAGATGAACTGGACCATTAAGTAGCAGAGTTGACTGACAGATGCATGCATTTATGCAGGATGGAATCCATTTACCATTTGAGAATGTGCTCCACTATGACAGCTTTTCTGTCCGCATAGGAGAAGAAAAGTTGCCAAATCTTGTCTCCATCCTTCAGGTATTAGTCTGGTATTTAGAAGTGGCAATCTGGGCTCTAATAGTTACAATCACAGCATAGTCATCCACCTTCTAATCTTGCAGTTTATTTTTTTGGTAATCTCTTTATGATTACTTGGTGGGTGGAACAGTATTGGAAATGCTTTAGACCATGTACTCAATTTCTGCTCATATCTGTAGTTCATTCTACAAGAGTATGCCAATATGTGCAATCTTGATTGGGCAGGCTATAAATGACACAGAGGTGGATGCAAAGTTGGCAGCAGTGCGTGGCATGTGGCAACGCTTCACCTATCATCAGGCCATCAAGCAAGAGGCTGAGCGCCAAAAGCAGCAGTACAATTATACAGAAGAGTGGGCCACTTATTACTCCTCACTTACAGATGATGATGCCTTCTCCACATTAATTCAGGTATTTCATACTTGATGTACTAACAAACCTATCCTGTCCTATTATATCTGCCTCCATTGTCCATCAAGTAGTAACTCTAGGTTCACAGGATGGATCAGACAGTATGTCTCAATAGTAACATTCACCAAGAGATGTGAGCAGTCCAGAAACCTTACATTTTTTTGGCATTATGTTTTAGAACTAAGTACATTTTTTTGGTCTGTTGCTTGAGAACAGGTGCTTCATTACAAACGTCACAATGACAAATGGAGGATTGAGCAGAAGAAAGACAACAAACACTTCGGAATACCAGATACTTGTAGAATGCAGAGACTTTAGGTGATTTCAGAGGTCATAACAGGCATACAGAAATTCTTATTTATGGTATCTTTGCGTATTAGCATTTCTTTCTTAATAAGGAATAAACTTTGATCAAAGTCTGTCTGGAAGAGATGTCACCAGGCCCAACATGCTGTCAAATTCTCAACAAAGAGGAGGTTGGTGCTGCCATCTAGGAGATGCTCAGTAAAAGCTCACAGTGAGAATAAACTATTGACAAAATGCCATCCTGAATGTCCTCACAGAGTCAGTGGAAAGTGTATTTTGGATGGATGCTAACAACCCACAACCACCTTTTAGGTTCATACAACTGAAAAATTATTCCAAAAAATGAGTGTAGAACATCCTACACTTATATCTGTTAAAAAACAACCATACTGGAATTCATAAAACTTCTATATGTTGCAGTTCCCATTCAATTTTGTTCAAAAGACAAGGCGATGTAGTTGCAAGTTCATGGTGTTACTACATTTCCCTACAGGTAACCTCTGTAAATTCTGGTCAATTAGTTTGAGGGCATTCTGAACCTGTTTGCAGAGTCCTTCAATGAATACACAGTTGGTGACCATATGAATAGTAAAGCTCCACAAATCATTGCACCCTAAATAATTCTCAGTAATATTTGAGCTCATACTTCCTCTATGCATGCAATGAATTGATTGACTGGACAGAAGCCCTCTAAATATTCCTAGCAGTTGGAGTATCCTTGATATCCACCTTATAATGATAGAAGGATTTGGAATAAAATGCCCCACCATAGCCAGATGGCAGAAAAATCTCTTCTTCCAGTACTGAACAAATGTGGCTATAACCCCCCATCAATGCAATTGACTAAGCAGAAATAATTTTTATGCATAATCCTAGGCAAGCTCGGAGATAGTCTTTCTCCAAACCGGATTGTCTGTCTTGAAGAAAGAGGGTAACAACCCTCAAACTAACTAAAAAGCCCCCAAACCACTGCAAGATAGACAGAATATTATGATGCAATCCCATACACCATTCTCAGCAAGCATTCCTGCACCCATGCCAAAGCATAATAATGAGTCTCCATTTTGACACTGTTGCAACCTTAGTCACATATCAGATTGTACATACTATGATACCTGATAGACTGGAAAGACTGTTGATTTGCAGCTTGAAGATTACCAAAAACAAGTCATTGTTGCAGGATGAAACAAAGTATCCAATATGCTATACTAAACATGTGACTGTACAGCCCTTTGTCATTTAAATGTATCAAAGCAAAATATGATGCCAAATTCTATAACACTCCTCTGAGCTACAGCTATGAAATGTCAGCCAGCCCAGGAGGACATTTGGTCTGGAGCGGGCATGGCCCACCTTAAAATTCTACTAATCAAATGTTGTCAATTTCTGACAGCTGAATTTCTGTATGCTCCTTGTGGTCCACAGCAGTGGTATCCTGACTGCCCATTTCTTGAGGCTCAGGGGGATTGATGATAGTCATTGGCATGACCAAGTTGTCAGAGAGGCGACCTTGCATTTCACGGTGCTCTTGACACAATGCACACCAGTGCAGACAACAGTGTACCATGCATGGGTCACAAGGTGAGTTCTGCAGCCACACAACCACTTCTGTCATCTTTCTGGTCAACTGTCCATTGAACAATTATTTATCACACAAACAGGAGTTGTTTCAGATTGAAGCAAAATGAGAAGGTGATTATCACCTGGAGGTGGTATTTTCTCTGGAGCTCCTGTCTAAAGAGGCCAGTATAGACACCACACATCCACCAAGCAAAGATCAGGCCCTCCCCTATAAGAAACACTGCTTTTGGATTCAATCCATGAAGTGCCAAGGTGGCACATCCCAATGCAATACCTCCCTCCACAAATATGGCGTGGCATATGCATGGTGTAGTCCACTGCACATCATCCTTCATCTTCTCAACATTTTGCCCAAACAAAACACAAGGGCAAAAGCAGCCCCTCCAAACTGCACCCAAAACCTTCCACATCCCATCAATCTCCTGCTCATGTCCTGGGTCTACTGTCAGAAGTAAGGGGGGTCACTGGAACAAACAATTGTTGGAATATCGGCCCCAGTGTCAAATTTCACTCCATCTCAACTCCTAGGATATTGTGAGCTTTTCAGGGAGTATCCTTCAGCATTGAAATCTGAGTGTTCCACACAAACTCTGAACCTTTATAGTTGCTGCTCTCCCATAAGCCAGCAGACACTAAGCTCAAAAGGCTCAAAGGATTACTTCTCAAAGAAAAGGCCAGGCCAAGGCCAGATAGAAAGCTTCAAGTTCTGAGAGATGATGGGAAAGGGTGAAGGAAAATAGAGGAAATGAAGACAATAACCACACCACCTTCACCATCAGTTTGACACAATGCAGATGTACTTGAGAAAATTTTGAGAAAGCAGTTCCTAAATCCTACTTTTGCTTTCCTAAATTGTATTTTCTCAGATAGAGGCATAACAACAAGGTGAAATCGGATGAAGAGTGACTTGATGTACATAATGTTCTCTGGTGGCTTGATCAAGAAGAAAATACATCAACTTTGCTATGTGTCTTTTGAAAGTGTGCTATGGTTTGGACATGTACTCATCAGCAGGGTGTTGGACCAAAATTTCCAAAATTTCTACTTCCAGTTATCCTGAATCACCAACCATAAGTAAAGCACAGATAAGTCCATCGGCTTGAGGACACAGCACTACATAAATTTTCATATTGGGATGGAGAGGTGATTTGTTATTGGCACAGGAAAGCTCACAAGAATCCATGTCTTGACCACATCCAAATATCCCTGTTGTCCAAGGTTCATTGCTAGGGGGTTCATAACTCTCAGGTAGAGGCTGCCCACATTCTGCACACCTGTGCACCACCAGCTATCACCAACAACCACACCAACAATCGTTAACTTCTATGATCGCCAGAAATCACACAAAACAATATAATGACCTTAAACCTGTTTCTTGCCTATCTGAAGTCTCTACTCCTGCCCAATTTTTTTATAAAGTAAAATGAATAAATACTCATTCAAAGTAAGACAAACCTGCTTGTACTGATGGATAAAGTCTCAATTTTTGAGGGAGCCTCAGATAAGAAAGGAAAAGCAACAACACTGTCTCCGACCCTTAAAACCCTAACACCTCTGTACCAACTCAAGCATTGGTCGAGACTAGCAATACATCAGTTTAAACACTGACAGCAATCATTTCTTTGGATATACTTGCAGGAGGAGGAACTGTCTGAACCAAGACAAACAAGGAAATATATACTGCTTTCTGGTTAGTCACATCTATGTCCTGATTGACTTGATCCCTCTTCTCTATGAGACTTGTGAGCCTGCAAATTGCTTTTGCAGACAAGGAGATTGTGCTCCCTCTTCTGTATGAGGCTTGTAAGCCGGCACATTGCTTTTGCAGACATTGAGACTTTCCCCTGGTTGTTGTATTTCAGTATTCTGCTCCAAACTTTGTGCAAATGATACAATCATGAAATGTGTAATTGATAGTTACAATTTGATAAGGATTCAAACATACCTGTTTGTAAAACTATGTTTGGTCGACAAACGACTACTAATCCTTGCAACGTCGATCTTTAATCAGTTTTTACCGGGTCATTCTCTTTCTGAACTTCACGCAGCGGCTGTATAATGCATTGCCCTCACTCTCATCCAAATCAGACCCCGACCCCAGAAATCTAAATAGGAACAAGAGAAGACCAAATCCATAAAAGATCTGGATGGATCCATAAAACTAACCCAAGCGAGAGAACTTGTGACAGATCAAAACCGTAATAAAGAAAGTGGGGGGGGGGGGGGGGAAAAAACAACCA
>Ga0209208_10001663_pt1 | contig 31545 bp, 16 predicted proteins | sample S1TSphfallax_3_FD_187694 | JGI IMG/M metagenome (GOLD analysis project Ga0209208, IMG submission 187694) | Host-associated microbial communities from peat moss isolated from Minnesota, USA - S1T2_Fd - Sphagnum fallax MG (SPAdes) (version 2) | ecosystem: Host-associated > Plants > Peat moss >...
GATAAATCCAAATGTTGGAGAACAATCAATTCACCAATAGATGTAGGTAGCCCTTCTAACCACCAGCACCCTGACAAATTCAAGTGTTGGAGAGAAGATTTCAAATTGCCTATAGATATAGGTAGGTTTTTTAATTGTAACCACCTTGACAAATTCAAATGTTGAAGAGAAGTCAATTGATCAATAGATGTTGGTACCTCTTTCAACCTTGAGCATTGTGATAAATCTAGGTGTTGGAGAGTAATCAATTCATTAATAGATTCTGGTACCTTTCTTAATTTTGGGCATTGTGACAAATCCAAATGTTGGAGAGAAAATTTCAATTTGTTTATAATAGGTACCTCTTCCAACTTCAAGCACTTCGACAAATCCAAGTGTTGGAGAGCAATCAATTGGCCAATAGATATAGGTAGTTTTTCCAACTTCGAACACCCTGACAAATCCAAGTGTTGGAGAACAATCAATTGGCCGATAGATGTAGGTAGTTCTTTCAATTCCAAGCATCCTGATAATTTCAGGTGTTGGAGATACACCAATTGGCCAATAGATGTAGGTAGTTTTTCCAATTTCAAACACCTTGACAAATCCAAGTGTTGGAGATCAATCAATTGGCCGATAGATGTAGGAATTTCTGTCAATTGAGTGCATTCTGATAAATCCAACTCCAAGAGAGCAACCAAATTTTCAATAAATGGAGATAATGTTTTCAATTCAAAGCAATTTGCCAAATGAAGCACACGTAATTGAAAACAATTAACTTGATTTAAAGCATTTGGCAACTCTTGAATAACATGGTTTTGAAATCGTAACCATTGTAAATCATTTGTATATTGTGGTTTGATGACACATTCTGTAGTATTATTTGAAACTTCAACCATGTCAAGTAACCTCAACTTGCGCATGGATTTTATTTTTTCAAAAATCTTGCATGAGTCATGTTGTGGATGCCGATCTTCATGTCTTGCATGCCTTCCTTCATTTCCTTTCAATGACATGCCTTCTAATTGTTTGGCCACCTGCCACATGGAATATTAAAACATGTTATTCAATACATATAATTCAAAAAATATTTCAATGAATTTAATGTATTATTTGCATTTATTTATAAATGTAGGGTGAAAAATAATCTTATAAAATCAAAACAACAAAAACACATGGTCACAACCTTTTTATCTCGTAAGAAATGTAAGGTTCTCCTTGGGTCCCATAATCGCTTCTTTTGCTTGTGAATTTCAATTTTTCGACCCAAGTCCCGTAATTGGTCATGCATGATTATCTCTCCATTCTTGCCCACTTTCAAGAAGGATCTATCTTGCAAGTTTGACAAATTGATTCTAGGAGACCTTGAACTATCCCATATTCGAATTATAGTCTTTTGTTTGAAACCAGAAAAAAAACAAGCAATGTCCAAAAACATGTCACGTTCTGATTCTGCCAAGCCACTATAACAAACTTCCAAGGTATTGTAAAGCTTGTCATTTTTATCCCCGTATAACGGCTCCATGTTATTCAATTTTTGTAAAGCCTCTTCCCAAATCAATAATTGGTCATCAACTTTCAAATGCATATGGGCATGCAAAAACCCACCCATCATTTCAAGGCTTAGTGGAAGCCCATCACAAGCTTTCACAATCTTCTCAAATATGTTTTCAAGTCCTTTGTGTATGGGTTTTGAAAGGCCCCTAAACACATGGTATGAAAATAATTCTCTTGCTTGCTCCACATTTAGTAGTGCCATGTCCACTTTTCCATCCTCACTTACACCTTCTAATTTCAAGATTTGCCAATTTTGACAAGTGATAATAACCTTGCTCTCTCTTTCACCTCCCTTAGCAACAAGAACTTGTAGTAAAGCTTTGAGATTTTCCTTTGTCCCAACATCATCTACAACCACCAACACTTTTTTTGACATCATACAATTTGTAATACCCTTGAGATCATAGTCATTCACATCTTCACTATTGGGTTTTATTTGACCACACAAATCATGTAAAAGACGTCTTTGAACAAGATCCATTTTTTTTGATTTCACATCCTCCAAGAAACTAAACTTTTCATAGTCTTTGTGGAACAAGTGATATATCTTTTGGGCCAAAGTAGTCTTTCCAATACCACCCATTCCAATCAAACCAATGATAGGGACCTTTTGTAACTTCTTGTTAATATCTTTTGCCCTTTGTTCCAATCCCACTTCACATGGTGGTAGTGATGGAAGCCATGTTGGATTCTGCCACAATTAATACATGCCATGTATCAATAAGGATTAATGATTATTTTAAATTACATGAACATGAGTGTTCAAATCTTTTTGTTTGTTGAGAAACAAGGTAAACAACAATTATTCTTTGGATATGTATTAATATGACATATGTTCCAAATAGTTTTGAATGTTATCAACATAACCTGAATGTACAAATATCAATTTGTTTTGTTTAAACATATAATTCAAAAAATTAACTTTCATGAATTACTTGTGTATGATTTTATTACAAATCTTGCACAATATTTTGTACACACAATATAGATAAGTTCCATTTCCATGGTATAATGAATACATATGATAACCATTGTCATTTGAAGTTGATGTTTTACCTGTAAACAAAGATTCAATATTTGCACCAATTTTGTATAGCTTATATGGTTTTTGGTACGAGGTTGACAAATTGTCAAATGATTTGCATCCTCAATTTTATAATTGTTGTTATTAGATAATCGTTGAGCTGATGCATATGGAACTAAAACTTCCTGCACGTGATTCCAACATTTTAAGGCTTAATACATGCTTGAAATTTTATTAAATGTTGGCAAGTATATTCTCATAAATTCTAAATTGAAAACTTTGTTAACATGATTTTCTTCTTTAATGGCTTTCTAAATATTGATAGGAAAAAAATTGCTTATATTTCAATTTAGTGCATAAATTTTGGATACCATGCAATATAATAACATTAAAATTATGAAAATTTGGGGAAGATTTACAAAAGAAATTGAATATTGATCACAAATTTAAAAGGTTTCAAAATAATAAAAATTTGGATAGGATTCAAGGTAATTGGATTGAAAGCTTGCCTCATTCTTGTTAATGGGTTCCCCTTCACCAAAAGCATAGACAATAAGGTTGGCTTTGACTTGATCAAAAGTCACTGAAAGTTCTTCCATTTGTCGATTGAAGATTTGAACGTTCATAAGTAGGTTTGGTTGTGTTTTTGAATACATCTTGTTGAAAGAATAAAATTTTTGACATTGTTGTTTAAAATATGTAAAATATTCTTTTGTCCCACCTCCATGTGGAACACCATAAAAAACCATCCCATTGAGGTTATTAATAAAATTTCTACAATGTTTATTCATAATTAAATCCACATCATTTCTCATCCTTTGATTGCATCGTCCTTTGGCTTCCACCACCAAACTTTTCGTTATCAAACCACCAAAGCTATAACCAACCAATACGATTGGAGCACACCAAAGGTCTGCAAATCTACATATACAAAAATAAATTATGATAAGAAATTAAAAATAAACATATAACCATTGCATTCAAATTCCATTGATGACATTACATAAGATTGTTTTTAAAGATCGTGCACAAAATGTATGAAATGAAGGTGAAGCCAATTACCCTCATTTTAGGATAATACCTTAATTTTAAAATCTGTCTTTATTTTAAACATACTTTAACAAAGGAAACACCATAATGAAATTTGAAAAGGTGACACCAAATTACAAAACGAAAAACCTACATGACTTTTGACTACCACATGTTGAGCAGTATATGGTTACCAACAAAACACTTGATTAAAAGGAATTTTTTTGATTAATACATTGAAGTATGGAAAGGTATTTTGAATACACATTTGAAGAACATAATACTTTCAAGAAAAGGGGACAAAGGAATTGGGTAGGAAATTGTTTCACCTTTGATTCCCCACCAAACTTTCAATGAGGTTTTTGCCAATATCTGTTATATTATCATTGACACCAAAAATATTGGCATCATATGACAAAGAAAGGATTTGGATATTTTCTCCCACGTCCTCAGGCAACCATTCTTTTATCCAAAATGTAGGTTTCCCTCCTTCGCTGTTGTTGGTTGATGTCCATGTCTCCTCCCATGCATGGGCAATGTTTCTTTCAGAGACAATGCCGTGGAAAAATATGATAACCAATTTTGGGTCCTTTAAAATTTCATTTGGATAGACTATATGAACTGGATCTATCTGCAAGTGATAATCAATACAACAAAATTTGTCAAATGTATCAACTTTTGTTTCACAACTTTCAAGTCAAAGGATTTGGATTTGTTATCCTATTAATGTCATTTTTCATATTTTAAAAAAAAATTGTCCATATTTTAGTCGAACATATATTGAACAATCACCAAAGTTTTCATGGCTAAAACCAAACTCAAAATATCTCAATCAATTATTATTTTTGCATATTCATATATATATATATAGAACAAAGATCAAACACTTCCAAAGAATAGATCTGTATGATAAAATCTCATGAATAAAAAATGATAATGAAATTCCAGTGACAAGTAATCAAAACTAGTATATAACCTGGGATATTTTGGAATCCTTGGTATGGTTGTCCATGGACCATTCCGAAGACAATTTCAGAAACAATTATCTCATTTTCAAGCCTAACTACATTTCTTCTTAATAACCACCTCCATGTTATAACTACCTCACTTCTTTTTCCTTATCCTCCAACATGCATATGAAAAAAAAAATTAACATGTGTCTTCTCATGTCCATGAAATGTATATTAATTTAAATTCAATTTGACATTGACATAAATAATGACAAATTATTGAAAACCATATGAAAACATAAAAATAAATAAAAATATAGTTGAGTGTCACTGGTAGTCCATAGCAAAGCAGAGCTCAAATTGTTATTAAGGGAAAATTTAGGGGATTCAGAGTTTAATGCCTTAAGATAGCCACTTTTTTGACCAAAATAAAGGCTATTATCCAATGCTAAGGGTTGATGTACTTGTCTTTCTCCACTCAAAGGCAGTGCTCTTCCCCCAAACAATGCCTTGAAATGATGGCCAATTTTGCCCAGGGGTTTTAAAAATGTGATTAAAATCCAGATTAATCATGGACCTAATCTACAAGTCGTAAATAAACAAGACCTTGACAGAACTTGTTCAACACATCAACTTGTCTTTATTTACTTTAGTGTTAAAGATATGTGATTGATTAGCTGGGCTGTCAATGGTATCATGCTTATTAACAAACATGTTCATTACAATGAGAAGTTGTAAACTTGCAACATGTAATACATAATTTACCAAAAATCTGCTAAAATTATATTCTATTTATTTCAATCAATCAACTTTAACTTCATATTTGACTGAACTACCATTTTTGCATAGTTGTACAGATTTTACCAACAAAATCAAATTTCTTACAAGCTCATACACAATAAGACATCTTCAAATTTCAAGGTCAGCCATTTGTTTTGTACAGCAACATTTTATATTCAAGACTTTCGCAAGTATGAAGGGTGTTTAATTACTTCCATTTTAAATGAACTTGAATGATCATGAATTGGTTTTTTGACAAATTGACGTTAGAGAGATTTCGAGTCCAAGGAACAAAAGCAAATTGTTGAGTTTATATGACGAAATAGAATGTAACAAAAGAGAAGGGGCAAAAGGAAATTGGAACATAACCCAAGAACAGAAGGACTGAATAGAAAAATAAGGTCACCAAGACTGACCTCTCGTATTGGCTCCAATTCAAGAGTAGCGTTGTTGACCCATATTCTTGAGAATGGGAAACAACAGTCAATCGATGATATGAAACTATCCATACGTATAACATATGGGAACTCTTGAGATGTTTTCACAAATGATGCTTATGACATCAATAATGCACAGAAAATCGGAAATCGACTGCGATGGAAATGACCCTGACTGCCCACTCTGAACTAATCACGCCTCATGGTCAACTTCTACTCCTTCACTGTCGGAGTCATGATTGCATGAGCACCCTTCTCTCCGATCCGGACATCGCTACATCTTTTTTTTTGGACAAGAAGCTTACTTTCGGTATTATCACATAATTTACCGAATTGGGGCATCAGCTGCGCAGTGATGGGCTCGACACAGACGTCCTAGTTCTCTAGCACTTCTACTAGGTTTGATACACTTCCGCTCGCCTCGTTGAGCCATCTGTCCCGCCAAACGTACATTGCTTCTGGCATCAATAACAAGTGAACCGAACTTGACTCAGCAGATATCTATTAGAGTCTCAGCAGAAAAACTCTAACGGTCGAGGCTGTTAGGGTCTGCTAAGAACTCAGTTAGTGTCTTCCACTCGCCTGGAATACATATTTATAGTCACTCCATGCTTTTGAGTTTGTTCACATTTTCTCGCATCGTTCCCCGCTCTCAAAGGCTTTTTCAAGGTTCCGATTTCGTACAAGGTCGTGCATGCGAGTGCTCTAGACTTGAAACTTCCCTATGAATTTCTTGGCCTTCAGATCAGAATGGAATCTGGATGCAAGTGGTCCTTTTACGATGGCGCATGCGATGTTTCAGCAAGGAAAACAAGGTGACGCGGCTAGTTACGCGCTTCCGCGAATACTTGCCCCATCGAATCTGTCCTTTGGAAAAGTCCATGTTGACTTTTGCTCCCGTCGCTACCGAATCTCGTACAATGCTCAAGCATAAACCCTATTGGCAAAGAAAATTCAAGCGATTTGGCGTCTTCATTCACCCGTATGTTACCCCACCTCAGGACTTCCCTCCTGCATAGATACATTATTGCACGCAACAGAACTCTATGGTTTGCCAACAGTATCGGTGCTATCCAGTCCTCACCCATATCCTCGGGCCTGGAGTAGGGAATTTGAATCCAATGTATTTGAATTAAAGTTAAGAATTTGAATTCAATTCAACTCAAGTTGTGTGCAATGTCATTAAATATTTTCATTCAGATGGAAGTTAATTTCCACAAAAACTCAATTCATTTTGTCCAATCACACGTTGATCATCACTGATAGTTTGCAGCACCATGCACGGAGCCCAAGTCAAATGCTTACGTATGGGCTGCCATGCTTACCGCTCGTGCGGAATATCAGTGCAGGTGATTATTGTCAATTACAGGATACTATCACTGAACCCATCTTTGTTTTCAAAAGTAATCACTTTCACAGATCAGAGCTCATTTGGTTCTGTCAATTATTTGATAACTCTACTACCTTAAGAATCTCTCATGAAGTGAAGATCTGCCAATCACATTAAACTGTCATTGTCAATGTCTCTTATTTTATTAATCAATGAACGGATCAAGGCTTGTTATTTCGTTCCGTCTTTGATAATTCTACGACCTCAGTAATCTGTCATAAAGTGAAATCTTGATTCATTGATCAGTGGTTCTGGCCCAAGCAAGCGATGCTCTTGAACGTCAAGAAAGAGCATGATAATATATGCACGGACCTTGGTACCTTGAGACTTGTGGGGTTTTCGTTTTGGGAGTATTATCATCTCAAAGCAGAGACAGGTAGCAGAAACTTAATGTCTATATAAGTCCGTCCTCCTTACCGAATTTCCAAACACTGTTCAATATTCCAATTTCTGATAAGATCATGCGTGTTGATCTGGTAGACCTGCAACTTCCCTGTGATCTGTCAGACTTTTGCCCTTTTATCAGTATTGGTTGCATCATGCAAGTGGTCCTTGATAGATGGCGGACGCACTGTCAGCATGGAAAGGTGAGGCTCGCGAGAGTTGGCCGCGATTCCAGCTCAGAAGGTCCTCCCCCTCATTACCTGCTGTGAAACACTGTCCCGATATTCCAGTTTGTGCAATAGAGTCGTGCATGCGCATGTGCTAGACCTGCAACTTCCCTGTGATCAGGGGACGTCTCTGCATTTATTGGCCTTTAGGGAATAGACGCAAGTGGTCATGGTCGGTCGATGGTGCATATCGTGTGTCAGCAGATAGAATTGAGACTGTTTCCAATCTTCCGCGATACCCTACGCTTAGAACTTCCGTCTGGAATATAATTTTGCAACTCCATGCTAATTCGTTGAGATTTTTTCGCATCGTTACGGACTCTCAAACACTGTTCAAGGTTCCAGTTTCGGATATGCAACCTCCTCTGATCAATAAAAAACTTGGGCTTGATAATTAAAGAATGGATGCATGTGGCGCTTATTTTATGGTGCCCAGAATGTGTGAGGAAAGAAAGGGAAGCAGCTGGTTAGAGTCTTCTGGGATACTCACCCACGCGAGAATTTCCTCTGGAATACGTTATGGTAAACCCAAATTTTGCGGACTTTTCTGCTGTCGTTACGTCTCGCATATCCTAGGGTAATGAACACCGCGTGTTAGCAAAGAAAATGAAGGCCATTTGGAGTTTTCCTCGATACTACCCACCTCAAGACCTGCCTCTGGTATACACATATTATTGCACGCAACAGAACTCCATGGTTTGGAGACATCTGTGCTGTCCATTTTTCACCCATATCCTCAGGCCTGGAGTCGGGCATACGTTAGCACACCCGAGATCTATGCTGATATTTTCAGTCTCGTTACCTAGTCTAAAACACCATTCAATATTCCATGCATGCATATGTGCTAGTTTCTGAGACCTGCAATTCCCCTGTCATCAGTGAATTTCTTGGGGACTTGGCCAGATTCCTAATTCCAAGATGTCGTCCTTATTTGAAAAATTAGGGAGAGATTTGGTGAAGTTATTGCCAAATTTTCGCCTAAAAATAGTGGAAGTACCTACCCAACAAGATGGGCAGACGACACCAACTGAATTTCGGATAGCCTGCATGAACCTAGAGTACGTTTAGCCCAGCGAGGAACCTCGCGAAAAATTCTGTTGCCATATACTGGTACTGCTCAGTGATCACATGCTTAGTGACACCGTTCTACTCAAGGCCGACCTCGACTGCCATTTCCTGAGAAGTTGCTGCCAAGTTAGACAACCGTTCACTTAAAACTGAAATTAATTATCAGGGTAAAGTCCATCGCACTGATTTCTCTGCAACAAGTGTGGAGCCTCTTGATCAAATATTTACCAGTGGTTTTGAACGTCAAGAAAAAACATCGTGGTATACGCATTGACCTGGTCACCCGGACTCTGGAGACTTGTGTGGTTTACTAACAAGTTTTGAAAGTAGGTAAACAGGCTGGTGACTGAACACTTAGTGTATCAGTCACCTGCCTCTCACTCAATGTGCCTTCTTTGTCTCTGGGGCCTCAAGATAGAGCGTAGAGGACTCGAGGGCGCACTGATAACCTTTTAAATCGCCCTAAACGGATAAAAAATGAGGTAGATTTGCCTCTCTAAAGTTTTACTGATTAAAAAAGAGGAAAAACAAATTGTTTCAAACACATGGCAGCTTACGATAGTTTACTTTGCCACCTAAAACCAAACAATCATATGTTATAATGGACACTGTGTCTCCACCAAAAAATGGATGAAGAATAAAACGGTAAACAAACTGGAAAAATCTGTTCACTTTTTGACCATGTGGCTTAGATCTAACCTAGTTTAGGTCTTGGAATTCGACAACAATGGGTGCAAGAGGGTCTCATTCAATAAACCCACTAATCAAATTGACCAGTTATCAATCATCTGCTCAACATTGTTGGTTGTTTCAATTGCTCGGGCATATTCTTTACATTCCACAATATGGTGTGCTGCTGCTGGGTGTTGCTTTAAAACCTCTAGTGGGTGTTGTATCATCTTTAGCCCATTTCAAGTTTCTTTGTGATCACTCTTCACTTGGCTATATATGCACAGTGATGTGCTTGAAAGGGTTATTTCTTGACCTTGGTCCATTTTCAAAGTCCTGTTGTCATCACTAGAGTAGAATACCCCATTACCAAACACTTAAATATTCAGATGATCATGGCATGTTGGAGAGGTCTCTATTGTTCTTAGAGAGATTGCTTCGGATAGAGGCTTTTGCCTCCTGAAAGTTGGGAACCTCAAGAAGCTGGAAAACATTCACATTGAACACATCCTAGCCTACTCACCAAACATTTTAGAGCAATGTGATCAAAGTACAACTTGTTGTTGACAAGTGAACAACATTTGGCCATTGGTTATCATATTGGAAAAGGCTGTGCAAATTTTTTCCACTAAACGTTCAGTCATGCATGCTGTTGGCAGGTGCATGGGTGCCTGGCGCTTAGCCCGTTTTTGAATGAATCAAGTGTTTGATCATAGGCGAGCATTTGGTGATGGGGCACTCTACCCTACTCACTTGTATATGCAACTACTGTAATAACTACCCACTTCCCACTAGTGTTTTGGTGGGTGCTTGGTGTGGGGCAATGCGGAGTAGGGTGTTCCCAAAATAAATCTCCCTTTAGGTAGAGCTGAGGGGGGCTTATTTTGGGTGCGCATTGCACCAATGGCGTTACCCAGGGTAAAGTATTCCAGCACAAAAATATATTTTTTCAAATTTCCTCATGATACACAATGAGTATCTGGTGGGTACCGGTCAGGTATCACTAGAAAAAGAAAAAAAAGGAGAAACAACATGAAGTATTTCAAAAATTGAAATGGGCATCTCATTTCTTGAAATGCCCTGCAAATTTGCATGCTAAACCCTAAACATGACCTGCAAATACATAGTTAAAATTTTCTGCCTGGTGTGTTGCGTTTTAGACTAGCCCATTTTTGTCAAGCCTTGCCATCCACCATCCAGCTTGGTGAAGGGAATTTTTGTTTTTTGCCCCCCTCCATTTTCACCCAATGTAGTCTCCATGTGTTAACCATTTGCAACCACTGGGTGTGGTTGTGGGCATCATTACACCATGACCCATTGTTGTTCCCTTAGTATCATAATTCACTGGGATGTGTTCGTTGGTTTAACATCAATTTCCATATGGCCCACCCAAGTGCTAATTTTTTTGAAACGCCCACTAATGAATGAATCAGCCAAAATCTAATGATAAAGTGGTCACATGTCATTTCAATTTTTTCCCACCACATCTCCACGGCAGGGTTTTATTTTTCAAATTCCTCAAGTTGGTGTACTGGCGAGGATCCTCGGAATTAATTAGCAATAAATGGCGACTGTCCTGGTCGGCTTAGTAGATTTTTTTGGAATCCTGTCTAAATCTGGCGACTTGTAACTTCTTCATTTTCCTCGAGATATGGCGATTTTTCTTTTTAATTCTAAAAATCCCTTTGTTGGATTCGCCAGTCCCCCCCTTTTTTTTTGTCGCCAGGTGGCGAAAATTCGCCACACAAAAAAACCCTACTCCATGGACTGAAACTGACCCTTCCACTTCTAATATCTTTGAACACTTGTTAACCTAAGAAAAGGCCATCACTAGGAGCCCACTTGAATTAACAAATATTGGGCACTACCCAAAGCTGGTGAGTTGAGGGACCACCAACCAGCCCACCCCATCATACCCGCCAGAAAGTAGTTAGTGAGTGAGGCCACTACGGAAATGGAAACCCCACCCAGCCTCTATTTTCCAAGAAAACAGTGGGTGCGTGGGCCAGATGGAAACTAAGCCTTATTAGCACACTAGACTTGGTGGATTGGTGGAAGTAGATGTCAACTTGCCAATTTGGCTAAAATCCAAAGTCAACTTGGTAATTAAGCTGAGAAAACTTTATTCCATAAGGATGCCAGATCCACAAAACATGGGTTGTCTGTGTAGGGTAGTCTTAAAACTTTACAAATTCAAGGAATTTCTCAAAATTGTTTGAAAATTTCAAGTTTTCAAAAAACATTTACCACATATAAATGGGGCATAATATACATGATGTATTAAGAAAATTTTTAGCTTATAATAATGAAAAAATATAAATATATATATTTTTAAAATTTGGTGATGATTTGAAATTGTGATCTCAATTTTCAAAATAAAACATTGAATCTGCTAGGAATTTTCATATTTTTAGAATTTTATAGGAAAATTCTATTTTCACACCTTTTTGCCGCCGGTCAGATTTTAAACAGAATAAATTTGAGTGCATGAGGAGCAGCCATGCACTGCGTGGTTCATGAAATCATGGGGTCACGAAATCTGACCGGCGGCAAAAAAGGTGTGAATCTAGCCAAAAAAGGTGTGAAAATAGAATTTCCCATTTTATATTTACCTAAGAATGAATTTTTAAAAACATGTGATGTATTGGGATAACTATAAGCATTTTTCACAATAAATTACCAAAAAAATCATTTACATCAAAAATTTATTTTGAGGAAAGAAAAGCCATTGACTTATTGTATCTTGTTTGAACCCATGGTTGAAGTTGAAAACATTGTGAAAGACTACCTTGTAGTTTGTTTGACCAAAATGGGTAAGGAAAGTAAGCTAAATTTACCTGTGGTGTCATTTTAATTTTACACCCTTCTAGTAGCAAGATGATGCACAAGGCCTTTCATGAACAATAGTTATTGTACAACATTCATGTTGGCCACCTTCCTATTCCACCACAACTCTATTTGACTAAATTGAATGTGAACACTCCTCAATCACAACATATAAAACGTATTCAAACGTGACAACAAAAATAACAAGACTGTAAAGCCATCAACAATAAAGATAATCCTTTGGAATGAGGCAAGACCAGTGGTAGCTGACCGAAATTAGGCACGGTTTACTCAACTAGGATTGGAAAACTAAATCTTTGTGGGACCATTGTTGCATGTGAAAAAAACAAGGAAGATAAGGCACTAGTTGTTCTAAAACAAAAGAAAAAGAATTATCCAATGACATAAAAGAAGAATCAAACTTTTTTTAATGGGATTTTTTGTACATGAAAGAAGGCGAGAATATTTATGAACCAATTCTTTAAAAATTATTCACACACAAAGAAGAAGGTATATCTTCCTCCACAAGTTATGCATTAAAAAGAAAATATGCTTGCCAAGAGATTTATATAGATTGTCATTGTCAAATGCTTTGATACTTGCAAACATAAAAGTGAGAATCACCCAATACTATGCATATATAGTTTATTGAAATCCCATTTGCCACCCAAAAAAGTGAGCATATATACAAGGAATGGAGGGGGAGGGCTTGGAACAACCAACAACCACATGAAGAAAAAGAAAATAAACATCTTTAAAGGCTAGTTAAGGCATTTTTTAGAAGGGAAACCTTCCTCATACACACTTTGTGCATTTAAAAACTAGTTTAGTTAATGATTCATACAGACCTTTGATATATTATGCTATGTCACTTGCACAATGCAGAAAGTGAAAATCACCCAATATTATGTTTAATTTACTTGATTTCCATTTGCCATGTAGCAACCAAGAGCCACACAATTTTTTTTAAACTAAGATTTTCTTTTATAAAGGGTCTAGGCCTCTTCCATTTCTATTGTGACCTTATCACATGTTCAAAATAATTTGAAGTCATTATACTATGCATTGATAGACGTTGCATGATGTAACAAGTGGGAATCACCCCCACATTATGCATAGTTTGAGGTGCGTTTCCATGTTTGGCGTTGCTGGCCCACATTCAAACGTAATAAATTCTATCAAAATTGTGGCAAGGCATTTCTATGCACTCATGCCAAGTTGTTTATCCAACCCAACATGCCCAAGAACCAACACCTAAGGCAATTGCAAGTGTAGCTTTTCTAACCAATTTCTAAGGCAATTGCATCCATGTGACTTTCGTACTCAGATTAAATGTCTCTTTCCAAACCCTGAGGGTAAAGAGAGTGAGGAGACCAATAGTTGTAAGTTTGGTGAGAATCTTCAATCAAATGGAGGGGTTGGGGGGACACCAACCAAAATAGGGGGAAACCCATTAAAATAATGGGTGGGTGTGTCAAAGTTTTGCATTAAACCTATGTGAGTGAGGATAATATAGATATTGGCCCATTGGTTGTCATGGAATTGCACATACAAACAATTCAGTTGTCAATTACAGTGCATTTTTAATTTGAAGCCATTTGTTGCAAGATTGCATTTTAGAAAAGAGGATTAAAAAACCAATAGTTTCAAAGGGATTTTTTCCATGAAATTTTGGACATACAAGTATACAACTAATTAAGGAACAAGATCTTTTATGGTGATTCTTACAATTTGGTGGGATATTAATTATCCATTGATATGAAGGCTTATATTTTAGGCTTTACCACAATTTTGATAGAATTTATCAATGGATAATATAATGCAAAATTGGATATCTATACTCCTAAAATGAACTATCAATATTATTGGGGTTTTTACCATTGTTCCAATGTAGGTGCTGGTTCACCTAAACCATGGTAAACAATGTCACGTGTAGAAAATTGTAAAACAGCTAGAAGTGAAAGATTGAAAACCCAAAGTTCACTTAGAAATTACTAGAAAACACATGATCCCAAATAATTAGTCAGTTCCAAATTTCAAAAATTCTCTCATAGGTAATGGCATGCCATTGAAAAATAACTAGTAACTGCCAATAGTTACTAGCTAAAAATAATAGGGAGAACAAAATAGCACTGAGACCTCAATCATGTATGAAATACTTGGAATTGCTGATGATACTCACGATTTTATTTTTATTTTTTCATCACTGAAACTAAACTGAAAACCCACCATTGCACCAATTATGAAAGAAAATTCAAAGAATTGTAGCGCACTTGTATTTATGTAGTTACCAACAAAACTCGCATCCAAAATCATTTCAAAACAATCATAAACTCTCCAGTAAATGATGGGTTAAACTCGATTGTAAGATAAAATAGTTTCAAAAGATAATTTAATCTACATAGTGATGAACATGTAAGATAGTTAGGTGATTATGAATGCAAAATGGATTTGATAGAAAAGGCAACTAAAGAGTGACAATTGGTCTCCAACTATGTCACCTTCAAATTGATTCCCAGTTTAAAGCAATATTAAATCCCGAATCTTGCATGTGTGCAAAGTCTCTTCCCTTTGGATAGAAACAATAAAATCTAGCACAAAGTATTCAACCAACACATTTTTAATGTGTCTATCCAAATATATGCTCAAAATTATTAAATAAAAAGAAATAGTTGATTGTCACTGGTAGTGTGCAGAGGTGGTCATGACGGGTCGGGATTTGACTACAAGTGTTATTGTGGTCTCAATGTTACCTGCCAGAGTGTGGTTCAACTTCAATGAGAGTTCAAAAAACATATACAAGAAGTTGAAAAACCATAACCAAAACTATGGAAAAGACATGGATATTTGGAATAAACTTGTTACATTAATAAATAAATTTAAAAAATTATGGGGCATTTCGAAAAATTGAACACCCCTAATTTTCCAAAATGTCCCATGAACATTGGAAGGAAAAATAAACTCTATAACGTGTTCTCCCATTACACTACAAATATGCACACCCAAGCTTGGCTGACACTCTCACCCAATGCATGGACACCTTGCATGGTCTCTTGTACTCTCGATACTCTTGTTGGTTTTTTGCAATTGCATATTTGGCAATGGAAATATGATTTGTCATTTCTTTTTCCATCTCTAATTCTTCCTTGTGGAAATGCTTTCATGAAATAAAATTTGGGGCCAGAATGAACCAATAGTTACCAACACATCATCCACCAAATGTCTATAGTAACTCAACTTTTTGAATGAACCCCCACCATGTTGTTCATAACCTATCTAATGTTCTTTTTTTTCCTGGTGAATTGGTTAGATTTCTACTTTTTTTAAAGGCAGGTATCCTTACAAAGGGAAAAAGAGGGGGTTTTCCATTTTGAAAGGGCCTAGAAGTGGCCAAAAACTGCTTTTTTTTGGAGGATGTCACCTTATTTATGTCTACGGGTTGCAGTTTTAAGAGTTTTGTGAAATTATGTCACCAACTTAGTGAAATCTGTTTGAATCTGCCTAGGGATGTTTGTCACCCTGGCTGCTTCAGGAAATTTGGAGAAAAAACATTGAACCTATCCTCTATGGAAATATTAGGTCTTACAAGTCGGTAAGTAGCGCATGAACCCCAGCTGAGTTGATGTTGGATTTCACCCTGGTAACCTATCTTGTACCTAAATATTAGGTCTTACAAGTAGGTAACTAGGTAAGCAAATAAGTGGTTAGTGGGCAAATCAGCATTTTTTTTTGGGTGTGAATTTTCACCAAAAGGCGAATCAAAAAAAGGTGCATGTGAATTAAAAAGGGGGGAAAAATTTTAATTTTAAAGTTGTGTCATCAAATGCACCAAAGTCGTTGGATTTTGTTTGCATCTATGGCTCCCACCTCTGCCACTTGGATGCCACCTCCACCGTAGATGGTTTGTGATGGAGGGGCTAGACCCTACCCTTGAAAATAAGGGTATCGTGCTCACACAACCTTCCTTCTCTTGCATTCGCCACCTAAGTTTCTTTGCTATATGTTGAGTTTGCCATCTCCACCTGACAATATTTTGTTCATCTTTGCCACTTGCCATAGCATTGGGATTTTGTAAGATTTTGCAAGTGAGTATTGAAAATGCACAACATCTCGAGTCAAAACTTTGGGCTAATTGCTAGAGGTTAAAGTTATGAGGTTTTGTTCCTTGCAATGCAATCATGAATTCTAGACCATGGACTTTAGACTCCATCAGCCCTAGAAGTTGTCAAACTTTGTTAACGATTCTAAAGTCTAAACGATTGATCACCATCGTTGGTTGCACAATGCATCGTTGGTGACTCCTCATCATCACCCATGATTCATTATTCATGAATCTTTTTTTCATGATCACTTATAAAAGCAAGTCCTCAATGTTCATTGTCGATTGTATTTATTTTTTCTTATCATATTGTGGTTTGACATTTTCATGTTACACAGCTACTATAGTTCATTTCTTTTTTTCTAGTTGGTTTTGATCCTACATGCAATAATCCATTGCCATATTTTTTTATCATGTTCATGGCAAGCTTTAATTATCATTTTGTGTAGGCATTAAACAACATCAAATCATCATCATGGTGTGGCGGTCACACATTGGCAAGTGCTAAAATGTTTCTTGATCATGTTCATATCCATGGTCTAATTTTGTGCAGGCATTGTTGATTAAGTAGCATCAATCATGATCATGGTGCAATGGCAGCAAGTGCCCATAATTTTTTTTCCTTCTATTATTGGTTTTTAGGGTTTATGATTGGGTTGTTGTTTGGGCAAAACGTGTCCATTATGATTGCCCAAACAACAAGCCAATCATCGTGCAACTATCCATCATCATCAATGATCACCCAAACAGCATTGCAATAGCCCAACAATAGCCCATTGATCATCATGGTTGTTTTTGAAGCTTGAGGTTTTGGACTAGTTTTATAAATTGATCATTGTGTTCATATGTTGCATGCACTTTGTAGTGCATCCATCGCCATCCTAGTGATCCTTGCCATTACCACAAATCAACATCACCATTCCATTTCCAATTATGTTTTTTTTAAACCAAACCTAATCATGGTGGTGTTGTGCACATTATAGACCATTGTAATTGCCATTTGTGATTTAATCTTTTTTTTTATCCATTTGAAATCAATGGCCATCTCATGATTATCTTGTTGGTTTTTATTTTTTGTTGGCTTTGGTCCTTGCGAAATACTTTAAGTATCAACAATCCATGATCCATCACCATTGTTTTTTTGTGATCATGTTATTGGTCATCATTTTATTCATTGACATGTCAAAAATACAACCCCCTAAGAACTTCAAATAAATACCTTTATGGTGATAGAATTCTTGCCACTAACATTGCTTCTTCTAATAATTATCCACCTAATGATATTCTTACAATTGATATTGGGGAGTATAAATGCATGATTGTGGATCCAATAATGGTAGTGGAGAACATTGAAATTACAAAAAAAAGGGGGAAAGGCCTATGAGTTGAATAGGCACTTCCAAGATAATTAGGTAATGAAACTTCCATGGGCTAAATTTATGTTAGGTTTTGATGGGAGAGTTGTTGAAATGCGATGCAAGACTTACACACAAATGAAGGACATAAATAAGCTTTTGGTTGCAAAGTTGGATTCTCTATCGAAACATGTTGGTCATCATAAGGTTTTGGTTACCATGCTTGGGGTAAAAATGGGGAATCATTATTTCCTATAAAAAAAATCATGTGGCTAATGAAAGGCTTTATCTTTCTAAAGGTTCTAAAACAATGTTGCAACAAATAGCTCATGGTGCAATTTAAGTTGATAAGAAAAACAATTTGTGCAATTTGCTTTAATTTTCCACTTGCTGAATCATGGTTGTCCCATGACAAATTACACAACAATGTAAAAAAAAATTGTTTAGTTAAATGTTCCTGACAATCCAATGAAAAATTGGTCTAATGGGGGGAGGTTAGAAAATGGTAGATTCTATGTGCAAACAAGTCCTCAAAGAAACTTGAAATTTTGTGGGTGCTAAGAGGTTTCTTTCTTTAATGTAAATGAAATTAATACTATTGATAATTAGTCCTAAATCTCAATCCATGTGTATGTGATGCAAACATGGAAAAGGTTGCATGTCTTCCTCACACTTCAATGCATTGTTGAAGTTGTACTACAGACAATTTAACCCTTGTCATTACATAATCCTTGATGTAACAAGATGATTAAATAGAATGGAGGTCAATGAAAGGTTCATTTGCTTTGGTGCAAATGGAGCTTCTCTTTTTTAGGGATGCCACACTAAAGTGACATTTCAACTAAAGGAGAAGCATTATCCTTACATGATGGGACAACATTGTATGGCCCATAGAACAAATCTTATAGTGCAAGTTTTGTCAAACCTTCCAATGTTGTTGGAGTTGGAAGATTTGCTCCAATCTTGTATGCTTACTTTTTGACCTCCCTTAAATGCCATTTGGAATTCATTAAGCTTGCCAAGATCATGGAAACAAGAGGACTTAAAATTTTGAAAAATGTTAAAACTTAGTGGATTTTAATGCTAGAACCTTTGAACAATGTTTTAGCAAAATACAAATTGTTGATTATGAAGATGTCACAAGATAACATTAATGTTGTTCAAGCAAGGTTGAATCTCAACCTCCTTTGTCATCTTCACACATTGCTAAACTTGTCCTACTTGTTACCATTATAAGAGGTAGTTAACATTTTGATCAAGTTTGCTCAAAGAAAGAATATATTCAATTGCAATTTTGTAACAATAATCAAGATTTGTCAAGTTGACATTTTCATGATGTATTCTGATCCATTCACAAGCTACCAACATGAACATTTCCAAATTTTTTGTGACATTGTGGACAATAGTTTTACCACCATCATGCAAGATTGGATTATTGACCTCAATAGTGGTACGAAAACTTATCTTTTCATATTGTTGGTCTCTCCTATCAAGTTCACATTTTTTATGTAATCATTGGGGTCAATCAACTTGTGTGTAAGGATTTTTTTTTTACATCCATTACTCAAATGAAATGCCAATGTGTTGTTGCGGCTAAACTGCTTGTGATAGAATTAGGGAGGTGTTTTGTGGATTTAGAGTTGATGAATGCCTTGGCATTGTATCCTCAATTTTGGATGTAACCATATGCAAAATTTTCTTTTTCTTTGCATCTTAGTGTTATCAAAAAACATTATTGTGAATTGAAATGGGTGAAACCTTCACTAGATCAAGTTGTTGAATCTTTGAATGTTAATATTCTTGACATGTAACAATCCATGTTTAAGTTCACTATGAAAGCATAAGCAACCTAGGCTATGGCTAAGCCATTTGTACAAATCCAATCATAAAGTTGTGGATGACAATTACCAATAATTCATTGTTATGTCAACATTTAAATGAATATATGGAGCTAACATAAATAAGAATTATTTCTATGCTTGGCTTAATGGAAAATGAATGTAATTTCTCCATTCTTGCATTCATGAAAGATAAATTGTGCAATCAATTAGGGACATTTGGAAACGACTATTTGCATGTTTGCACAAGAGTTTTTTACTCAAGAGAACTTCCCTTATCATGAGGCTATTATTTGTTGGGAAGAGCAAAAAATGCAAATTAATGCTACCACTTAAGAGTGGGTGTTGGGCCTTGACTAGTCTTTTTATGTTTTAATGTTTTTGTTTATACAATCTAGACAAGCATGGTGATGTTCTGTTCAAACTTCATCATGAGATGTACTAACATTTGGATGTGGTGGGTGGCACTTTGTTGCATTAGGCAAAGTATGTTATTAAACTAGGGTTCAACTCCTCACCAAAGTTTCGGTGTGTTATGTGCAAATTAGAAAGGATGTTACTTTTATGTCATTTGTGTAACTAGATTAAGCCTTTGTGAGGAACAAAGTAACCACATACATGCATTAGTTTTTTTATAAGTGCCAATTGGACTTAGGTTTCAAAAAATTGAATTTGTCACTTTAAACTTATTTTGTAAAATTATGTATGCCAAAAACAACTTACCAAGTGATCAAAGGCCCACCTATTTCTATGCCAAAATTGTCATGGAAGTCACTTTGGCAAACAAAAGGACAATAGTGATGCCACTCATGCACATTTTTAAATTCATTTTTTTTAAAATGGGAAAATCCATCAATTAATGAGTAAACATATATGGGCTAGCAAATTGTTAAGAGGTAGATAGTAAACACATCAATTTAGCTAACCACCATAGTACTATGGTGTTGCTAACCACCGTGGTTAGTTAATGAATTGGAACAAATTGGAAAAGTGTCAATGTTTCCTATTTACTCAATCATCCAATGGAAAAGTGTTTCATGTCCACCCGATCATCCATCCCTCATGGTGTGCTCATGATTGTTGGTTCATTTTGGCCTAAGGATTCGGCATGTAAGGTTTATCACATCAAAAATAACCACTAGATTTTTTTTAATGTAATAAGGTAAATGAACCTTAACTGGAAAATTTGTTGAATTGTACCATCATAAAATATTTATAAAGTTTTTAACAATTAGCAAATGGATGAAAAGCCCAACCAAATTGGAACCATCATTTTTTGTAAGGAAAAAAAAAATTATGAATTCCCAAAAATGGACACACATAAACACTTACATGTTGTAATCAAGTGCACAAAAGAGTGACATTGGGTGCTTTGAAAATGGATTCAATTAAGATTTTTAATGATTTACATTTTATCAAAATTACAACATGGCAATTGTCATGAATGGATACACGAGAAACCCAACTTTGATACAAGTGTAACTTAATGTTAATCACATTTAATCAGTGTAATGTGTAAAAACAAGTTGTTTTAGTTAGGAGCATGGTATTTCCATGGTACATTGTATACACATTGTGTTCAAATTATACTGTTATAATATCAAAAGTACTCACACATAAAATTTCACTCATTTTGAATTCTTTTAAAAATCACATATAATTGATTTGGGCCTTGACAACAAGACAAGTTATATAAACCATGAATATGAAATTGATTCATATGTTTGTCTTTATGTAGTTAAACACCAATAATTTGATAAAAATTATTTAAAACACCAAGTGTTTAACAACAATTTACCATTTTTCATTAATTTTAAAATTTCATTTTATCTTTGTAGAATGATAAAAACAACGTTTGACTCAACTACATCTTTAATGGGAAAACATTTTACAACTTAAAAAGATCATAACTCATCAACATTATCATAACATAATGTACTACCAAACATTAATTTATCATTTAATATGAACATTGTGTCTTTAAAACAAATTGAAAGTTTTCATGGAAAAGATTGTTCATTATGTTTGTTTCTTTGGTTGTGAAAAATTTCATGAACAGATTCCCATTAAAACTAGTATTTCCTAGTCCTTTTTTTATGTTATAGTCTTTGTGACAAGCTTCTACAAGTTAGAAATGTACTCCAATCAACCATTGCATTGTTCAAATGTACATCAATTTCAAAACATAATGAAAGTTTAAGATGTCATCCACCTTTAGTTGCATAATTCTATACAAAAAAAATTCCAAATATTTAGAAAGACACATAAAAAATGTGTTGCAATGAAAATTGTCAAACTATACCTCCATTTTGTGTACATTATACCATGGAAACACCCAACAAGTACAAACTTCTTGCATTATGCCTTTGTTCTTGTGAGATTTCTCTTGGCAATGGGATGAAAAATTCTTTTGACAATGGTGGTGAACATTTAGATTGCGATGACAAAAACAATCACAACATGAGGCTATAATGCTTTTTTGGGCTAAATAGTCTTGGCAAAGTTTTATGACTCACAAAATTGGCATGGAGTGTGGCATGGGCTTGTACACCCATGGAGGATTTACCAATTGCAAACCATACCCATTTATTCTTGTTAGTTTAACTTTTATTCTTTCCATTGTGACCTTCATGTTGTGGTGGCACACTAGAGGTGGAATGCCATAAAATGGAGTTGAATATGTTGTGATGGGGACTTGGGCTTGAATCATTATGTGGAGTGCATCACCTTGAGTTGCAATGTTTTTCACAAACCAAGTTTCATTGAACCTTCTTTTTTCCTTTATGTCCAAAAGTTGTCATTGTTTTTCTTTCTTTTTATCAACTTTCTCAAACACACTATTTCCCTTGTTTGCAAGTTGTTTTTGTCTCCTACATTTTTTATCTACATGTTGTTGCTTACTTCTTAGTTACCTTTTATTCTAGAAAGTTGTTAAATAATATTCTAAAATCATCATGACTGACTTTGTATAGTCGATTAAAGGTTCTTTGCATGGTTCCCTCAAAAGTAGAACAATCTCAACCTTATGAAGAATAAGAAACTAGGTGATGGATGGCAATATTGCAACATGTTGTGCTTGATAATCATGCATTGTTGATGACCCTTGATTGTCCTTACTTGTCAATTTTGATGACCTTTAATTTCTGCTACCTACCGAATATAATGCATCATCATCTGCAAGACATGGGTCCACTACCCTTGTTTTATCCAAATTAATGAAATAATGGCACACAAAATCTTCTTGGATTACTCTTAAACCTTCTCCCATAACCTTTTATATTTGCAAATCTTCAACAACATCCATTATGTTAATTAATTCTTGCATTTCCATAAAGTTTTCTACAAGGTAATTTCACTTGCCATGGTGTTAGGACTCAATGGTCATATACTAATCATTTCAAAACCCTTTTGAATGTTATAAAGGATCAGAGCTTTCTTAAGGGTCGGTGAAACCCACTACACCAAATCTTTCCTTCACACCTTTCCCTTCATTTGCTAAAGTCCAAACATCTTATATGCCCAAAAAGTCATTTTGAACAAGGTGCAATCACAATCAAATGAACCAAAAACTATGTCAAATGATTGGAAAATTGTCAATTTTGTCACGTATATTTATGTAATGCCATTTTAATGTCATGTTGATCAATGAAATTTGTGTTAAATGATTTATATGAGTGTTGAAATTCAAAGTCAATTATTCAATTTAATAAATTGAGTTTTTAAGTAAATGTTTTTTGAATTTTAACATTGGAAGAAGTCAATTTTATAAAACATGAAGCCAAGGATTCTTTTAATAAAGAAATTTTGATGGGAAAAAAATTGAAATGATGATAATTTACCATCCACATTTGAAAATCATTCATAATTTAAAAATTGAGGTACATGAAATTTTTAAAAATTCAAAACATAATTTCAAAATGTTCAAATTTCAAGAATCATTTGCAAGATGTAAATGGATCATAATGTGTATGAAAAAATTATAGTGGATTATGATACAAAAAATAAAGCTTAAATTAGTTTGCATATTTTAACATGATTGAAATTATGAGCATTTTAAAGATAAAACGTAGAATTTAGTAAAATTTATGCACTTTTAGAAAATTCATATTTATTCAAAAGGAGTTAACATAAATCATGTAATTTATTAGGGTAAGTTAAAATATTTTAAACATGTTTAAAGAAAAATCCTTCAAATTTTTCTTTTTATGGAAAAATCAAAATGACCACAAAAGGTCCATTTGTGGTTGAGTCTTTTGTCATTGTTGGTTCACTTGATTGTGATTGCACCCAATGGCCTAAAATAGGAAACATCTAATGGCTATAGTGTGTGGAATGTGTGTGACGGCAACATGATTAGGTTTAGCCTCATTCTTCTTATTGTTTAGATTACATCAACAATGACATGGGAATTGTGATTATTGAAAATCAATAATTGTTTATTTTTTGTTGACATGTTGCCTCCACATGCTTACATTGCGACAATGAAGTGAAATATTCATATGGAAAACAAACAAATAGTCATCCATGCCTTAGGTCACATAGCCATGGTAGATCCAAGTTCACAACGTTTAATGTAATTACATATATATTGTTTACCGTTGAAGACGTAAAAGTTGGGGATTGAAACATTTTGCGTGTTGATGCAAAACAATATAGACAACCATTGTATTTCATCTAGAATAATTGAATGCATTGTTTTCAATCTAATATTGGCAAACATAACGGCACTACCATTATGACTTGCTTGCACACCAAATTTGTCACAATTCCATATCTTGGAAGCATTATAGTTGTGCATGCCATAAGCCTATTATAGGTTTTCATAGAACACACAATGATAGTTCCAGGTTGTGTTTTCTAAGCCATTGTAGCCAACCTCAACCCAAATTTCCATTCTTGAATTGAATTTCTATTTGTTAAAAGAAAATAGTTATTATCACTAGATGGTAGTACCATCAAATGAAAAAATAAATGTAGCAAAATTCTATAGTGAAAATGTTCCATGACTATAATACCATAAGTATAGTGAATTACCTTCACATGGTAGAATAACCATAAAATAACTATGAGGACGAATTCTAATAAAAGAATACTTGTTAGTGGAAATAATCTGTTAGTATAATTGACTTAGAAAGGCATCCTAATAATTGTTTATTAGTGATAAGTATTCAATGTTCATTTATCGTCTTTTGTTTATTAGGGGTTGAAACTATCTAAATTAATTTAGTCCAAGTCGAAAGTGGATAGAAGGTGAATGGTTTCCTTTAACTAAGATTTGTGTAAGAGATTAGAATAAGGTGAAGAAATGTAGAAGGATAAGGAAACCCATGTGTGTCTTTTCATTTATCAATGGCCACTTAAAAACCTTTGATAGGAGATGGAAAGAAATACCCCATGGCTAGTAGATAACCCAGATCTACATGAAGTGAAAAGAAAAGCGCATTTAAAAATTACACCTACGCAATTGACATCCGATATGGTGCCAGCAATTGCAATAGGTTATGACAAGTAAGAATACACTACAAGGCTATCAATGATTCAAGAGGAAGGAAGAATACAAAGACCAGTGTTGGTCTGGTATCAACTTTCGAACATACTAGATTGGTCCTGGTATTGGGTACTTTCTGAAATTTTCACACCAGACTGGTCCTAGTATTGGGTACTTTCTGAAATTTTCATACCAACCTGGTCCTTGTATTTGGTCTTTTTCACAACTTGCAAAACAGCCTGGTCCTAATATTGGGTCCAAGACTGATTTTGGGCTGGTATGAGGCAGGTATATGATCTCTGGTACTGAAACTGGTATAAAACTGGTCCAAGGCTGGTCTTAACTGAGGTCCCTACAAGGCTGGTATTGCCTCGGTTCTACTAGCCTGGTAGGGTCCTTGATACACCAGTGTTGATACAAGGCACAAGCTTATACATACCAGACCAACACTGGTAAACACACAGGAAACTTAGCATTTTCCTTAGAAAGACCCAAGGACTTAAAGAGTGTACCTTGCAAGCATAACCAACATATGCAACTCCAGCAATTACTGCATCCCTACCTGGTTCATTAGGAGATTGGATTAACCACTCCTTTTTCAATGCATCTACTGTGTGAATGCTTGTTCCACCTGCTAATTGAAGAAATCCTGCACAGAAAATTTCAAGCATTCATATGTTGTCGGTAGAACTTTTGTCGATAGGCCACAGAACTTAAGCAAGGAACTCTGAAGTAATTATACCCGGCAGAAATGATCCACAAAGTATGACAATGTGAACACCACAAAGTGTGATGATGTTATAGTAGTACAGGTATGGTTGTTGGGTTCAATGTGTAGGATTTTTTTAAAAATTCAGTTATTTGTTCACATCTAGCATAACTGGTGGGTGGTCAGGAGATGTCAGCAAAGGAGAAGCAAGAGCAACTGATGCCTGGGTGACACCAGCTCCAACATCACCAGTCATGGGTCATCCATCCAGCTTCACAAAACCAACTACTCAGTCTTAAACCTCTTGAAGCATGTAAGACAAAATTGCAAAATATATCACCACTGCAGAATCTACATCACATTCCATGCAATCCACTGCACCAGGAAATTTGGATCCTGCTAAGCTTCATCCGACCATTTCCTTTGATGAACATTGGCTCATCAAATCACAGGAAAAGCAATCACACAGAATATGATGGCACCTCCAAGCACAAAGACCAACTACAAAACGTCAAACAACAGACGGATTTGCTAAATCTCGATGCAGATTGAGTTCAAAATCGCTTTCTTTGCAAAATTCAAATCACTGAAAAATAAACCCTGCAACAAATCCACTTCACAACTGAAGTTATTGTGAAAGAACCAATTTGACAATGTCAGGATAGTTCTCAAGAGACCTTGTTTAGGGCATTTACTCTCAAGACATTAAAGGATTCAAATTGATATCCAACGGCTGACTGAATGAACACAGGGTTCTGATCCCATTCGTGTTTCCTGACATGAAAACCTTTCTGGATACAGGAACTTCAATCAACAAGTTTCACAAGGCACTTGTCAAGGAAATGAATTGAGCATTTCTCCAAGAGCCATGAAAACAAAAAGACAAACGAACAATTAAAACAAAAATTAAGTACCTGATGTTATTACTTCTCTGCAAGCGCAGTTTCTTCACCGCCAAAACAAGCCCTGATTTTTCCATAGCTATTCTCATATTTGCAAGAAGGCAAATCCACAAACAAAACATCACCATTGCAAGCAAGAGTGGAAACAACAGCAATGCCACTCAGGATACAAACAGCTCCAACCACAATTTCTGCAACAATGGGAAATTTGTGAAGATGCCAAAGAGTAGTAGCAGAAACAGCTGCACCATTGAAGGGCGTCATCTATGGACAAGTCTACCACCAGCCCCCTAAGCAGCTTCATTCCTGAGAACCAGTGATCAGGTTTTCAGTCAGGGTATCACTCAAAGTGATACCTGGAGAGGTTGAATAAGGATACTCAAATGATGCTCAGGTAATATTCACGGATATTTTTGATACCCGTTCAACACTGGTACAAACAACCATTTTGAAGAAATTGCTTCAACCACTTTCAAAGTTTCAGATCCCCCAACTATCAAATAATTAATTAAATTTGACGTCTGAACTTTGGCACTCGGTTTTTTAATTCTGAAATTTTTGGCAGGTAATAGTTATGGAAAATAATAAACAAGATCTTGTCAATGTTATGGAATAGTGTAGTGTGTCTAAACTACCTTAGTTTAAAATCCATAGGTAATTTAAAATCCATATCATGGAAGGGTTTGTGGTTCAAAACTTTGATAGTTGAACTTTTTTGATTTTATTTAAATTTTGGCACAAATAATAAATAACTTTTCAAAAGTTCAAAAAAATGAAAAATCATTTAATTTATGCCGAAATGGTAAAGGTACTATGATATTAAAAATTGCCCAATTTTTTTACTTATGCATGTGTTCCATCATCTTCACTTCTTAATTGGCTCTAGTGTGCACCACATGCGATAATGTTCACTTTGGATAGGGAACATAAGGCATGACAATGCACCTTGGATTTTTGTTAGCATGTATGTCATAGCACTCTCTTGGAATGTGGTTGCTCAAATGCACCTTTGGGTGAATGCACAATACACTGCCTCAAAAGCGATAAAAAATACATTCCTTACAAGTCCATACAAGATTTTTTTAAATGATTCAAATAAACATGGTTGTTACTTTAAAAAATATTAGTACTTTAATATTTGAATAATACATGTTCAATCGTTTACAAACCTTCTCAAATCTATGTGAAAACTAGTATTTAATGTAACTAGTGTTATTTTTTGATTTGGAAATCCAAAAAAAAACTCATAAAGTTCAAAGGAATCATGCTCCATATTAAACTTTCAAAAACATATGCTTTTGGGACAACAAATTTGAAAAACCAACAAAAATTGCAATTCATATGGACTTATGAAAATATGGTTGAATTTTAACCGTTCAAAAGTCCCTAACTATTAAATGATTAAAGTTTTCAAAGAAAAGATTCTTCATATGAGTTCATCATATTACATTATATATTGAGTCCCAATAACAAATTTGGAATGTGAATCATTTTTTTTTTTTTCATTTTGTGATGTTCCATTCAAACAACTAGTCCATATTTTATTTTTTTCAAAAGCTCATTATTATTAACAAACGATTTTTTTATGAATAAATAACCACACATTACTTTTCATAATGAATTTGTTAGTTTAGATCCAAGTCCAGTTAATACATCTAAAGATATATCAATCAACACAAGCATTTGAATAAATGGTACCTAGGGGCAAAACATTGTTTTGTCACAAAGTGAACCACCATAGCTTGCATTTATCCCTTTCACATCCATGGTAAAATGTGGCAGAATTTACATTCTCCAAACATTAAAAAATGTGTATAATGTTTTCATGTCCCAAAAACTAATATGTATGTGCCCTTATTGGAATTCATACAAGCCTAAAACATATATAATAGATTTTCTCCTTGCAAACATTCATTTTGGATATACAACATTCACTTTTAATGTGACAACAACAATTATATCCATTAAGGCACTTTGATAGTTGCAAAAGTGGAAACAATATTGAACACAAATCGCATTCCTAGGGTTGATGTTGAATGTCATTTGCTTAATTTACATTGTTGCCACTCTACTCCATAATGTGTCATAGTCCATGTAAGTTCAAGTTTGCTAGCAAACTTTTGGATAATAGGTCATATACACTAAATTGTGCTTGGTTTTGGGGTTCGGGGTGTGGAGTGTGTGAGTCATGGCATGTCCCATTACCCATGCTTATGAATCAATGTTCTTGATTTGTGGAATATTAAGTAAAATTTTCATATAATGTGTCATGGCATGAAAAGTTGAAATTCCTTCTATTGAACCATTTGGTCTAGATCTATTGATAGTCCAACCCCATCATCTACAACTTGAATATTTGATCTTGTTATATTTGCACCTTCTATTCCAAAAATATTTTCATGTTGGTTTAGTGAATTTTTAATACATTGAGATTGATTTTTTATATTGGTCAACATCCTCTGACTTGCAATTTCACCTACGTTATTAATTTGTCCTTTTATTCTAACACCAATTGCATGTTGTGGTTAAATCGATGTTCATTGGTATGTATCAATCTTGATACACTCACTTTTTTCCCTTTTGAATCCTAGTACATTCTTTGATCTATTTGTTTATGTACATTTCTTGTAACAATTCTAGACATTCTAAACCTTACTATAGAATTATGAAAATTGAAATTAGTATACCTTGATATTTCAAACTTCCTAGTTATCAAAATTAGATTATTTTATAGGTTAGATCAAATCCATATCAATATCCTACTCACAATTTCAAATTGATAATGTAAAAAATAAACTTTCAAAAATGTACTTTAAAAAACCCACAAAAAACAAACTTAACAAAAAAAAAATCAAATCCATGTTACAACCAAAGGTTAAAGAAAATCATTTCCCAAGATGGTTGCCAAATGGAACAAGGAGTATTTCTTATGTTCTTTTTTCTACAAAACTTATTTATGCACAAATTTTGGAATTCTCCAACCTATTATGTGAACATCATCTTTGATCTATAAATTTCTTAAGAGTAGCAAAATAAATTCAATAAAAATTAAAACAAAATTTACAAAATAAAAATATATGTAAGTAAAAAAGTTCAAATGATTTATTCTTCCAATTTCAAAGACTTCATAACACAATAACTTGTTAATATCTTAAAACTCAAAACTCAAGTTATGTTAAATTATGTCCAAAACTCTATAACAAATTTTATTTAAACTTGTTATGCAAAGGTTTGAAAGCACGACTAGTAAAATTAATTGGAAGAAAATAGAAGTATGATTAGTATAAGTTATTAGTATAAGTCTTGATATGAACTTTGTTCAAAATAACTACCATACGATAAATTATAAATTTGAATATGTCTATAGATCTTATTTACAAATATTACCACATATTAAAACCCCTTAACACAAGTATGTTCTATATATATATATATATTTGTTACTTGAATATATAATCATTTTCATAACTTAGTTTAGTACTTATTTTTAATACTTTTATTATTTTAAAATTCAAAGTTTGTAATCAAAGTATATTAAATGAAATGCAAAGAAAAATGAGTTCATAATGAAGCTTGACTATATTTTGAATTTACTTTCTTGTACTTATGTTTAAAATAATCTCATCTTCAAACTACCCTTATTCCATCAACTTTTTCTATGCATTAACTACTTATAGAATTCAAATGCAAGCAAAAGTGGTTTGAATTCAATTTATCATGACATGATGATATGACATCATTTTCAACATTCAAAAGTTAATAGTGAAGTCAATTCAATACTTTGACATAAGGATAAGGTCATTATAGACATGACATGCCAATTTCACAACAATTGTCATCTTCCTATTGCATTGTCTTGGGTTGCATCTCACTTAATAGTTATTGTGGAAAGTTGTCATGAACATATTTTAACATGAATTTGGTGGATGCAATTCATTTACCTTAATTATAGGTATCATGGCATAGATGGGAAAATGTTAAATACCCCTTAACAATATTTGTTTGGGTGTCATAATAATGTCAAAAAAATTAGGAAAAAATGTGTGGAGACCTTGTGCAAAATCATATGGGTGATTGGATGGTAAGAATGTTTAACAATCAATCAACCCATCAAAGCCTTGAATAGGCAAAAAAATTGTTTTAGTAAAATGTAAAACATGTAGGTTGTAAAATAAGTTTTACTAAAACAACTTTCTAAGTACAAGCATTCAAATAAATTTTTTTAAAAAAAATTCAAGATATTTTTTAACAATATTTTAAAATATTTTCATTAATATTAAATTTAAAAAATGAAAAAAACCCAATTTGAGCATACATAACTTACAAGTAAAAACTTTTGAAAACCTTTTTTCAAATTTCATGACTTTTAATTTGATAGATGCAACAATACATGTGAATTATGGATGAACAAAAAATGATGGTCATTATTCAATGTTAATACCTTTTACAAATTTTTGTGAGGAAAATTGTCTAGTCATCCAATTTAGTATAAGTATATGACTTGACCATCTGTACTCTGAAAGTCTTGTGATTGAATGCAATTATGAACTGTGTAAAATGATTTAGTTGAGAATATCATTATTTGAATGCCCTTGATCATAAATTATTTGGCTTCATGCATAACATAGAACTTTTTTCTCAATAAATTTAAACTCATTTAAAATTTACATAACGGAAGTGTTTATGATGTCAAGAAGGTCATGATGACAAATTACAACATGGCTTTCATAAATTTTGAAGTCAAACATAATTTTATTTTTATTTTTCAAAAAGTTGTTTCATCTAAAATATTTTTATAGACTTCAAATGTTTTCTTATGTATCTTTTATTGTAA
>Ga0209208_10001664_pt1 | contig 31540 bp, 26 predicted proteins | sample S1TSphfallax_3_FD_187694 | JGI IMG/M metagenome (GOLD analysis project Ga0209208, IMG submission 187694) | Host-associated microbial communities from peat moss isolated from Minnesota, USA - S1T2_Fd - Sphagnum fallax MG (SPAdes) (version 2) | ecosystem: Host-associated > Plants > Peat moss >...
CACAATAATTCCATAGATTTGGTTTAAATATAAATCATATGTACTTCACATCAAAACATCATAAGTAAAAAAGAAAAAATCATTTGTATAAAACTTATATATATATATATATATGAATTTTTTTTTGGGCCATTTTTGCATTTTGAAACCCATGAATTTTGCATGGAGACATTGTTTCATGATTTTCACATGATTTTTTTAAAGTTTTCATCATATTGAAAATTTGTGATGTGAATCTACTTGAAGAATTTGAAAAAAAACTTGACCTTGAAACTTATGCTAAGTTGTAATATTAGTGGGAATGTTTTTGAAGGAAAAACATGTTGCTAGTCATTGTAATGATCTTTAACCTTGAAAATCCCCACTAGAGTTAATGAAAGGCAAAAGAAAAGAAATAAGGGACATAAACCAAGATACAATAGTGTAGGGTAACTCTTGAAGAAGTGGTTGAAATTCCAAAAGTAATCATTTACTTGAGCCAAAGTTATTGAGTGCTTACTTTTGGAACTCTCTCACTATGGGGGGCATTATCAAGCATAAAAATTAATGCAATTATTTTCAAAAGAAAACTCCCATGCTACTTAGAGTGTATTTAGTGAGTACCCACCGTATATCACACAAGATAAAAAAAGACTAATGGCAATTTGGAAAATGGAATGCCTATGCTTGTGAATGTTTTGTTTTTTGAAATGCCCAATGAGATTTTATGCTCTATAAGTGTACTTCCAAATACAATAAAGAAAGCGTAGGCCGCCTCTATCTCAAGGTGGGTTGCTACTATAGGGGAGGGTTCATTAGGTTTACTTCCTTTTTCTTTAAGATATGCTTCAAGCGATTGGTGGGGGTTTTGGTACTTAGTAGTCCCCTTACCTCCTTGTGATTCAACTTTTTTGGGTTGTTTGCTTGTTTGGACTTTGGTCCTTGCCCCTTGTTTCTTTTTCTTTCCCTTTGTTGGGTGCTTGTTTTTTATAAATTTGGCAAGGTTTCATCATAATGAAAAATCTTTGTGGTTTTTACAAATATTGTGTAGTAGTTCATTGAAGAAAATCATATATAGTAGTTGCCCTACATTTTTTCATGTGAAAATTACAAAATGTCAAAAATATTTAAAGTGTCATGACTTGGATATATTAAATTTTTTGAAAAAACATTTTCCTCTTGACCACATATCCAATAATATTGAAAGCCCAATGTCACATTTAATTCATTGTCGTTGTTTAATGCTTGGTCACATGGGAAGAGATGGATGGTTGGTCACAAACATAAAACATTGTTTTATTCAATTTCACATCCTTAAATTGGGGCCAAAGTGAAGCAACACCCATTAGTGCACCAGTTGGTTGTTTTATCCATATGATGGGCTACATTTCTTCATTTGGTTCTTGACCCTGCGTTAACCCAACATTGTACCATAGTCAACCTTTTTGAGCTGCTAACCTTTGACCCTTTTTATTTTTTCGATGTTTTTTTCCCAACCCTAATGATATTACCTTCCAACTTAATCACCATAGTTCCCTAGCTACCCTATTGACTTAACTACATTATTGACTTGCATCTTGGTTCTACCTACAACCCCTTACCTACCTACCCTTTATTTTTTCATGGTTAAGCCTATATTTCTTGGCTAAACTTTTGCCTTTTGGCACAACTTTTAATTCTTCTTGGTTAAACCTCCATTTCTTCACGGTTAAATGTTTACATGCTGACAAAATTTCTATATCTTTTTAGTTAGATGTTTATTTTTCGACAAAACTTTTATTTTTCAACAAAACCTATATATTTTCTTAGCTAAACTTTTACCTTTTGGAAACAAATTTAACTTTTCTTGGTTAAACTTATATCTCTTAACAAAACCTCCATCTCTTCATGACTAAACCATTACACATTGGCAAAATTTCTATTTATTCTTAATTAAATTTTTACCTCTTAGCAAAACCTTAATCTCTTTTTGTTAAATTTTTACCTTTCAACAAAACCTTTATATTCTTTTGCTTAAACCTCTACCACTTGAAAAAAAATTGAATTCTTCCTAGTTAAACTTTTACCTCTGGGCAAAACCCTTATATTTTTTGGGCTAAACTTTTACTTCTTAATAAGACCTTTATCTCTTCTTAGTTAAGCTTCTACAAATTGAAAAAACTTTTAATTCTTCTTGGTTAAGCCTATACTTTTTAGCAAAACTTTCGTTTTTCATGGCTAAACCTTTATTGTTAGCAAAAACTCTATCTTTTCTTAATTAAATTTTTATCTTAATGAGTGTAAAGTTCATAGTGATAAATTGGAGTTGAATGGCATTGGTTACAAATTGGTATTTCATAGTTATTCAAAGTCTAAGTCAAACACAAGATACACATTAACATGCAAATTTGAAAAATATAAACCAAACCTCAAAAAATTACATGGGTATGAACATATATAATCTATTGGATTTTTTAAAAAAAGAAAATTTGGAAAAAAAAATTGAAAATAAGAAATAAAGGAAATAGAAAAACAAACTTCATATTTTGGAATTCTGAAAACCAAAAAGAATGGAAAAATAGGGGGCGGGGGGGGGGGGGGGGGGGGGGGGGGGGGGGGTTAGGACAAACATAATAAAATAAAATAAAATTCTTCTAGGATTTAGAAAACAGAAAAATGGAAAAATAGGGCAAAAAAACCCAAAAAATCTTCTTATTTTTAAAGAAACAAAAAAAGGGAAAACAAAACAATGAAAAGGAAACAAAAACTAGAATTCTTCTTCTTGAATTAACAATAACAAGACAAAAAAGTCTTCAATAAAAAAAAGAAAAGAAGAGAAAGAAAAAAAACTTCTCCTAGAATTTTAAAACTAGAAAAAACTAGAAAAACAAGAAAAAAACAAAAACAATCTTTTTCTTTTTCTTTTTTTTCTTTTCACCTTCTTTATTTTAAATTTCCATTTCTTTCTCTTTTATTATTTTGTCTTCTTCTCTTTCTTACTTTTCCTTTTTGCCTGTACTTTCAAATCAAAACAATAAAAAAACAAAGAAAAAAATAAAGGCATACCTTGAATGATGTGTATAATTAATGACGATGCAACAAGAAATAGTAGCAAGTGCAACGATGTGATGAAAAAGAAGAAATGCTTGAAGAGGGAGAAGGAAAACACAAAAAGAAGGAAATGATGAAAAAGTTTGTAATAATAGAGAGAAATAAAAATCTAAAGATTAAAAAAAAACTAAAGTAACAACAAAAATGAAAAAAAAATGATAAGAAAAAAGATCTATAACACAACCAAAAAAAAGAAATAATAATAATAAAAGTAGCAGTAAAAAAGAGGGAAAAAAAATGATAAAAGAAAAAGCTACAGCAACAATGGAAGAGAAGAAAATGATGGTGAAAGAGAAGAAGAAGAAAGAAACAACAAAGAAAGAACAAAAGAGGAGAAGAAGGAAGAGAAAGAAAAAAGGAGATTTTTTTTAAAATCTCAAGGAAGGGTGGGCCAGTGAAAAGAAAAAAAAAACCCCCACCTCAATGTTTGGTTTGGTTTAGGTTAAATGGTTTGGGTTCATCCCAAAACAGCCCAAACAACATCATCCACAACTGGTGCATTGGTGGGTGCTGCTTCATTCAGGCCCTAGATTGGAATGCAGTAAAATTGACAAGCAAGTAAAGAATCCTGAAAATAGTAATCCTGAGGCGTATTACATTACCTAATATCAAAGTACCTAGTGGAGGTTTGAGTACTTAGTGGATCCCTTACCTACATATGTGGCACACCTCTTTTGGGCCGTCTGCTTGCCTGGACTTTGGTCCTTGCCCTTTGTTTCTTTTTCTCTCCCTTTCTTGGGTGCTTTCTTTTCTCTGAAGTTTGGTAGGGTTTCATCACCTAGTAGGTATAAAAATTGCAAGGGATGCCGCAGTCAGAGTCTTTATGTCGGGCAGTTTTAGGTGCTGCCGCACTCAAAAGGGAGGTGACTAAATCCGTACAGAAAGGAAAACTAGTCTTATGTTAACATCAAATGTACAGGTACGTAATACTGACATAATCTTTCAGATAGGCAAAGCGCTCTCCAGAGTTTGTAAACCAAAAAACAAACCCACCCTTGTGAAAAGTGTACATAAAGGAAAGCACGTGGTCAAGGGCTCTATTGAGCGTAAAGACCTGCTCTCATTCTGGTGATGGGGGAGGTGGTACATTTGCCAAAACGGGCTCAGGCCGGCGTTCTGTTCTTTAAGCCCTTCATCCCCCATCCGCAAAACGGAGTGGGCATACCATTTTTTTAAGGACCCCCTGTCAAACAGTGGAGGAAAAAATATGCCGGATGGTTCATTGGAGGATTTAACCAGCATATTTTTACCTCCAATTACACTGAAAAAGATCAAGATCGGAGAAAGCCTTTACCATCCACAAGGTTATCTACCTATGTTATTATGCGTAGGTCCCATAGGAAGAGGGGCAATGGAATTGTGTAATAGAATCCCTGAGACTCTCAGGTAAGTTTCTGTAACTTAAAGTGTCAGAAAGAAAGGCCGGACAGGGGACGCAGGAGTGCATCTCTCTGTGTGTGGGGACAGCGACAGGAGGCAATGAGCCTTCAAGACTGGCGTGACCCTGCCACTGCCCAATCCCGGACGTCTGCTGGAGCTCTTTCCGACAAGCATTACGATCTCATCACTCTCCACTCTTGCCTTATCCTCTCTCTCTTCTTCTTTTTTGAAGTTAGTGTACGTATAATCTCGGCATCTTGTCCCATAGTAAATAGAGACTTTTTTTTGGGGGAGGGCTGGGGGACGAGAGGGGGAAAGAGAGAGTGTAATAGTTATGTGTGTTGGGGGGAGGGCTTCTGACGTTGTAGTGTAGTAAAGTGTGGCCAGCAAACTATTTTTCATCTTAGTCGCTGACTGATGATACTTGTGGCTTTCCCCTAAATGGATGAGAACGAAACAACCACGGTACTCATGACACAGCCAACGACTCTCATAGCCTATACTATTGTTGTAACTTTGTTGTTGTTGTGTTGCATATGGGCAAGTTTCACTTTATTCCCCCGGTTTCCGACGCGATCGGTTGCAGATCTGTGCATCCGGTGGCTCTTGGCTCTTTGATCCCTCTATAATAATTTGCTAGACTCCTCATGTGCAGCTAGTAGACTCACTGCTGGTACTATACTCACCTCTACTTGGGCTGTGCAGTCGCTTCGCAAGCTTTAGGTCCTGCAAGTGAGGGAGTTTAAAGTTGTGGCCATTTCTGTCGGTTTGTAGAAGTGATGAGCTTTGCTTTGTTGTGTTTTTGGTGTTCTTTCTCGCTAGCTGTCGTGTTAGTTGTTCAGTGCGATCCATTAACTCAATCGTCTGCATACCATCCAGTGGCTCTCTCATACTGTCGTGAGGGATTGTTTTCTTTCCTTTCTCTCTCTCTCTCTCTCTCTCTCTCTCTCTCTCTCTCTCGCTAGCTCTCTCTCTCTCAGAGCACCTTTCAGGTTCGCTCTCTACAAGCAACGACTGCACGCCTCGAAAACTTCGCTATGGGATTCACTAGGAGGAGAGAGAAGTTTTCTTCAGCACCTGGTCGTGCTTTATTGCTAGATGCAAGTGATTGGTGCCCTAGAACACGCTAGCAGAAGAATTACAACTCTTTAGTTATGGTGTCACATTGCAGTGCACATCAAGTGTTTTCGAGCATACAGATGCTCCTGTCAGAAGGCAGCGGGTCATTAGCGTCCTTCCGCCTAGCAGTATACTGTTTTTCTTAAGCTCAAGGTGTGAAGTGGGTCAGTAATTGTCTGCGGAGTTGCGGTTGTAAGAGCCGGCGTGAAGTCTCCTCCAAACTCCAACCGACTGGATGATATAGTCCGAGCTGCACGAGACACGGATATGGACATGAGTCGGGGAGTCCCTTTACTTGCACTTGAGGAGCAAATGGATACAGGAGATGCGGCCGGTTTCGCGACGTTTCACTCCTCGTCAGTTCTGTGGTGTGATTCAGCAGGTCGACCACCACCGAGTTCTTGTGGTGCAGCAGCAGCTCATCATCAGGTCGAGGATGACATGATGACTGGTTCTCTAGTTGCAGCTCCCAGTTCATTCACGTGGTTGCAGCAGTCATCGACTCATGGCTTGCCACTTTCTGAAGTGGAAATCGAGCGTAACATCAGCAAGATCCTGGAAGAGTTTCCGGAGATATCCAAAGATCCCTTGTTTCCAGCTGCTGATCATAATATCGTTGATTCCTGCAAATCCATGCTCGCGGTTGATGGTACCCCACTGTCGTCTGTCATACTTCAGATGCAGCCGCAACCAAGCTTCGAAATTTCCGCATCTATTCGTAAGCCCGCAGATCTAGCACACAGCCTGCAGATGTCGTCGTATGAGCCAATTCCAAATCATGCACCGGGCGAGCAGTATCATCATGGGTTAAGTCCACATTCCAGAACGATCGTACCTATTGACCATTTCAAGCCAGTACTATCAAGTTCCATTGCAGTCGATATCCAGCCCGAAGCCGATCATCATCCTGCTGGAGAGTCCAGAAATAGAGCCAAAAGATGTACCAAGATCAATACTGCAGACACCGGCGATGATCCTATGCAGCAGCAGCGCCCCAGCAAGAAAAAGCCGCAACCACCCATGAAGTTCGCAGATTGCACCAACCAAACAAGCTGGACACGAGCTGCTGACCAGGCGGAGCACATTCTTCGCGAGCGTCATCGGCGCGATGACATGACTATCAAGTACTCAACTTTGGAGTCTCTTCTTCCTGCAGGGTCCAAAGTAAGTATAAAGAACTTACGCCAAATCCTTGAACCGGGCGTCCTTGCTTCTCTCCTCTTTCTTTGCTAGACGATCACTTATTCTTATGAACCCAGCTTGCAGCTTCTCCTTCTCATAACATGTTACTAATCTAAGCTATATAAATCATTGTCTGCACTCTAGTTACTGTCTCACGTACTAGCTTTCACTTGACAGCTGCACTGGTCATGAGTTCTTCTCATGTCTTCGATGTTTGAACAGAGTCTTTGTTGTTATTGCACCCCAAACGACCAAAGCTTGCGTGTTTTTGTATAATCTTCCTTTGCATGTGTCATTGACTGACCTGTAATGTACTAGAAGTTCCTAATGCAAACATCTTCATGATTAACATACTCAATCCACTATGGGGTTTTCAAGGTCAAAACAATGGAAAATTGTTGATAAGCTTGATTGATTTCCAAGCTTCTTCATTCTATCTTGTGAGTAGAATCTAGACATGACCTTAAAGTGAAAATGCTTGCTCGATCCCCAGCTAGCTTCCTCCTCTTGCACCTTGTCTCAGTGGTGATGTAAAAGACTGTTGGCCTGTGGCTCAATTCAAAAGCCAAGGATCCAAGTACTTCCATTTGTGATCTTGAGACATGCTCTAATCCACATGGGCAACAGTGTAATTATTTTGATTTCATGAAGTAGATCTAAACTTTTTGATTAAATTCATTTGTATTTTGTCAACTAGACCTCATTCTTCCATCATGCATTGGATTGATTGTACCCTGGAATTAGGTGTGCTTTGTGCATGCTGGAGTGTAACTAGCTCAATGTTCATTTTTGCAATCTAACTTAGTGCTTCAATGGATAAAGAGGTCTTATGAGTGGTCCCCAGCAGTAAACATCTGGTTTTTTTTGACACAGAATCATGAACATACTCAGGCTGATGTGCAGTCTCTGTCTGTGTGATGGAAGCGTGACAGAGCTACCATTGTTGAGGATGCCATGAAATTGGTGAAGGATCTGCAACATAGACGAGAGAAACTCCTGAAAAAGGGCTCAGGCCGAAGGAAACCACCAGTTGTCTCTAACCAACCACGTATGGACATCCATATCCAGGAAGTAATGCTGCAATTCACCATGCCTGCAATCAAGCATTCAGGAACGGGTGACTCAAGCTCACCCATGTCCTTGTCAATGCAGGAGTCTCAGTTGAACGAATCCACAGAAGTGAAAAACTCATGTGTAAGGGACTGTTTTGTGCATTCTGACCTGCTCGATGAAATTATGATTGAGATGATGTGCAAGCCAAGACCTAATTTTCGAAGTACTCTGCTACAAGCTGTTGAGTCCCAGAATTTGGAGCTGATTCGTTGCACCATCACTAAGACTCCCATAGGGATGATCTGCATCATTGTTGCCAAGGTAATTCTTCCTCTATGCATTGTCCTGCTTGATTGGAGTTCTGGTGTTCAAACAAGCAAGGTCCTTAATATATGGCTGATTTCCTCATGGGTGTAGAGGATGACAAAATAGCAGCTGCACATATACTTCTTTACTGTAACTCAGTACTTCCCATAGCTTGTGGTAGACCTGTACCCAGTTAGAAAATTCACAATTCACAGAAGTTTGAGACTTACCCAGGAAGAGTATTTGTGTTTCTGTTCATCTGGAAACATTTCAGAAGTTTGACCCATTATAAATTGTACTTATGTTGCCTACATGTTTTATGTGCTTGTGTGGTAAAGCTTCAGCAGCAAGACCATGCTGAAAGTCCACGCTCACATGCTAGCATTGTTCAAGCTCTCAAAACCGCTTTACAGGTGGTATAGATATTCAACAGCTAAGAAGACCCATCATGCCAAACAGTGAAGCAAACAAGCAAGTGGAAGTTCTAGTGTCTGGCAGGGCACTCCTAGTTTTCAACTCAGTCTGGACTTTACCACAAGCTGGCTAGGACACCCAGTTGATTGAATGTATATTGCCTGGCCTCTTGGAGTGTCAATGGAGCTATGTAATGGTTGACTCACCTGCAGGATGTACAAACCCTGGCTAGTGTGTACCACGATGTTTATGTTGGATGGCCACCCAGATGGATATGCTGGGCGAATGACTTCGGGCTTTCACAAGCAGGCATTCTTAAGAGATAAATCTTAGATGATCTTCAGGACATCTGTGTAAGAAGTTCACTCTCAATGTAAGTAAGAGATTTCTGTTCTTAATCCCAGGTGTAGGGGGGGATGAGCACCAACATTCAATAGCAAACCAGACCACTTCTCAAGTGCACATCTTCCTTCTCTGAAAAGGGAGAAAGTCTAACCACACTTAGGTAACTTTGCCACAAGTCAAGCACCGGCCACATTGGAACTTGTCTAAGCATCTTGTTTGAAGAAGCCATCAGTTCCAGGCGAAGTATCAGACAAGTTGAAATCACACTTGCAAATATGGGTATGTCAAATTCAACAGAGTGATAGAAGTGTAATCAGAAAGGAATCTATACACAGTTCTGGTTTTCTTGTGAATATATATAGAATATATACAGAATCAACTGGGCTTGAAGTTATACATCAGCAACCTCATCTGTCTCCAGGCCTTTTGTATATATAAAGTACCAGACAAGCCTGTTGACCATCAAGCTGATGTAGGATCCCAGATCTGCTTTATCCCTCTGATTTAGATGCTGGTTGAAACCTGTAAATGGAAAAGAACTCAAGAAAATGGAAAGATTAAGATGGCAATTCAAACTTTTGTTAATCCACATTTCAGCACCTTGTAACATCAAGCATTCATACCTTTAAGAAGCTCTTGCAATTAAAAGAAATATATAACAGTTCTGGTTTTCTCAAGACTTCTTGTGCAAAAGTGTGGTGCAGAGAGGAGCCTAGATCTGCATCACAAAATATAACGAAGAAGGTGAACATCTAGTTGTCTTTCAAATATACAACACCTACAATTACTGAAACCTGACAGCTCTACTACATAAAACATTGAATGTAGGGGAGGTGAAAAGGTTAAATGTTTCTGAAACACTAGAATTGAAAAACAAACATAATTTCAATCTCTGGAGGTTTGATGAAAGGTCCACCACCATCAGGTGGCCAAAGGCCCATCATCAGAAGATGGTCCACTGGCAAGTCTGTGGAATTGGAAAGCTGAAATATATATGCATGACCCAGTAGACACAATTAGTCTTTACAGAATTTGCTCCTGAGGTTTGTACCTCTTTGTGTGGCATGTTTTAAGACCAGCTCTGAAAGAATTATCATTACCATGCACTCAGCAAAGCTCCACTACTCACATTTATCAACCACCCAGTGAAGGTTGCCAGTGTAGTTGCGATGCTGATTGGATTCTGGACACGTAATAGCCTTGCTTGGTCCCTACAGGACCCCACCTGTGAAACCTAGTCAGGGTTTGTTCTAGGTGTTCAATATACCTCTTTCCTGAGAAATGTTTTTTCTCCCAAACAGACCATCTTCTATTTGAATTCCTCACTTCTGGATGAATGTTTGGAACTCAGAAGGCTGATATGCCTCTGCTAGCTACTTGATTACTCATTGTTGTGTCCTAAAACTTTTCAGACAGCAAATACATACAGTATTTACAGTATGCACCAGTGCTGAAACTATAATGAAGCTGTGCTACTACTCAATCTTGGGTAACCAAAGTTTCTGATATATTTTCACCATCACTTGAAGAATTTGCTGACACCTGTTAGAAATAGCAAAGAGAGTTTATTAGAATGGAGCTCACCTCCCAACCATAGAAGCATCTCTTACAAAGAAGAAAATTCTTGGCCCCCCCAGCTCAAAGTTTACATACTTCAGAGACAAACCTTTGAAGGTCACAATTGTTCAAACCCTAACTTTTTCACATCTATTTTGAAGAGTCATTACAGTTCATATCTCAAGAAACTGCTAACTTCTAAAGTGATTATAGACTACCTACTTTTCCTACACTCCCACTTAGATAGGTCATAATCAATCTACAATGCCTTGTTGCTTGAGTTCTTGATATAGGATTTCATCATGGAGACCAAGGTGTAGAAGATATACAAGTGGAGTTCACATCATCAATAATTGGAGCAGCTCAACAATTGAACTCTTTAATGTTTCAAAGGTAAGATACTCTATGCAATTTTTGTCTATTCTTTCTTTGTTTCTAAGATATCATCTAGATTAATTCCAAGGTTTGTTGTGAACTTCACATGTTTGAGCTTTGGCAAACTTTTGGTCATAATATCAACTACCATATTTTTTGTAGCACAACAAATCATGCTTACTTCTCCTTTTGCCACTATTTCTCATATGTAGTGATGTTGCACTTCTATGTGCTTCGTCCTTGTATGATATTTAGGATTTTGACTTAGTGCTATGGCACTTTGATTATTGCAATATAAAGGTGTTGCAACTAATTGATGATAGCCGAAGTCTCCAAGTAATTTCCTTAGCCAAAGAGCTTCTTTTGCTACTTGAGTAAGAGACATATATTCTGCTTCTGTTGATGAAAGTGTTGTGGAAGTTTGTCTCTTGCTTGACCAAGACACAACTCCTACAAGAGTGAAACAGTGACCTAATGTTGATCTTCTATTATCAAAATCCCCTACCCAATCAACATGTGCAAATCCCACAAGATTTGCATTCCTTTTCCATCATATGGTAATCCCAACATTGATGTGCGTTTGAGGTATCTGAAGATTCTTTCAAGAGCTTTCCAATGAATCTTTCCTAGATCTATAGGAAATTGTGATACTACTCCCATTGAATATGCAATGTCAAGTCTAATGCAAATCATGCAATACATTAAGCTACCTACAACACTTTGGTATGGAACCTTTTTCATATGCTCCTTTTTACTTTCAATTTGAGGAAACATAGCCTTTATGAGCTTTAAGCCTTCTTCAAGTGGAGTTGCAAAATCTTTGTTATTTCCAACTTAAACATTTGTAATTTAGTTTCAATGTACTTTGTTTGGTGCATGTAAGTGGTGCAATTCAATCTATCTTTTTTGATCTAAATCCCAAGACAATATTGAATGTGCCCCAAATCTATCATGGCAAACTCTTATGCCAACTTACTTTTGAATTGCTTTAACAATCCATCAACATCATTGCTAATTATTATTACATCATCAACATAGAAGGCCAATATCACCAATTGATTTTCTTGTGTAAAAATGTAGACTTTAATGTTTGCTAAACTCTTTTAAAAACTAGATGTCAAAATTAAAAAATTACTTTTTTCATACCACATTCTTGGTGATTGTTTAAATTCATAAAGTGTCTTATGTAACTTACAAATTTTGTGATGAGTCCCTAGCTGAATAAATCCTTAAGGTTGTTCCATATAAATTGTTTCTTGTAGGTATCCATTAAGGAAGGCGGTTTTAACATCCATTTGGTGGACATCAAAATCATTTGCAGCCAAAGCCATTAACATTTGTATAAAAATGATTTTTACAACATGAGAAAAGGTGTCATGATAGTCAACACCATGAACTTGTGAGTATCCTTTAGCAACCAATCGTGCTTTGTATATGTCAATTCTCCCATCAAACTTCAACTTGATCTTTAAAATCTACTTACAACCAACTACTTTTCGTCCTAGTGGTAGGTGAGTCAATGTCCATGTTTCATTTTGCATCAATGAATGGAATTCAAAGTTGATTGTTTCCTCCCACTTAATATTGTTAGGTGTTGACATGGCTTCTTTAAAAGAAATAGGTTTTAACAATAGGTTTTCATCTATTGTAGCTTTAATAGCTATCATGGAAGTGATGAATCTATCAAGAGTTTTCTTCTCCCTTTGTGACCTTTTTAAAACAAAAATTGGTTCTTCATGATTTGTAATTCCTTCTTCTACATTCCCAATAATGTTATTTGTTGTATTTTCAACAATAGAGTGTGAGCCATACCAACATAATCATGTTTGGTAATTTCAATATTAAAGAACTGCATTGGGGAAATTCGAATGTGGTATGGTTTTTAAGGGTTTTTAACAACTTCGTGTTAGAATAAGGTGTGATGAATGCACATGGTTGTGTGGGGAGTTGTTTTCCTTTTTGGAATACAATATTGGTGAATAAGGTGTTGGGTTAGTTCTTTTCTTCGACAAAATACTGGTGAACCATAGTTTTAGAACCTCAGTGGCGTAATTAGGGGTGAAAAATCTCTAGATGGTTGGGGATAGAAGTAGACACCAAAATTCATGATGTGCAACAAAGCATTGGTCTTGTTATAGTATTTGGTGAGTAGCAAGGAGGTTTGAAATTCATGGAACAGGTGAAGGGGTGCCAATGGAAAATCCAATATAGATAAAATAATCTTCAAGCCTTATAAGCGTAAGATTAATTCAAAACAACTTAATAATTAAATAAACATGGGGATAAGGTGACAATGGCAACATGAGTTTCATAATGAATGAAATGTTTATTTACATTATGGATAAACTCAACGAGGAGCTACAATTACATGTGAAGTCCTAGGCTATGCCACAATCATAGTTCACAACTGTAAGAAATCTAGGATGCGTCGAATGGCACGAATTAGGTAATATGCCTTACTATTAGGAGGCAATCAACGAATCAGACTGCGTAACCAACAATAGTGTCCAACGCTAAAAATTGAAGAGCATGCAAAGATGGAGGTGTCTTTAATATCGTAACAACCTTCATAAACGGTTTCAAGTTCATCATTAGAAGCAAGGTCGACTTGCAACAAAATCACTAAGGTGCGAATATTTAGAAAAATGTGATAGTACCAAGCTCAAAGGGGATCGACTTCAAGACGAACACGCACCTCTCGTGGGTTGGGGTCTTCATCACAAGGATGTTACGTCAATGCTAAATCTAAAGATGACTTTGAAGCCAATTCTTCATTCACTTGTGCAGCTTAAGGCCTATAAGATGTGGCCATACGCGACGTCATAATTTCCAGGAAAAGAAAATATATCTTCAATCAAAATCAAATTGGCAATGAATGCAAGAAAGGCTTGTGACATCGAGATGCGTGTTCGTAATTTATAAGTCAAGGAAAAGGGAGGAAATGTGTAAGTAATGGCCTAGAACCATGGAAAAGTAAAAATTTAAGATCAAAGGAAAAAATGAAAATTTATTCAAGGGAAAATGAAAAGAGGTGAAAAGGAGGTTCTCCTTCTCCTTCCATTGACCACCAAACATTGGAACCTTCTCCTTCTCCTTCCACTGGCCACTAAGTTGGGATCTTCCTTCACCTCCTTCCTTTTTTTTAAAAAGGTAGATTCGAATCATTTGGGGGCCTCTTTTCAGACATAATTTTAAACTCGAATCTTAAGAAGTCTTGTTCTCACAACCTTCTTGGGTAGGAGAAAAATGTTTAGTTTTGGTAGATGGTAGAAACAAGGAAAGTAGATTAGATGTTTGGGGTCGTTTTGAAATAATGGAAATGAGTGGAGATAGTGTAGGGGGCTTGAAATCCTAAGAAAACTTTACAAACCTTCTCGGGTTTAGTAGCATAACTTGTTACTAATTTTGCTACAAAACTTAAGATTTGGTAGGAAGGTGCGTCTTGTAATTAGCTTTTTAATGAATTAAAGCAAACTAAATTTGAATAACATATGTGTCAGGATTAATATTTCAAATGAATGGTGGTCTGCAACCAAGTTGAACTTCTTGCCTTCATAAAACCCTCTTAGGTTTGGTAGCATAACTTGTTACCGGTTTAATTGTAAAGTTTAGGATTTAGTAGGAAGTTGCCCCTTGTAGTTAGCTTTCTAACGAGCTAAAGCAAGCTGGATTTGGATAATGTACATGGTAGGAATAATATTTTAAGTGACTCGTGATCCGCAACCAAGTTGAACATGGTGTTGAACCTTTAAAAGTTGGTTTAAATGAATCACAATTTAACATAAAATTCTAGGATTTGGCGTGTTCAAGCTTGGAAAATGTATCTATCAGTTTTAGATTGTATTTGATGCATAGGAGGCAAGCTACTTGATTTCAACTACAAACATAATTTAACATCTAAAAATACACTTGCATTTTCCCTTCACCGATAGCACATGTACTTTCAAGTATAATCACCTCATAGAACCGAGAGTAGAGGGACAGGAAGTCGCCTGACATAGAGTCCTTGCCCTTTTCTTGAGATTGCATAGTGAATTCATCAACTTCCACTTTAAATACATCACCACTAAATTGAAATTTTCTTTCTTCATTGTGGACTTTTCCTAATGTTTCATCAAAAATTACATCCATTAGTACAAAAATGGCCAACACTTTATGACTACATGTATGACTAGCATTGTAATTATATATGCCATTCATGATTGATCATGACAACATGACTACTTAATCCAAAAGACCATGTTGTTTAGGGCATTAGTCATACTTCATGACTATAGTTGCAAATGTCTTTTGTACTTATAGACACTATGGCTGTAATCGTTTAGACCCCAAGGGAAGAGCTCATCTAACCACTCAATTTACAAATGAATAATCATGCAACACGTGCCAACATTAAGGAATCAACACATGGGCTTGCAATTTGCTAGTCAACATTCCCTTACATGAATGTGGGGCAACCACATGTCACCATTATATTTTTTAATTAAGTTTGGATTTATAATGGGCTAATTAAGTTAAGGCTAGGTTAGGGTTAGGTTTGGGGAGGTTAGGGCGGGGTAGTTTAAGGCTAGGTCCAAGGTAAGTCAAGGTTAGGTTTGGGGTAGGCTAGGTTAGTAGGCTAAGCCTAGGTCCAGGGTGTAGTAAGGTTAGGTCCAGGGTAAGTATGGGTTAGGTCTAGGGTAAGTAAGGGCTAAGTTTGGGGTAGGCTTGGGTTAGGGCTAAAGTATGTTAAGATTAGGTCTAGGGTAGGTTAGGGTTAGGTCCAGGGTAGGTTAGGGCTAGGTTTAGGCAACTAGTTAAATGGTGCCTTGTGGCACCTCCAAAAGTGACGAAAGTTTTAAGGTTTCTAGTTTTGAATTATTTACAACAAATTAATTGGTGCCACATGGCACTTTCAAAAGTAGCAATTGTTTTAAGGTTTTTAATGACAATTTTTTTTGGGCAAATTAAATATGGCCACATGGTACCTCCAAATTTCAAGAGGTTTTAAAGGTTTTTTAGCAATTTTGAACAATGAATTAAATGGTGCCATGTGGCATCCTGAAAAGTGGCAAAATTTTTAGGGTTTTAAGGTTTCTCCTAGTGACTTTGAGTAGCAAATTAAATGTTGCCACATGCCACCTCTAAATGTAACAAAAGGTTTTGGGTTAAAAGGCAAACTTGTTATAGCGAATCAAATGTTGCCACATGACATCTACCATTATGGCAACAACTATAGGGTTTTGAAGGTCGAATTTGTCCACCCAATTAAATTATACCACATGTTAGCTCCAAGATTAACCCAAAATTTTAAGGTTTCTAGGTGCCAATAGTATTATTACAATTTGGGGCAAGTTCCTTCCAAATAACTTATCAAAGTTACATACCATCATAATCCAATCACGAAATTGAATCTAAAAGATTGATTACAAACATGGCAATTGATAAATAGACTATAAAAAGAAAACAAGTTTTATGTTCTTGATCTTTCACTATCTACACGCTCCTACAAAGAATTGGACTCCATGGGAATAATAACAAACTGAAATGTGCATTGTCTATTGAAACAATCAGATGCAATTTATAATTGTTGTTCCATCAATCCACATAACTATTGCTTCTGTAGTGACAACCATAGTTGATGGAAATGTGTCTACTGGAACTTAAGGAACTTCTTTGACCAAATGCGAACACAACTTTTAGAATCCCTTAATTCTCATATTGTTGGATCTTTTGTCATCTCAACAAATGTGATTATTGTAGATGGTATGAAGACATCCATTACTTTCACAACCACATAACCATCAAATATGGCTTTCTCCCCAATTTGCAATTTTTATAACCCAAAACCAAAGTAGTGGTAGCCTTCCTATTGGTGATTGCACCCCAAAGGAAAATTTTGATGCCAATCTATACCTATTGCATGTGTAACAACCACATAAGAAATGTAATGCTTCAATCTCCACACCATATTTACTTAACACCTATAGCCACCATCCAACAAACCCATGACAATATTAACCATAAGATTTCAAAATCAACCTTCATTAAAGTGCCAAGTTGTTTTCAAATTATATCCCAAATCTTTTTATGCATATGTGTAGTAAGATCACATGTCACAACCCTAACCTTGGGCTTGCGACCAAGGTAAGGGCTTGCAAAGGTGCGAGTTAAGAATGAAGCCTGAAAGTCACATTTCATGCTCCTAGGAGTGTAAGAAAGTGTGAGGGAATGAACCCTCACACTCCCAAGTGAGTTCGCACTTTGGGAATTAGAATCTCGATGGACTTCCAAATCTTCAAAGGGTAATTGCAGGGGTCAAAACTAATTGGATTGAAAAAAAAATTATACCATTGAAAATCTCTTGGAACATAGATGTCTAAAATGGGCTTGCATGTCCCATTTGAGTACTTAAAACATAAGTTATGACCAAAAGAAAGGTCGGGAGTCAAAATGCCAATTTGAGTCCTAACAATTAAAAGTCAAGAATCACCTTGATTTACTTGCTTATAGGTTTCGTGTCACATATCGTTGCAAATCTCTAGATGAAAACTACAACTTTTCTTTAAACCTCACTTCAATCAAAGGTCTACACAAAAAGTTATGGGCCTCCAAAGTCGTAGGAGTCCCAATTTCGAGAATTTTGGGAGTCAAAGTCCCAGGACAAAATGACATTTGGTTGCAAGCCCTATGGCCAGGCACAAAGAACACTATCAGGGGGAAGGTGGTGGCTTCCCCCAAGTCCGGGCCATTGTGAATCTTGTGAGTCCGTGTTTGCTCGTGGCTCGTCCGTGCACCAAAAGTGCTACAATTATGCACTAACCAACTTGTTGTTTGGTTTATGCAAATCTGTGTGAATAATTGACCCACTTGTAACTCATCCTAGTCCCCATCCCGAAGCTCCAACATGCCCCTCTACCCTCGAAGTGCTACAAGCCAAAAAACGTACCCCAACTCCTTATCCTTCTATTGTTTTTCACCTTTGGACTTGTAATTGAGTTTATCAAGGAGTTTGGGGGTGTGTCATCACATGTACCTACATTGAAATAAACTTTGTTGTTATGTTTGGCACTTTGTTTATTTTTGGTGGATTAACTTTTGCCTCCTACACCCATACAATAGATGCACTAATTAGAAATTATCAAATTATTGCACATTTCCAATTGTTTACATCTACTAATCAGGAATTGTTTTTTAAAAATTATTCACAAGTTCACCCCATGGTCTACATATGGCTCCATATCCCTAAGTAATTAAAATCATATGCCTCATTGTTGCCCCATGGGCTTTGCTCCATAACCTCTAATGCATGACTAAACTAATAGACTTCAAGAACTTCATCTATATGTGCTGGCCATTAAGCCAACCACATATGTCATGAATTCATGCATCTTAAACCATACAACATGGTTGTCTATTTTGCATGCTAGCCCAACAAATAGCAAACATTTGCCACATTACACAATACTAAAGATCTTGTAACATGCACACATAAGGTTTGGAGTGTGGACTTTCTTACCTGCATGGATGTTTCATCAACTTATGACTTTAATTTCAGCGAACCCAAATTCCCTTCCTTCAATAAACTCAAGGATACTTCACCCATTAACCTTACAACACAATGGCATACCGTAGACATTGCTTATCTCTTCACAACTTACAAACATATCATTAGTACAAAAATGGCATGTTATGCCTACACATTTCATCACATGTACTTGTGCTAAAAGTTTTGTTGCTACACTTATTACTTTCCATGTTTTTGGTGGACTAGCCTTTGCCTCCTACACACATACAATAGATGCACCAATTTGAAGAAGTAAAGTTATTGCACATTTCAACCTATTTGCCTCATGGATAGGTAATCCAAAATCCAAAATTTGTTTAACCCACAAGTTCACCCCATGATCAAAATATGACCCCATATCCCTAAGTATTCCAAATTATATGCCTCAACATTGCCCCATGGGCTTTGCTCCATAATTTCCAATGCTAATTAGACTATCAAACTTTAACCACTTGACTTATATGTGCCAATATTAAGCCAACCACATATGTCATGAATACATCCATGATTAACCATACCACATGGTCTTGTTACTTGCATGCCAACCCAACAAAAAGCATACACATGTTAAACAAGACAATATTGAAGATCTTGCAACACATGTAGACAAGGTTTGGAATGCACACTTCCTTACCTCCATGGATGTTTCATTGGCTATTGACTTTAATTCCAACGAACCCAAATTATCTTCCTACAACAACTTGGAGGTGATTAGACCCATTTACCTTATACCGCAATGACATACCTTATTATAATAATTAGTTGCTTATCTTTTCAAAACTTATAACAAACCTAAGTCAAAAAGCCAATGCATAATGAATAAAAAATACATGATGTTCAAGAGGCATGCCACATTGAACCTATGATGGCACTACTATTGGTTCAATAATTTGGATATCTCTTTCAACATTAAGATGGCTTTCATGTGGTTTTCTAGCAACCATAACAATACCACCAACATTTTCAAGCCCAACAAACACAACACCCATCCTTTCCTGTGTTTTTGTGATTTATTGATTATCATGGTTGTGGTTTTCAATATTAGGCCTTGATTAAATTGGCAACCCACCCCCTTGTGTAGACCCTTAAACACCAAGCCTTTTAACAAGAGCTTTCCACATGGCAATGTTGTCATTCAAAGATGACTGTAATTGATTCATTGACACCGTGGATTTGGACTTCCACACATCCATGTTGGCTCCCCAACTCATTAGACCATCCACCTTACTTACAAGATCTGCTAATAGTCCTTTGCTAGCATCCTAATTCACCAATGCACCTTGTTAACTAGTTTCAAGAAAAAATGTGTGGAAACCTCTATTGTTATGTTATGCCAACTTTACAAGTCTCATGTGTTTAGTTGTTATTATTTGTCAACCTATGGTTTTATTTACATGAACAAATTCCAACTATAACAATTGTGATTACTTTTGCACAAAATTGGTGAAATATAATTGCCATGAGAACCTAGGTCAGATTACTAGCTTTTGATAATTAATAATGTTGTATCCACTATTAAATTGAAACAAAATTGTGCCTACTTTCATGGATATTAAGGTGAAGACCTTCAAGAAAATGTACCATAGACACCTTGTTCTTTGATGGAAGTCATGTGTTGCCACTGTCTATTTCTCTGAACGTTGGTGATCATTCATGCACTTACATCTGGAAGCAACAAGGGGGTAGCCAAGCATGGCATATGGTTATGGGTTGGATTGTTGTTAGTGTTAAAACAAGGAATTGTAAATCCTAAGATATGAATATGTTACAACCTAAGTTCCATACACAAAAGCATATAACATCAAACTACCATACAACAGTTATGTTCCAAATTTTGGAGACTTTGTTTCATTATAAGCATCCTAGGCTCAAGGTGCCCCCAAAAACTTGAGTTTTTCCTTAATGAGTTTGGAAATAGTGATACCATGTTGTATTTTTCACACCTAAAGTAGTTAGGAATAAAAATTTTAGTACAACTTCCCACAACAAACCCCATCAAAACAACAAAACAATAAGGCATTGTCTACACATAGCACCATATGCATTGTAAAATGTAATTTGCATATGCAGTACATAGATGGGGGTAAAAACTTACTCATCTAGGTGCAAAAACAACTCGCACATGTGCTTCTTATTGTCAACAATAGTTTGTAACCGTAACTCCTCATATAGTGTTAAGTTTTTGTCTTGCCTTGTGTTGCTTGAAAGTACATCTCTCCCCTTGCCATTAGCATTCCCACAATGATTTGACCAACCACTTTTAGGCCACCCTAACACCCACTCAAGCTTTCTTTCTCTCTGCCCTCTTCACCAACAGAGTGCAACTAACACAAAACAAGAAAAAATAACAATATTATTCACCTAAGTACAATCTACCCACAGACCAAGAATGAGAATGTCCAACACTAATATGTTGTTTCTCAAATATGTTGTGGCGATAATATGATGCATAGACGATAAGGCAATGTAACATATAGCAATGGCAACACACACAAGAATTCTCATATGATACTATAAGCACAAGTTCCTTTGTTGACTACACAAGCATAGACTCCTCCATAAACAAAGCCTTTTGGAGCTTTTCCTACATGCCCTAATTTCAGTTCAATTTTCAAACTAGAGGGTCCCGACATGGAATCATTGGATTGGATGCTTGAACCACTGTGAATCTATTGGGTTGGCTTCCAACCTTTGGTGATTTAAATACACCAAATGAAATCTAATTCATCGAAAACTTCAACACACAATGCCAAATTACACAATACATGGAGATTCAAACAAATAAAATTGTTTTTTGGTGGGATGTTCATTTGTTTGGAACTTCAATTAAGGTCAATTAGTCCCATCAAATAATCCTTGATGTAATCAATGTAGAACCTAAGCAATGTGGATTATTGTTTAACACGGGTATACACAAACACCCAAAGAAAGGTATCTTCCTCCATCCATATCATTTATAAGTGGATTGGGTTTATATTATGATGCAGTTTTTATTTAATGTGATTCTAGTGAAGATTGGCCATTTTGTTACAATGAAGTGAAACAAAGCTTTCAATACTAAACTTGATGCAAAGAAAGTTACATTGGACCATGTACTAAACCCATTCAAGTGCATACCATTATGACACAATTGTGAGCAAATCTAACTATGCACATCTAATGTGTTTGAAAATAGTCAACCATAATTGGATTGAAGAATGACGACCAATTGAATGTAATACCTTATTTCACATTTATGTGCAAAAGAAGGAAAGAAAGAACTCTATTATGGTTATTATTGGTTATGCCATGTCACGTGCCTTCACATTCTTTCATGAGCAACAATAGGTGTTCTTGTTCCTTCCACATAATTTGTCCATTGTACATTCTTGCATTGAATGTGTTTGAAAATTTGTCAAGACCATTTGGGGCCCAAGTTGGACCAAAGCCCTGGGATCTTTCAAATACAACGTCCATGAGAGTAGCTCCAATTAATACTAATGTTTTCCTTTCTTTCCCACTAATGTCCACTCCAATATATAACAATTCTTCATCTTCAATCAACCCTGGAAAATTGATTACTATTGGTACTTGTTAATTTCCATTACCAATTTTTGTGCCCTCTGAGCCAAGCCTAGAAATTTCATGGACTTGGCCTTCTGCTCAATCATTGTTTAAAAGCTGACCCAACACATTCTTCATCATCAAGGGATTTCTCTAGAACTTCAATAACAAATCACAATCTATTTGGGTATGATCATTAAACTATGAAAAGGCATCATATGTTACTACAACTACTATAATCACATTTGGTTTTATTTATGGTTGACAAGGGTGGGACAATTAGGAATGAAGGTCCACAAGAAGGCCTTGATATGCTTTGATCAAAATTGAAACTGGAGGTGTTTTCAATTGCAAAAATGTTGGGTCCAATTGGAGTAATACCTCTCAAAGCCAAGAGGACAAGCCAACACCTCTACAATTTGCTTTTGGTCCCCAATATCTTCCTTTTTTCCTAGCCATTCTACACACCCACATAGCCATAGGACATGTGTTATTTTTTAAGAGTTTAAAAAATAAAAGAAGACAAAAATAATGAAATAATAATTTTAAAAATGTAAAAAAAAAATAGAAGGAGAAAAATAACAAAGAAAAGCTTTGATATATATATATATAAGGAATAAAATAAAATAAACAAAACAACTCCAAGCCAATTGTGTCCTATGTGAAATTGTTTGCAATGGTGTTGCTTTCAAGCTAGGTGGGATGTCAAAGCTAATCAACAAATCATCTAACCAATCTCTAATGGAATCTATGCCCACCATACTAACCCACATTCAAACTCTTCCATTGGGAGGCTTCCACCACAATTACAAAACAATTCCATGAACACATGTGGGAGCATACATTTTCACAAGATGAACACTAAACAATAATGTGGAGTTTCAGCATGAGAATTGAACCAAGGTATTTATAACACCAAGATTAAATACAAGATTGTTTTGTGGAACAATGAAATTGTATGCATAGTAACCACACTATAGGGTGTGTGAAAAGAAAATGATGGCCCTTTCCCTTTAAATGTTGTCTTAATGGCAACTTTAATACTAGAACACCATGTGCACATGCACTTGTGCTATATTCATCCTTGTTGATTAGATGCAACATTTTCTTCCTTGAACGGCTTCTTAGCTTAAGTGTATGGATGACCTATTTCTTCAACAACCTTGGTGGCAGTAATGATTACAAAGTCCTTATATACACACAAGAAACCTAAATTGAATAACTCATGTAATTTTCAATCCATTGTTGGTGGTGAACTCTAGACTATTGCATAAATGGGAAATCTTTTTCAATGACAATATTTTAATCAATGAAGTGTAAACAAACCTATGTAAAATTGAATTGCAAGCAAATTATTTATTTGGGCACACCTTTGTTTTATCACCTTTGACAAAAACTATATGTTACTGCCATTGGCCTTAGACATCCAGTGGCACATATAAGCCAATTGGAGCACTGCCTTTTGTTTTTAGGTGCACTAATTAATTCATACCCCTTGTTTGTTGGGTTTGATATAGGTAAAAGAACTTATCATAATCGTTTGGGTCACCACTCATAGCATGTCATGCCCCTTGGTCAATGGGCATCATTAATTTGGTACATGGAATTTTTTCCCTTCATACACTTGACTGGCTTGGATGTAGTCTAGTCATGGACCCTTTAAGCTATTAACAACATCATGGACCCCTACACCTCTTGTGCCCAAAAAGGGTTTACTATCATTACATAAACATACTAAAAAAACACAAACCCAAAAATGCAAATCATGCATGCCATATGTCCAACTCAATATAAAAAATACCATATGTCCAAAATAAAGTGCGATAGCAACATAGGGAGTCGTACAAGTGGTAACAAACCTATAGAAGGTGAAAGTCCTACAAGCATGCAATTCAAAATATTAGTGGGCAACCAATGTGTAGAAAAATGTATCAAAGATGATGATGCATCACATCATGAACAATGGCACAAGGCAAAACATTCTCTATGTCACATTCATAGTCGTTTAGTGTATTTGAACAATAGTCATCTACATTGGGCCGCATGAGGAGGTTATGGGTGTCTCTCACCTATTGGAATGAGGGCAATGGCAAGTTATGCAAAGGCTGATCTACTATGCCATGCCTTCTAGAATGTGAAACATTAGACAATGCTTCCACATTACGCACAAAGACATCAAATGTCAAAGCAATAGGTTCCAATGTGTCCTCTACCATCAATAAAGGCATGGCTAATGCCATGATATCATCTTTCACCACTTGGGTAGCAAGCCAATAAACATTAGTATTTGCTATGGCCTTTTAGGCCTTAGAAACAAATTAGGCAACTTTAATTGTCTCCAAGACATGGAACTCCAAATCATCTGTCATGGCCAAAGTCCATACAGAACCTAGGAAAATGTCATCCTACACACTAGAAATGAAAAAGTGCCTAGAGTATCACACTTGTGTTGCATATGTGTTGTTGTCACAGAGCATGTGATACATGCGCATCGTCAATCGATTAGCTGTTATCAATTAACTTGTCTTTTGGTTACCATTTGCACACATAAACAATTTCCAAAAGAAATTTATAATGAATTCATACCATGGGACTTTAGAAGATCGATATCAATTCACTAAAAAAAACCCTTCAACAGGGCAAATCCCATAATTCATTCCTCTCTCAATTTGTCGATTCGTTTTGCCCTTCTCTTTCATAATCTCATTGAATCAATGCATCAAACGTCTCCTTTTTTCTCCCTCTCTCTTTGTCCCTCTCTTTGTCGAATCCTCACACCCTTTTCCTTCTCTCATTCTCGTGGAATCCAATCCTCAAAACATCTCTTTGTTTTTGTAAATCTTTTATCTTTCTCTCTCTCTCACATTCTTGATGAATCCTCATACACACCTCTATCTCTCCGAACTAGATCCTTGGATCTCTCCCTCTCTCCCTCTCTCTCTCTTGCTCATTCTTGCCGAATCCTCATATACCTTTTTCTTTCTCTCCCTCCTATGCACATACAAATCAACAACAAAAACGGAAGACATACCTTGTGTAGAAGAGCAGAATCACATTTGAAAGAAAGCTCTTTGAAGACCACACACTACCACCTCCATGTAGCCTATGGTATCCCAACACACCACCATTCCCCACAAGCTTGAGACCTCACAAAACATTTGAAAACAAGCACCTCACAAAACCTTCGGAGACCAAAACCTCACAAAACAACACAAAACAAAACAAATGCTCCAATTGACAAACGACTATAATGAATGAACACCCACCAATGCAAAACCACCAATGGCATATGTGAACAAGAAACAATTTATATTGGGTTCTAGTCCCCTAGTTGACCATTGTGGTGATCATGAAACAATTTTCTATTGGGTTCTAGTCCCCTTAGTTTACCATCGTGGTGAACTTAGTTGCTTTATTTACTACTTACCATCCACATAGGTAGTAAATAATAGCCCCTACCTATTATGTTTAATCTATCTTTTACCTATTAGTCCCCTAACTTAAACACTAACAAAAAACTTTAGAATTTGCACAATAACATTCTAGAACTCAAAGTTCATTTTGAATCAAAATTATTCTTCATCCAATAGTTAAATGAAGAGGATTGAATAAAATTAATGTACACACAATATATAACTTAAATTACCATAGGGCATGAATGTTTGTGATTCATGAAACATTACCAAACAAAAATTGAAAAAATAATGCAATTCCCATTTATAAAATTTCCTTCTATTTGATATGGTAATGGTTTTTTCCTATAAAATATATATATTATTATGCATTCATTGCTTAAAAAAAACGCAAAAAAACACATTTTTTGAATGAAATTTCATCCAAAAACTTTTAATTTTTAAATTTTCCTAGATTTAATTGATGTATATCAATATCGTACACCATAAAAAAATTCACCCAAGAATTCTATCGACAACCTTAGTTTTGAAGTATATATTCAAATTTTCAAATTCTATGATGAATATTATTTGGTAACAAATGAACTCCATACATTCAAATTTTTTAATGTTTGTTGGAGTTTTCAAAATAATTGATTAAATTAAATCTATTTAGCTAAATAAATATACTTAAAATAAGTAAAAATAATCCAAGATGTGATGTCCATATGTCACCAAAAAAATTTATTATAAAAAGATTATACTTGTGACTACAATTTTTGGGGGGGTTTAATGTGTTTTCACCCTTAAGAAAAAAATAAAATTTTGCTTTGTAGCTACATGAATTTGCAACTTTTTCAATAGCAGCTATGTTAAATAACTTTGAAGTTGGTCATGGAATTGTGGCTCCACATTTTTTGAAGGGTTGCACATGTGGAGTCATTGTCCACAATTGAAGAAAATTCACTATCAAAATGATTATGCACCCACTTTGCATTTGACAGGATTGAACTAACATGCCAAAGGACATCTTCATCACCTCAAATAAACATGTGGAGGGCTTAATGTCTAATATATCAATATAAGTCCCACTTTAGCAAAAACTTAGGCTTTAAGTTCAAGCTCTCAAGGTTTACAAAAGTGCAATATAAAGGTGTAGGGACAAGGCCCTTAATGGTTTTGAAATGGGTATCCTTTTAGACAGACATTGCATTCAATAGTGAACATTGACTCTTATGTCCACATACTATGTGTGGAGACTATACTTATCTATATGCACATGTGTTTCCTACCATAAGGTTGAATTCTAGTCTATTGTGAAACCTAGAAAGCCAAATCACCTTGCACCAAGATGTTTATTGCTTTCAGGGTGGCCATGTACATTAAGGTTGCTGAAAGCTTGTGGTGAGATCTTATTGGAACTATGAAATCTAGGATAACCTCTATGTCTTATAAAGAAAAAGTTTGTTTGCTAAATAAATCAAGCTTGTTTACAATTGAGAAATTTTCATGTGCTGCAAATTCAACCTCTAGAAAAGGTTCTTCTTTTGCACATTAGCTTTGTTCTTAACTTGTCGTTGGACATGCTTCTAACAAAAGTTTCAAAATGGATTTAAGCTTGAATTTTTTGAGAAAACATTTAAAAATAGATCCCCCTTTTAAAAACTAATGAATGTAGGAATTGAAAAGATTTTGAATTCAACATGACATGTATGTAAAATCAATATAAAATGTCAACATACATTGCCAATGTTGAGATTATTATCTACATAAGTTTTATGGACATGCAAAACATGGCTAAACACGTAATAATTCTTGTGATTCTTCTTCCTATGAAGCTTCTCATTAAGTCTCTCAATCACCTTCATTTGAATCACCATTTTTGAAATCTCTTGTTTTCTCTGATGAAATTTTGGAGATGAACTTGAAGTCATCAACTTTACCAAATGTGATCATATGAAGATATCTTCTTGTAGGTTGGGGTCTCTATGAATTATCTTCTGTAAAAGTGCATAAGGATCTTTATTTCTTCACTTGTTGCCAAGGTTGGAGCATTGAGAATATCAACATAATTTTTGTTCAACTCCTTGAAAGCTTCATTTAATGTCATTAATTCAACTACTTTTGAATTAGTTTGGATAAACATTAATTTTTCATTTGTAATAACCTTAACTTGTTACCTTTTTTACTTTGAATTTGAATGGAAATGGTACAAGATTGTTATAGGAAATGCACCAGGATGGAAGGATCGCAAACATGGTTTTTTTTTCAATTTTGTTGGATGGGTGGACTGGCAATCATCCACAAGAGGAATGACCCAAATTTTGCTAGAGGGCAGCCAACAAATTAGAATTTTTTAAGGATCCTACTTTGTTCTAACAACCTCCAAGAACTCATTGTCTAGTTTGGGTGACTTCCAATTTTTTTTGTCATAATATGGCAACTTTTGCACATTATTTCCAAAAACCCCTTTGTACACTTCACATTGGATTTTTTTTGTTGTTGTGGTGCAAAAATTCCCAAATGCAATCAGCTCCAAGCCATGCCAAATATATTGAAGGTGTTCTTGAGGATTCTGGAAAAAATATTGGTCAAATTTACCAATCCCGACTAGGTACATTTCCCATTTGCAAGATGTCCAATTCAAGGATTCTTTAAACTATAGATATGGACATGATGATGTCATTTTAAAAAAAAAACATCTTTTATACCATTTCTGATTATTAACAACTTGTACATATTATGCTTGTAGGGAGGATTCATAATGCAAAGAACAAAATTCAATTTTAAATAATAATAATACAAGATGTAAACAATCATGAATCTTTTTTTCTTTGTATTTTTAGGCTGAATACTGGCCAAAAGATTCTGTAGGAATTTATGACCCACATAAGTTATTGCTGGAAAAATACCTGCCAACTTTTGGAAGTTTTTTTCCTTCATTTTCCTCTTTCTACCTACTTTTTCTTTTTGTTTCTTTTCTTTTTTCTGCTCCCTTTACTAAAATTTCTTTACTTAAACTTAATATTCTTTCTAATTGTCTCTCCTTTGATGTTACATGACAAAAACTTTGAACAATTCAAAAAACTTGAGTTTTATTAACAAAAAATGTGATAAAAATTAAAACACAATTTTCAAATTAAATTCATTATAAAGTCTAATAAAAATGGAGTGGCAGAATTGGAATTTAACATTAGTTAAAGAAATTGCATCTCAAAAACTTTATCAAACAATTTTGTTAAGGCAAGAAGCAAGGTGGCTTGACTTGGTAGTTTCAAAGAATCAAGAGTTAAATTTGTGGACATGAATTCCTATCTACATCCCAATGGATACTCTAAGCATGTTCATGTGTGGATTCACAAAGTAAACATGAACCCAAGACAATGACCAACTTGATGCAACATGTTATAATCCCAACATGGGGTTCGCAATTTGAGATTTATTAATGGAGGTCTAATCAATCCTCTTGTTCAAAACCCATGCACATGTTCACAATGCTTTGTCCTCCAACATAATCATAACACATACATTTAGTTTTTCGAAGTCCCACATTAAACATGAATAAACTAAAATAGAAGTCATAATACGAGATTCTTGAAACCTTGAGTCTTGTTATTGATGAGAAAAGGAAATCAAAACAAATAAATTAAAAATATATTTTTTCAACTTGCCTCTCCTCTTTAGGGAGAACTTGTTGCTGGTTCTTATTTGCAAGCTAGATCATTTGAGTGCATGCCATCATTGGTTCAACATCCTTTGGACCATCACAATGAACACTTGAACATGAAAATCAAACAAAGAATGAACAACAAGAAGTACAAAAAAAGAACCAATGCAAAGATGCTCGCCACAACTTGCACACAACGCATGTAAGCAAACTTTTAAACAAGTCATTGTAAACATTTGTAGTAATAGGGTCACAAAAAAGTAGCATCCTAAGAAACCCCTGAGCAAAAACAAGGCATGATACCCTTGCACATATTCCCATGGTATTCCAATTTAGATTTTGTTATAATGATGCCCATGACCAATGTTATGTCCAATATAGGAATGACCATGTTAGGCAAAAACCTTACCTTGAAACGTTTTCATTTATTGGACCCTACCAAGGTGACCAAGTTAAATAGCCCCACTAAACATACTAGGACTAGTGTAGTATTTGACAAGGGACATATCAACACAACACTAGTTTATACCGATGTTGTGTGTGTAAGTGTCAATAGTTGTATATATGGCATGTAAATTTCCTGTAAATGATTTATACTTACACATCCAAACTTTACATGCATGTGTATATTGTTGTTGTGTATAATTACTTTTTTACATTTAAATCTACCCAAAAGTAGTGTAAATATTTATCAAATACACTTACATGGTGCCATGTAAATGTTTTGTGGAACATAAATGTATATACCATATATCCTTAATGGCTATACCTACTTGCTATCCATATTAATAAATTGTGGGTGCATCTCAAAATACACATGTTTTAAAAGTTTCTTTAATTAATCAATTAACGATTGCAATGAGCCACTTTGATGACCCATCATCAAGAACAATTCTGAAATTTTGTTGCCCTTCCTCAATAGAAGTGAACCATTTTTGTATTATTTTACACAGCTGCATAAAACCATTTAAATAAATAAAAATTACACTTATAAAATTTTACATATATACTTACACAACTGTGTTCTACATTTACACTTACAAGCAGGAGTGTAAATCCTAAACCATATACACAGGTGACACTGATCTATACACAGACCCTTTTCCTATACTAATGTAGATCTCATATGTTTTTCATAAAAGTTGATTGAATAAGTTGTCAATTAAGGGTTAACCATATATCAACTTCACTGAATATGAAAAACAAAATGAAATAGTTAGATTGAAAGCCAATTTCGATGTTCAAAGTTTACTGGGAACACATGCCCTTTGGCCATGGCCATCCAAAAGTACCGTGAGGTTCCATAAGCGATGGCCCCAGCACGCAAGTGTAAACCGCCCCTAATCCCACTAACCAAGCATGCGAACATATTACTCCCCATTCCGCTTTCAACATTTTCGGGCGCTGGGGTTTCCAAGGGTTTTAGGTTACCTAATTGCCAGCTGATGGATCCTCAGGATGGCGTCCAGTCTGGAATTGTCCGGTTCAGAAATGCACGGGTGGTGGTGGTGGTGGTGAGAGAGATTGCATGTTGAATGGGATGCTCTTCTTGCGTACTGGATTGCACGGAGTAAAATAGCAATTGACCGTGGTTTTTGCGAGGGAATGAACAATGGACGTCTTCATCACCAGTGTAGCAAGTGCAGTTGCCGTGTGCAGGATGCAACTCTTTTCCTAGACTGCAAAAACAGCAGCTTCATCACTACACAGGGGCCAGAGGGAGGTCGACCAGGAGGAGCTTGCTGCTACGTGTCTGTGTACACCCGCAATTGCAATATCAACAACTTTTGCAGTACACCGCACTTCTTCGTAGACCGGACCGGATAGAAACAAGAGGCAACACTCAAAGATCACGGCAATTCATTAAGCCAACAATGAGGCAAAGTGGCTGCCGTAGTCTTTGAGTGCGGCCTCTGTTTCTATGTGAGCAAAATACATGATTTGATAGGAAGTTTTTCTTAAGCTCCTGGAGGTCAGAGAGAGAGCAACTGTGGCAGGGCGTTCTTTTTGGATCCTTTGCAATGGTGGGATCACGGATCAGAAAAGGTAATTTAACATCAATCCTGTCAGAGTTCACAAGTCAATGAAGTCATAGGTCTTGTTGGGGTCAATCTTGTTGCTCTCTCTTGGTTGCTATCCTGCCATGGTCTAGAGTTTGGCAGAAATTTCTTTTCAGATCCTAATTTGCACTGATGGGATAGTAAATCTAGTCAGCTGGAGAAGGTCAGTACAGCTTTCTCTTTTCTAATGATTGCATTGAAGTGTTAGACAACTGAAAGGTACCCAGATTTCAAACATAAGGAGACACAGGAAGCACTCTGGGTTGAGGACTGACGTAACCTGCCATGGGTGGCAGCAGAGATGGCTAAAGTGGCACCATGAACAGAACAACTTGAACATTTTCGCATGGAAGCAGAAGCTTAACAAATATGTGAAGGATGGGCAACCTAAGAAGGCAATGCATCTTTTCCAACAAATGCAACAAGAAGGAAGCAGTACTAACGAATTCACTTTTGTTCTGGTGATTGATGCATATACTGGTTTATGAGCACTTAAGAGATGGCGGGCTTGTTCATGATCAGCTCATTCAAA
>Ga0209208_10001665_pt1 | contig 31535 bp, 31 predicted proteins | sample S1TSphfallax_3_FD_187694 | JGI IMG/M metagenome (GOLD analysis project Ga0209208, IMG submission 187694) | Host-associated microbial communities from peat moss isolated from Minnesota, USA - S1T2_Fd - Sphagnum fallax MG (SPAdes) (version 2) | ecosystem: Host-associated > Plants > Peat moss >...
TGCTCAGTCTCGCGCTCGGTCTCTCTCTCTCTCTCTCTCTCTCTCGCTGAAATCTCTTCAGCGGTCCCAAGTGCCAAAGTTTACTGTTCATAAAATTTACTTTCACTGGTGGGAAATAAGACTAAGTAATTTTAGGGTTAATCCATTTGGAGAATAGGACTAATTCTAGGGTTAATCCTTTAGGGAAATAAGACTAATTTGGGAGTTAATCCTTGTGGGAAATAAGACTAATTAATCCTTCTTGGGAAATAAGACTAATTTGAGGGATTAATTATTTTTGGGAAATAAGACTAATTTGAGGGATTAATTCTTTTTGGGAAATAAGATTATTTTGGGGATTCAATTTTTTACATCAAGCAAATATATGATTGATTGATAATAAATGGGTGATTTGAATTTAGCAATTATTTAAACAGTCATAATTATGTTTTAATGTTTATGCCAACAAGCATTCTGGCAGGTTTTTTTTCAACAGATAATAATTCTCCAACTGCAATTCTTTACACAAGTTCCACCATATACAAACTCATATATATGGTTGGAATTTTTTTGGTGGATAATTGTGGTTCTGATGGACTGCCCTTCAAATTACTCTCATTTGTATATTTATTTGTTTCAAGGAGCTCTTATTTAGTTGAAAGAATTAGTGTGTGCATGGATGTTCTAGAGAGACCCAAAATGGTTAATGTCTTAGGGAGTAGCCCTTGTAATACCTATGTCCTTTGTATTGACATCAATTGCAATAATTAGGGCTGCTTGTAAGGACTTTGCCACAACTCATGGCTTTTCACTTCATTTTGGGTAGCTCTAGGTTTTAGCCATGAACCTCATGAGAGCTCTTTTCTCAATAAAGATTTCCAAAGTTCAAACTCTTTATTGTCTATTAAAAGTTTTTTTTTTCATGAGGGTAAGTTTGTTTGCTTTGTCCAACAAAGTCCCAAAAATACAAATTTTCAGATGTGTATATTTCTTGGTGTGTGGAGTTCATGTGAGTTAACTAATTTTGGTGGTGAATTTGGGGCTTTTGGCATCATTGGTAAAATAATGAGAATGACTAGGCAAATTTGGGTGTGCTGTTTGTTTGACAATTGTATAAATGGGGACTAAGTTTTACATGGAGTTAGCATACTCAAGTAAGTTTCACACCTATTTAAAGTTAGCTTAATCTAGTTTATGTCACTTCAAATCACAAACATCACCATCCATTAACGGTTGAAAAAAAGTACTAAGGAAAATGGCTTTAGATTTTGCTTAGAAACAATGAAGTATTCCCACCCATGTGCCTTTCTCTATAATCATGTAGTTTCATGATTTTGCACAATCATGAACATTCAGACTTTGGTTTCTTTGCTAGTTAGCTTTTTTCTTTTTTTTTGTTCTTAGGTTGACTCTTCATTGCCAAGATTTTTAATCTTTTATTGTCTCTTCTCACCTCTTCAGCATCTCCAACCATGTCTCACATTGTTTTTTTCAAGCTCTTATCTTTTCCTTGCACTCATGCTTTCTAAGGTGTTGTAAAGCAATTTTGCACTTGGTTTTTACTCTTCAATGAAGTCATCATTGTTGCTACTATGGGAACTCAATGTTTTATGATTTGAATATCTTTTGCAATCTACAATTGAGCTTTTCTAAAGTTATTGTCATCATTCATGTTCTATGAATTGATGACCTCTACACATAAACTTCATTGTGCTTCACTCTTCCCACTTTGCAACCTTAATTCTGTGCCATTGAAATTTTATCATTTTTTTGTGTTTTGAAATTTTAGCATTGTATTTTTTCTTTGTAAGCTTCTTTTTCTTTGTTGTTGTATCCTTTCTTTTTGTTTGTGTTAAAAATGCCAACTCATGAGATTGTAAGCATTGTGAAGCTTCCTATTCCCTATCAAAGTTGTGTTAAGTTTTGATGTCTCTTGCAATTGCAATTGGGTAAAGTTGAGTTCAAGGTATGCATTCTTTCCATTTTTATTTTTCTTTTTTCATTTAATTGATCATGTCTTGAAATATCATTATGTAGACCTGGCAATCACACCAACAAAATACTGACAACAATCATTCATTCAAAACCCTATTAAACCCAAAATGCAACATTGAAATACATTACACCATTTCAAAATCATCAAATTCTCAAACAAGCTATCATTCATTGCGAGTTTCATTCATTACAATACAAATAGTCAAAACCCTTTCAAGAAAATTGCCTGCACAAAAGAACATAACAATCAGGACACCACAAATACACTAATAAAGCCCATAAACTAAAAAGGGTGTTTATTATTTTATTTTTATGTTTATGTTTTAATAAAAAACACCCATTGCCTGTGTTCTGGGGCTTTTATTTGCATTGTACTTCTTGTGGGACCTATCCATCCATGCCTTTCTTGTATAATATGTACAGGGTTTTTCTCCAGAAGGCTCCAGATTCTTCTTATTATCCAACCGCTAGACTCCAGAGATGGCAAATGTGAATCAAGAGATAAAGGCATTAGTGTCAGTTCAGAAGCAGCAAGCAAGCAAGCAAGGTCACTTTGAACTTCAAAAGCCTGCCACAGGGCTGAATGGGTTTCTTGGAAGGCATGAAGTGAATGAAAGTGCTGGTGAGTTTGCTCTCCTGGCACCCATTTGTGGGTTCCCACACTACTCACTGTAAATCCATTGAACCTCGGGAGAGAAATTCAGGCAGTTGAAAACAGGGGAATTTGCAGTGCAGTGCAGGTATGTATTGTTGGGGTGGGCAGGGAGTGGTTGATTAATTGATTGATTGATTGATTGATACATACATGCATACATACCTTGGAAGATGTGGACTTAGGACTCCCCAGATATGTACAAGGATTTGACATACATTTCCATAACTTGCTCACAATGCAAGAATGATATCTCGGACTTGAAGCACACTCACAATCAACTCAGACTATTGTGCAAGAGGGACAATCAAGTTGTGAGTCACAATCTGTTTTGAACGCAAGATATTTGCAATTAGGAGTGTTGATTTCTTCTAGTGAAGCCATTTTGAAGGCACCCAGACCTCAGGGGGTCTTATGCTGATGCAAGAAATGCACCCAGGGAGGAGGAAAAGCATCACCAAAGTACTCTTCTGCAGCGAGCTACATATTCAGCATTATTAGCAGTGGCCTGATGATGTACAATAGTTTTCACGTTTAGGGTTTAGAGTTTAGAATTTAGGTCAGAAGAGGATTAGGTCAAAAAACCATCAATGACAGCTACACTTCCAGCTCCTTATCTCTCTGCACTAGATCTCTGCTCAGAAATAATTACATTGAACAAGAGTTCTTTACAAATCAAGAAGCAACAGTGTATGATTGTAATTCAGAAAATATGAGAGACTAAGGAAATACTGAATAGAGTCCAGCTAGAGGAAACTAAGTCTGGAGATTTGCATCCAGCAGAGCAGGAAACTGTCCGGGTGCTAATGTGGGCTTGTGAGATAATTGTGAAAGAATGCTGCTGCAATGACAAATGGCTGGAATCAGCTATTAGGCAAGCTGGAGACCTGAGGGAAACTTTTAGAGGAATTGTCTATGACCTACAATGGTGCAGATCAATACTGTGTATGATCCTCCTCGAGCAGCTGGGAGAGGACAACAGGGTGTTTAAACCTGCAAATTGTGATGGGAAGCTGAGTGTAAGTGACCACCATGCTCTGTTTACAGCTTTCCAGGATGATCAGGAGAATCTCAAGGGACTCCTGAACGAACTGAAGGAACTGAAAGCAGACAGTCTTCCCACACAACTGCTGAACAAGCTTGACTTCCAAACCCAGCCCAAAAGAATCAGGTACTACAGAGGGTTGTATAATGGTGGTAGAAGGAAGTTGAGTGAACAGCCTCTTGTTTTGTTGGTAATTAAGCGTGATCTATGTTGAGGAAATTAGCTGGGTGGAGGTACCTATGGGACTGTATGTAAAAGAGTTTGGGCATGGAGAGACATATGCAATGAAGATCACCAATTGTGTTAGAGCAGAGGTTTGTGACCATGAGATTGTGAATCTTGCAGGTCTGCACCACCCTAATGTCATGCACCTTATTTGTTGTGCTGAAGAAGAACACAATGGGGAATATCACTGCCAATATGTTACAGAGTGTATGGATAAGCCCCTTTCCTTAATGTTGCAAGAGGACTGGCGCCATCCTCAGCTTATTGGAGCTGTGGATGTCATGCTTCAAGTTGCAGAAGGTATGAAATACCTTCACAGCTTGGGCTTTGCACATCGTGATCTCAAGCTTGACAACATTCTCATGAAGAGCCTTGTTGCAGAAACTTATGCAGCTGAGTCCTCCAAAAGCAGTAATTTGACCTTGGGTGCTGATCCACCACCTGCAACAAACAACCAGGCCTTTTGGATTGCCAAAATCTGTGATTTTGGCACATCAAAAGTCAAGATGGAAACCAGACACAAAACATTGGTACCTTAATGTATAGGGCACCTGAAGTGCATGAGCTGCAACTGAATGAAGAGCCACCTGAGAGATCCCAACTGATGAAAACAGATGTTTACAGCTTTGGAATTATCTGCTCCCAGCTGCTGACTGACCGAAGCTGTCCCTTTGACCATTCATTGTTGTATGATGATACCAAAGAGTTCAAGAACGCTGGGAGAGACTACAGAAGACCTGAGCTGCCACAAGTTTGCCCAATTCGCTTGTCCGCTCTTATCCAACGATGTTGGCATGGGAATCCTCTCCTGCGACCAGACTTCCCTGAAATTTGCAAACAGCTGAGGTATATCAAAGGCTCATTGCTTCTTCAAGGTATGGTAACTTCACTTGCAACTTTCAGTAGATTCTTTGGATGGACCTTAGCTTTTCTATTTTGTATCAATGCAGGTTTTTGCAGAATGGATGTAGCCCATAAGGTGTGTTCTGCGCCCTAGTAAGCCCTTACGGCAAGGCCAGTAGGCTGAGCCATGAAGGTGCTCTAGGGGGCACCTTCCCTGGTGTAAGACCTTTTAGGGCAGATTCTGTTATAAATAGCATGTTAGTTCTTTCAGAAAATGGCACATCCCTTGCAATTCATTTTGTTTGAGGGCCCAATTCTGGAATTTAAGATGCCTGAAAGGTGGCAGAATCTTCCCTCAAAATCCTTTATGTGTATGGCCCCAGAATGAGGCAGTGGTTGAGTACTGGGAACCTGAATTTCAGGGTAAATGTGTTTGTCTCATGGACTTAGATGGTATAGAAATTTGGATCAAGTTTTGACAAGCATATAAGAGATGGGAAGCACCTTACAATTCTTAGAGCCCCAGAGATGCAAAGCCTTGCACAATTGGTGCCATTCTTGTAATGTTGGCCCTATTGTGACTTAAGGTGCTAGCCTTGCGATGTTGGCCCTATTGCACCACATAATGCGCCATGCTCTATAGCTTAAAAAAAATTGCTATGTCTTTATACAAGTCTTTTGTTGAGCTTTGCATCAAGTTTTGTAATTTGCATGGTGCAAGTCTCAAGAGCCTTATTTGGTGTAAAAGGATGGGAAATAAGAGGAAGTGCCTTCCAACCATATGGAATAGGGGGCCCCCCAACATGTGGAACCTTAGGTGTAAGGTGGCATCCTCATGAGGATGACCTTATTCTATGGATAAGGTGCAATCCTTTAAATTCAGTTGGCCATATGGGATTCTATTTAGTCACCTTGTGTAGGGTTGAAGGTTTGAAAGGTTTTTCTTAGGCAAGCTAGTTTAGGCCATTTGAAATTCCAGTGATGGAGGAACTGGTATATGGGGTCTTTTTTGTATGGTTGTCTTGGACGTTTCGACATTTAATTGTCTTTCATATTTCATATTTCAGCTGTAATGTGCTGTTCGAGGTAGATTTTGTTTGATGGTTCAGGTGGTTTGCCTCCTGCTGCCTTTCTTCATTGTTGCTTTGTTTCTTCTTCTTCACTGGCATCCGGGAGTTAGCAAGTCAGAGTAGGAGGAGGAGGAGGAGGATGGCAGCCACAGCCGGTTCTTGAGTGGAAATTCTCTCAAGTCTTTGGGGAGTGTGATGTAGGAGAAAGGTATGTATATATGTATGTTGTCTTTGTTGTTGTTGCTTCTTCTGTGAATATTTTTTCCTCTCTGTTTTGTTTGAAGTATCTTCTTGAGCATCAAGCCACATAGAGCTGGACTGAGAAATGGAGATGGAGCCTGTTGGATGGACTTACTATCTTGCAACTTTGGTCTCTGAGTTTATTCTTCATGTTGCTCTTAAGAGGGTAACCTAGCTACAATGAGGGTTACTGGATTCTGCAGTCTTCCAATGTATGTGTGAAAACCCCAGAGACTTGACTTGCAAGAGAGATTTAGATGGTCACAGTAGGAAGGCTCAGTGACCATGTGTGTAGTTTTACTCTGCTCCCTTTTGTTGGTTAAAAAAATTATCTTGTGAACATTCATTCCCTTCCCCTGTGTTGTTGGTTTTCTGTTGATTTTCAAGCTAAGTGGTGGCTGGTGGTCATGTCCACCTTGGAAGTGATAAGTGTGAGTAGATGTCACCAATATAGTCAGTCCATCTACAATAGGTTTTCCTCCTCAAAAAGTTGCCCTACATGTCTCGAATGTAAAGTGCCTTTTGAGTTCTTTGTGACTCGCAGCAAGGATTCTGAGGTTTTTGTGCTGCAGTGATGCATTTGAGTTCTTTGTATCTGGTAGTAGTTTTGATTTTTTTTTCAGTAGTCTTTGGATTTTTAGCAGGTTTTTGGATTTCTAGCAGTAAGCTGTGGTTGTTTGTGAGTTGAATCTGGGTGCGATCTTGTAGGTTTGAGACCCAGAGATCCTCTATTTCACCAACAACATGTTTTTTTCCTTTTGATTCTGGCGAAGTAGGGGCTTGTTTGTCTGATTTTCCTATGTCTTAGACTGGAGTGTGGCTTTAGGACAAGCTGAGAGTATGAATGTCTATGTACCAGCACCTTTGGTTTGCTTGCTACAGCTGTCCTCGGATGGCTATTGTAGAGATGCCATTTCTTGGTGCTAAAATCGATTTCACCCATTTTGGTGAGGCGGCAAATTTTCAGTTGCGTGCTCCACTTCTGTTGGCAAAGCACCATTGAATGTTCATCGGACATTTTTTATGGTATATAATTTTGTGCCATTTTGAGATTGCTTTTCTGGACATAAATCTTGGGTGTTGTTCATCTAGTTTTTCAGAGAACTGTTGGCCATTGATGTTTGAAACACCTGACAATGGCTGACTCATTTGTGATGTTGCCAAACCTGGTTTCTTCTGAGGCCTTTGTCTGCTTTGTGAAATGCACATTGCATGTGTCCTGAGATAATTGAGAGAGAGTAAGTGCCAATGATGAGATCATTAGTTCATTAGATGGTGAGAGCCATGTGTTGATCATCCAGTTTTGTCACTACCACTGAGGCATTTTTTGTAATCTCTTTGAACAACACTTGGTGATCCTAGAGTTTCTATTGTTTCTGGTTTTCTGGTTTTTCTTCCAATCAATTTGCTGTAGTCTTGAGTTTCATGGTTCACAGGAGACAATTTTAAGTAGTTGGGGTGGCATGTGATGGTGTTACATATACCTTGAGACTCTTCAATGAGAACAATCATACTGTTGAGGCCCCTTCATTATTCAGATCTTGTTTGGAATTTTCTAGCAAGCTTTAGTGTCAAACAATTAGTTAGATCACAATTGTGGAAGTCATTGACACTGTCTTCTACAACCTCTACATTTCATGCCTCCCTCTTCTATGCATCATTCTTTAGTGATGTCACCATTCTTTGCCTTTATACAAGGTGATGATGCCAAGTTAAGCTTTTTGAACCAGTTTTTGGATAATGTGATGATCTATGTTCCTTACACAAAAGCTGAGATTTAGGTCTTTCAGATGTGGTGGGACTTTAAGGTTTACATCTGCATTGATTCATTAGAATAAGAGAGTTCAAGCCACAGTTGAACTGTGATGTAGCTCCTATTCAAGGCATTACTTCACATTCACACTCTAACAGAACAACGACATAGACAACTCTTGTTCTATTTTTGGTGGCTATTGTTCCAAGATTTGTTGATTTCCTAACACAATGTGCTTAGCATAGACCTAAGCAACATTGTGTATTTGGATGAGTTGAAATTTGGTGCTTGTCGTTTTCTAACATGAGGAACATAATAATGATTCCCCAACAAAAGTGTAACTTCTTCTCATAGACCTTAAATGTGTTTTTTTCTTTCATGCTCTTAATGTTGAAAATTCTTGCAGGTGATTCAGATCTATAAAGATGCAGAGTATGTCTCTGAATATTCTAACTTCCTAGTGTATTGTTTAGAACATAGTCTAGATCAGTATATGCTACTGAGAGAGAGAGTACGGATGCTCTCATGGGTTCTCATGTGCTCACATGCTTGGGATGCTTGATGTGGGTCAAACCGAAACCCTAAATCCTAAATTGAACATATTTCTTTTCTCTTTATGCAAAGAGGTGGTAACCAGATTGATAACAAATCTAACTAGCAATAAGGAGTTCTATACAAATTCAAATTTTTGTGATTTCCTCAAGTGGGTAAATATTCGCTTTTTTTTTGTTTCTTACATATAAAATCTTCTATCGTTGAATAAACTTTGATTGTATGTTTCAGTGTGCAGGTTTTGGATCATTTTGTTTGACATTGCGGCTCCGTACTGGAGAAATGTGGGAATGACATACATCTCTTATGCTAACACCTATGTGGCCATGGTGACAAACTGCCTCAAGGAGCTTCGTAAGACCAAGGCTTTGAGCCGGGAGCAAGTTTACTACAAGCTTCAAACTTATCAGGAGGGGAACCCCCTCCTCAAAAACCTAGTACCGGATCTCGCTCTCTTTCTTGCCCTAGATCAGTAAGGTTTTTCATTCTTGCTATGTTGGTAGTTTGGAAGGTGGATTAGGTCATTGGTCATGTTGGTTACACTTTTCTTGTTTTGAGATTTGCCTTTACTCCCTATTCCTTTTGTGCATTATGAAACATTGATTGTCTCTATCCATGGTTGGGTGTAATGGATTGTGGAATCTTTGTACGTGGAACATATTTTGTGAATGCTCTAAAGCATGGCTAATGGCGCTGGTGATGCTTGTAACTTTGTATCCATGGTTGAGTTCAAATTCTTTAAGATGTAGCAAAATTTTATCACAATGTCATTTTTCATCGTTTTTTGTTTTGTTTACCTGATCTTTTTTTACCATGTAAAGACACATTTATGAATGATTATGATGAAATCTAAAATTGTAATGATTTAAAATATAGTCTTTTTGAAATTTTTGACAACTTTTGATTCATTATTATTTATGGGGATCAAAATATAAAATAAAAAAGGATTGCAAAAATATTATGTCATTTTCATTTTGTGTGGTACACCTTAAAAGATTTTCTCCCGACTAGAAGTTGTTTTCTTGACATTTCCAGCACATATATTGTTAGGTGCATGTCTTTCCTACCCGTTGGGGGCCATAGTGAAAAATAGAGGTTATTCCCAAGAGTGATCATTAAACCTTTTTGTGTAGGCATGTTTAGATTTGAGGTTATTGCATTTGTGTGTGGGGTTTGTGTTTTCAGGCTTCAAGCAAGATGCTTTTCTTGTAATTTTAGTCCTTAATGCACATCAAGTCCTTAAATAAGTGATGAGTCCATTGTGATGTTTAATCTTCATTGTAACAATTAATAGACAATCCTAAAGTAGATCTTTAAAATCAAACGCACATTGTTGTGTAAACATATATTGGCACATCTTTACTCTCTACATAGGCTTGTGCATCCAAAGCAATGCCTTGGATTCCTCCTTGTACTTTTAGGGTGATTCAAGGACACAACTTGTTGCATGCCAACTTTACTACCTTAGTGACCACTCAACAAGTACATTTTTCATTTTACGTTGTACATTGGTTTGTTAGGTAATGTGTTTGTAGTGTGTTGTGATTGTAATGGTACGGGAGAATCCCCCTACCCCAACAACAAAGGAGCAATTACTATTGTTTTTAGAGTCCCTTGTTCCATTTCAAACTCAAAGAATTTTTTTATTGATTTTATCTTGGTCATTACCATTTCATTAATGAGAGTAATAGCAAGAAAGCAATTCCTCAATAAATGTTGGTGACAAAAGCAAGCAAAGTTTTATAGCAATGTGATGCCATGTTTCTAAATGTCATGTTTGCTTGAATATGGCATAGTCTTCCTATTCATTACGTCCAGTTTTCAATATAGTTCAATCTATTGAGGTTGGTAGTCTTGTGTCATCTTCCTAGGATTGAATTAGGGAGGCATAATAGAAGTGACTTTTCATCTTGGGTTTTAAGTTTATCAGCTTGAATTGAATGGGTATTTGGTCTGACTTTCAAGTGGGTCAGGTTTGTGTCTTCATTGAAAGCTCAGAGGAATGAATCAATAGAATCATTGGAAGCACATGAAAACACATATTTGTCAAAGATTAGAACCATCCACCATAGGAATATGATGGATGAATTACAATGTATTTCTCAGCTTTGGTAGAAGGATTGTGTACAAAATTGTAATTCTATGAACCAAAGGCTGAAAATTGTGGGTTCTATCGATGAAATAGCCTCATACCTATGGTCATCCTAAAGTTTAAAAGTCTACTTCCAAGGCAAAAAAGTCTATTGAACCCAACCCAATAATAATCACTACTAGGCCATTCAATGGTTTGATGTTCCTACATTTGATTCATTGCTTAGTGTGCACAATATTCCTTGCATGTGATATTCTTACCAAGTTCAACATATGTTGTTGGGTGGATTAAAAATTATGGTTGACCCCAAACCACATATAAATGCCAATTTTGCCAATGAACCTTGAAGAGTAGGGTACTTAAAACATTTTAACAATAAGGGTTAAACTATTGGATCATGAAAATATCATTAGAGAAAGTTATGATGTAGTTATTATTAAAATGTTTCAATCCATCAAAATCTGATAATAATATTCTTTGTTCCACATATTTAAATTTACACTTTTAAAAAAATGTCATTCAATAATGAAATTTGAATAAAATGTGTTCCATTAAATTGGATAAAAATTATGCATTAATTTTTCAATATAGAAAGCTACAAAAAAAATTGTTAGTACATGATTCATTTTGATAAAAATCTCTAAATTTTTTTATGCAACCTTGAATTAAATTAAAACTCATTTTCAAATATAGAGCATTATTACTCAATGCTCGTACTTACAAGTCATCCTCTTGGGCTTCAGTATTTAAATACAATTTGTATATGCAAATATATACTGAAATTTGAGAATTTTTCTTTAATGTGTATAGTTCAAATTGTGGGTGGCAATTGATGTGATGCACTTGGAAAAAAGTCCTCTCCGTCAAACAATTTGGGTTGTCCTTGTAAATCCAAAAGTATTTGCAATTATAGTCTTTTTTCACGCAAAAACAATTGTGTTATGGAACCAAGACAAAAGCGAAAGAAGTGAACAAGGCAATTCAAACATGCTTCTTAATGATAGTGAAATGTAAAATGACTTTACCATCGTGACTACATGGAATTATAAAGGAACATATGTCATATATTTGTTGGGCGAGGAAGGAGAATATCATGTGGATATTGTTCAATTACTAGATGACTTGTTATACAAGGACATCTCTATGACCTTCTATGTCAACAATGAGCATGTTGTGGATGGTGAACAAAGGTTCATAGGATGGGATCACAATGGTGTAAATGTCAAAGATTTACCATGTGTGTTTGATGGTGTATATGTTTTGGATCTTACAAATATACCTATATTTGTTGTATAAAAACATTCTTGAGGAACTTCATGTTTACCACACATGATTACTTTAACACGATATAGACACATTTCTACAAATAAAGGATACTAATATTCCCAAATGTTTAACAAGTGAACAATAATGTATTTTTCATATTTTTTTAATTTGAAAAATTGTGAAATTTTTTTGAATGATTTTTCAAAACTTAGGCCACACTTTATAAGTTGAAAAAATATCCCATCCCTTATCAAAAAGGAGTAAAAAAACCCTAAATAAGTATTTCAAATCTTGATTAGTTGGAATACCATTCACTTCTCATTTTATTTCAAAAAGTTCTATAGCTCAAATTCCAAGTAAATAATTTGACATCAAAATATTTAAATTGCATATTTTGATTATGAAAGTTTTTGTGATTTTAAAATCAAATAAGTAATCAAATTATTTAAATTTAATCTACATTTTTTGAGATTATATTATCTCTTACATAAATGGATTTTGATTTGAATTCCACAACCCACCAAGGCACCATCCACTAAAAGCCTATAATTACTCAATTGTGAATGAACTTCAAGTTAATATTTGGTTTCACTTTCGTAAACAATCCTTAAAAAATAGGTTTCATATATAAATATATAAGTAAGAAAATAAATAACTACTAACGAATTAAATTGTTTATACATAAATAAGGGTTATTTTTGCTAGCTACCTACTAATAATATATCTATTAATTGAGCTAATCACCATGGAACTAACTATGTTTGTCACCTGCCTTTTACTGAAGAAAAATTATGCTAAATAAGGCGCCCTACAAATACATTACCAAATTTTAGCAAGTGTTGTGCACTAATTTTATGTGTACGCATTCGAATTTTTTATTATTTTTCAAAGAAAATGTGTGTGGGTAAATCAATGGCATCATTGGTCATTATAACCCATAAAATCTACAACTTCACTTCTATGCCCATCACTTGCATATCACTGTTTCCATTGATTCAAATCAAAATCCAAGATTTTCACCACATAACTAGAATGGAAGTATTGGATAGTTATGAGATTTAGACACATACAAGGCGATAAGCTATTAGACAAGAAGCAGTCATTCAGCTTGAAGCTCAAAAAGTGACCTTGGCTTTAATGGGATGTCTAGCTCCAAAATGCCTTTGACAATTAAGGCATTTGGACCAAGATGAGTTCCTTGCCAAATACTAATACTACCACATGCCCTATAGCTACAAGACATAATCTTTCTAGCCACCATCATGCAATATCTCCTTTTGAGTGTTCTCCCTCAAAATCAAGAACAAATAACCAATGTTCAAAGCCTTCCCAATTTGCGTGAGGGAATGGAAGAGGTGGAAAAGGATCACTTGTTGCTCTATTCAAAATCATTTCAAATCACAACCATGACCAAAAGTCACTACAGTAAATATTTAGAAAATCATACAACTGAAATCAAGTAACATTCTTGATGATAAGATGTTTAAAGAAAATTGTGCCAAAGCAAACTTGAATCTGAAATGGAAACTAAATAACCACAAAGATAACTTATAGAATTCACATGATGTTGCAAGAGGAATAAAAGGGAGAAGGATAAAAAATTCAAACTATGCAGTGATTACAAAAACTTGTTTGAACTTTGAGCCTTGAAAGGCTTGAAAGAAAGACACCTAAAAACAAAGTTGGTACTAAAGGGAAACTTGTAACTAATATATAGCCAAAATGCACATAAAATCAATCACTTTGGACCATCATTAGAACTTGCCAGATGCTATCACAATAATCTACAATGTGTAGAAATAGATGGCTTTGAATTCCAAGACTAGAGTTGAACCATCCATCACCTAAAAGATGGATGGCTCAATCTTAGCACAAAAACCTAGACGATATTTTTCTAACTATGCAAGACTAATGCGGAAGCAAGCATGTTGAATTAGAGTTTCTCTTCACTCCATTTTGGCACAAAAAAATTTGAAACTTTTCAAACGACTCTAACATCAAATGGCACAAAATACAAGTCTCTTGAACATCCTCATAAACCTATGAGAACATTTGAATTGTTGCATTGTTGATCTATTCAGTATCACCACCAACCACCATATCAACAAGCTCATGGTAAATCTCTAGTTGATGTGATTTCACTTAAAGCTTCATGTACATTGTGGCTTAATATTTAGAAATGCACCCTAGCATTTCTAATGGTGTTATCACCAACTTCATAAAACAATGGAATAGGAGTCTTTGTAGTGAAATATGGAGGGTATTGTTTGTGTTGTTGTTTATGAATATGGGTGGCCATGCTTGGACTTAGTGTGTTAGATATGTGTGCATTATATATTCCAAAGGTTGTCACATTATTCAAATGGATTTGAGGTTTTGAATGTTTTTGTTACACATCAATTTGCACACAACACTCAATGGTTGGCTAGCACCTCCAGAAAGGAAAGTTGCATTAGTTCGCAATGCACCACTATATTAGAAATCCCAAGATCTCAAAGGCACATCTACTAATGCACAATATTAGAAAGCTCAAAAGCTCAAATAACTACTAATTAAGGTCATATTAGTTACTAATCTATATTTTTTTAATTTCAAGAGGTTAGAATTGTGCAATTGTTTTAGAAGGTAAAAGACTAATAGTTATGAACCATATCGACATAACCATGGCTGGTAGTCTCAATTTTTAAAAGTTGCGTTAGGGATATTCAAATGTGATGAGGTTATTAGGGGCTTTTAACAACTTCATGTTAAAATAAAAGTGGATAAATGCACACGGTTAAGTGGGGGGGTTGTTTTCTTTTCTGAAATATGGTATAAGTTGGGTTAGTTTTTTTCTTCAACAAAAAGCTAATAAACCATAGTTTTAGAACCTTAGTGGCGTAATTAGGGGTGAGAAATCTCTAGAAGGTTGGGGGCAGAAAGAGACACCAAAATTCATGGTGTGAAACAAAACATTGGTCTTGTTCTAGTATTTAGTGAGTAACAAGGATGTTGGGGATTTATGAAGTAGATGAAAAGGGGTCAATGAAAGGTCCAATAGAGATAAAACAATCTTCAAACCTTATAAGCATACGATTAATCCAAAACAACTTAATGATTGAATAAATAAGGGGGATAGGGTGGTAATGGCAATTTGAGTTTCATGATGAATGAAACATTTATTTAGATTATGGTTAAGCTCAACAAGGAGTTGCAATTACATGCGGAGTCCTAGTTTATGTCGCGATAATAATTCATAACTATAAGAAATCTAGGATGCGTAAAATGGTGCGAACTAAGTAGTATGCCTTGTTATTAGGAGGCAGTTGGCGAATCGGACCGTGCAACCAACAATAATGTCCAACGCCAAGAATTGAAGACCATGCGAAGATAGAAATGTATTTAGTTTCGTAACAACCTTCATAGACAGTTTCAGGTTCATCACCAAAAGCGGGGTTGACCTGCAACAAAATCACCAGGGTGCAAAATTTCGGAGAAATGTGGTAGTACCAAGCTCGAGGGGGATCGACTTTAAGGCAAGCGCGCACCTCTCACAATTTGGAATTTTCATCACGAAGATGTTACATCAATGTCAAATCTAAAGATGATTTTGGGGTTAACTTTTCATTCACTTGCGCAGCTTGAAGGCCTGTAAAACGTGGCCATACGGACACCATGATTTCAAGGAAAAAAAAAGGTCTTGAACCAAATCGAATCAACAATGAATGTGTGGGGGATTTATGACATTAAAATGCGCGATTGTAATTTGTAGGCCAAGGAAAAGAGAAGAATTACATAAATAACGACCTATAATCATGGTAAAGTAAAACCTTAATATCAAAAGAAAAAGACAAAAGTCTGAATAAAGTTACTTAGGGGGAAGTGGGAAGAGGTGAAAAAAAATCTTCTCCTTCTCCTTCCATTGGCCTCCAAACATAAAAACCTTCTCTTTCTCCTTCCATTGGCCTTCGAGCATATAAACCTTCTCCTTCTCCTTCCATTGGCCACCAAATGGGGATCTTCCTTCATCTCCTTCCTTTTCTTTAAAAAATCGAAGTCAAATGATTTGGGGCGTTTTTTTCCGAACATTATTCTCAATTCAAATCTTGAAAAGACTTGTTCCCACAACAACTTTACAAATCTTCTTGGGTTTAGTACCATAACTTACTACTGGTTTAGCTGCAGGGTTTAAGATTTGGTAGAAAGGTGCACCTCGTAGTTAGCTTTCTAAAAAACTAAAGTAAGCTTGATTTGGATAACATATGTGTTAGAAATAATGTTTTAAATGGCCAATGGTCTACAATCAAATTAAACTTCCTACCTTTGCAAAACCTTCTCGGGTTTGGCAACATAACTTACTATTGGTTTAGTTGTAAAGCTTAAGATTTGGTAGAAATATGTGTCTTGTAGTTAGTTTTCTAAGGAGCCAAAGCAAGCCAACATATGTGCTAGAAATAATGTTTTAAGTGATTGGTGGTCTACAACCGAGTTGAACACGATGTTAAACTTTTAAAAGTTGGTTTAAATGAATGACATTTTAACATAAGATTCTAGGATTTGGCATGTTGAGCTTGGAAAATGTATGTATCATTTCTAAATCATGATTGATGCATAGGAGGCAAGTTACTTGGTTCCAATTACAACCACAATTTAACATTTAGAAATACACTTGCATTTTTCTTTCATTGGTAGCATTTGTACTTTCAAGTATAATCGCTTCATAAAACCGGGAGTAGAAGGACAGAAAGTCGCCTCACAAGCATCAACTGTTAATATTGGTGACACAAAACTTCTTGGGGAGATGTTCCCTTTCTAACACCCTCTTAACACTTGTGGGTTTGACACTTCAAATGATGCAGCCAAACTTATTAAACTACTACAATTCTTAGCAAAAAAAGTTGTGTAATGCATATTTTAGGTGCTAGTATTGACCTTTCAAAAGCCCTCTCCAATTCCTACATTTTCATAACAACATGCAAACCCATGTTTCTAAATCAAACAAAAAAACAATCACCTTTTTTTTTTAATCTCAATAACATTGGAAACTTACTAATCATTTGATGTGTCATGGGTTTTGGATTCATAATATATAAGCCATGTTACATCTCATGACAAATAACCTCCAACAATGCCACCATTTCCTAAAGCTCCTTGAATAAAAAAACGTTCAGACTCATTGTGTTATAGAAATGATCAATCTATCCTTATGGATGTTTCCTACTGACATGCCCATAAGCCTTGCTACCACTCTCCCGATCAAGGTTGTCATGTCCTTTAGACTTGATACAACCATCACTAACAATCCAAGCCTACATGCTCTAGCACCTTAAGCTTTCTTAACCCTAAAATTAAGTTCTTAACCTTTCACCACCTTAATTATGTGATTTTTTCACTAAAGTTGAATTGAATCAAAGATTACAAACCCTCCAAAGGAAATGACAATTTCCTTAATGATGTTCACCCTACTTGATTTGCTTTGCTTTCTTCTTCTTCTTGCCAAAGGGGGGAAAATAATCATCTATTTTTTTGCAAATAAGCTTACTATGAAAAATGAAAGAAACAAACATCAAAATGTTCAAATGAAAATGATAATGATATTGATGTCAATTAAAAAACTTTCACAATTGATAAAAACTCATCAAATCAACAATATATCATACATAATTTTAAGATTACCAATAGAAACATACCCATTTTAATTCTCTATGTCCATATGATTTTTTTGGTAAGACAAACAAAATCAACAACATCCGTTGTCATAGATTTATAGTGAACGCCCTCAATACAACACCCATATCCTTTACGAATTCAAAGTACCAAACATTCTAATTATACAAAGTTACACAATATCTTCACAAAAAATGACCTTGAAAATTATGCCCAAGCCATTTGTATTTTGTTTACATCATGGCATACAAATTTTGACATCAAATTAGATCTCACTATATCTTGGGAAATAACACAAAAAAATGTGTACCCAACATTTATTGATTTGCCAAAAAATAAAAAATGAAAAAAATCAAGGGATGTAAATAGATTATTAAGACTATAATCAACACAACCAAAATTTGATAAAAAAACATAGAAGAAAAATCAACAATGAATCCACTTTATGAAGATGATATTGAAAATCAACTTGAACAAAATGTCCGTGACATAAAAGAACAAAACAACAATATACAAACAAAATTCAGTCATGAACAAATAGAAATTGAATATCTATTGTGTAACACAACTATTAAAACCTATGTAATTGAAATAACAAAACATTTAAAATTTTTTTTAAAAAAAAATGAAAATATCAATAATCATAATGTAAACTTCATTGTCAAACCTTAGGTGTTGATCAAACAATGGAATCAAGATTTGAAACTTCCACAAATATCAGACCTTGATGAATCAACACCAGAAATTTCACATCCATATTCAAACACAACCTATACAATTGAAAATACAAAACCTAAGCTACTCCAATTACCATTTAATGACATGCAATCATATGATATTGAAAATGAAAATGAAAACATAATATTCATTGATGAAACAAATATTTATTCACCATTACACATTAAAACCATCATAAAGGAAAAATACAAGTTAAATGATTTACAAGCCATTTCATTTTAAAATTTCATTGCAAATACAACAAATAATCAATTATTACAATTTGCAAGAGGAGATGTAGGTATTGGTAAAACACAAATAATCATAGCTATCCAATTTTTTTTTTTGAAAACATGAAAATAACAAAAATTTAGAGTTACAACATACATTGCAAATGTAACCTTATTAATAAATGGAACAATGATACACTTTTTGTTGGGATTATTGATCAATAAACACACAACTATAAGCAAACCTAACTTAATCATAAACATATGGCCAAATGTTCAGTTCATCATTATCAACAAAATATCCATGGTAGGTTGCACTTTGCTTGCCACAATACACTTAAAATTATAAAAACTAAAATCTAACATTTTACCATTTGGAGGAATCAACATAATGTTCATGGGAGTTTTTTACAATTTCCGCCAATCAATGACACACCGTTATATTCAATAAACATACAAACAATTTTTACATTCACAAAATTAACATAGAAAAAAATCATAGGTAAAAGCCTTTGGGAGAATTACATTCGACCATATAGTATTATCCTAACAAAATAAATGAGACAAAATAAAGACATTCAATATGCTACCCTTTTAGAAAACCTTCAAACTGGAAATATTTTAAAATCAAATTTTGACTTATTAAAAACCCATTTTTATCTAATTTAAATGACAACTTATTCAATGATCCATGGAGGACAACCATTTTTATAATTCCTTGTAACAAATTACAAAATGCCATAAACCATTACATGATAGATATCCATTGAAAAACATCAAAACAAAAATGTTACATTATTGTCACAACTAACACATACAAAAAAAGTCCAATATGTAATGATATCAAATACATCATAAGACAAACAATGCCCATAAGTAAAACTCAATGTTTAACACCTTTATTTAAAATCTATAAAGGAATGAAAATCATTATTACTAAAAATTTATATCCTAAATTCGAAATTGTAAATGAAAGCACTAAAGACATCAAAAATGTATCCCTCACAAATTTGGAATGGATACAAAAAGATGTTACAATACATCCCCCCATAAATGTCTTACTCAAATTTAATGGTTTCATTGAAAAAGACATAAAATTACAAAACATAAACTAGAAAGCCACCATAAAATATCATATCAATAATACTTGTATCAAGGAATTTCCAATATCACTATCACATATTGGAATCAAACACCTCCAAAACATTCACAATCAATAGATATCAATTACCAATTGCCCCAACTTTTTGTCTCACAAACTTCAAAGCACAAGGACAAATATTTGACAACTTAATCATAGACCTTTTTCAACCACTTGACAATGTGTGTTTAAATATGCACAACATATATGTAACCTTATCACGTCTATGATCCATAAATGGACTCACAATCCTACAAAATATTACTATGCAAAACATACATAAAGCTAACTTCAAAAAATGATCCCTAGAAATGTTAAAACCTATTTCAAAACATAATATAACAAAAAGCATCCAAAACAATAATCCATTTGAAATCCTACAAAGAACAAAACAAACATTTAATTATGATCGGTGATTTAAATGATGACAATATTAACAACAATATCATCAATAATTGGCATGAAGAATTCCAATTAACTAAAAATGATGAGAATATTCTTCTCAATCCAAATGGATGGTTGAATGATCAACATTTCACAATCGCAATACAAATATTATATGTTCAAAAATTATAATTGTTAGGATACCAACAACACACATATGCAATCATGGGAACTATACATAGATACTTAACCAATTGTCTTCAACATATTTCATAAATAATAATCATTGGATCTTAGTCCAAATACATGCATCCACACTATACCTACACTACACAATATATGATTCAATTAGATCGACAATCAAAATATTACCAAATGACACCATTCAATTATTAACTAACATCATAAATGTAAAAAATTTACTATATTCATATGCAAATGTTATGCAACAACTGGACAATTCATCTTGCAAAGTATTCACAATAGCATATGCAAGTGATATAGCATTTGAACTAAATCCAAAAAAATCTATTCACAATGTGCTATAAATGAAATCACATTTCCATAACAACATAAACAATAAAACTAAATATCCATTCCCCAAATACTCACATTCAAACACACTATAAAAATAAAATGGTAGATTGTCATTAGTAGTGCATAGCAATGTGGAACCCAAGTTTCTTGAATGTGAATGTGAATTAGACAATGCTTTGGACATGAATCCATTTCCATTGTTGAAATTTTGATCATTGTTCTAATTTTAGTTTGGTTTTGTTGGCGTGTATCATGTAGACAAAAGTTCAATGTTGCATGAAGATGACACCCATGTTTTTCAAATATAAGGATTGATTTAGGTGATTCAAAGCTTGATCTTATGACATAAAATTTATTCATTACTCTTTCATGACAAAGTGCATCTACACTTTTCCTAATACATGTAAAATATTTAAGTTAAACTTGCAATTAATTGTGGGTTCCTCTTTGAAGTCTTTTATTAATTTAATTATTATTTTCAAGATTTTAAATGCACACCATAAGTGGCCACCTAGTAAATAAGATAGATTTAGTGATCATGATTGAAAAATATTTATATGCATTTGATGTGTAGAAATTGTCCATTCTCCCATACAATTTTTCATGTTTCCATGAATTTTGTTTTGCCTAAACAACAAAAAATTAAACTCCAAACATGAAAATATTTGATTGTTAAAAATTTGAATTGATTACATGTTCTTGTGTGTTGTTAAAACATTAACATAGTTCAAAATTTTCATTTGCTCCTATATATTACATTTAAAAAGAAATTCTTACAAATGAAGAAGCTTTATGGAAGACATAATCCACATTTGTCATGATCTATATTTAGAATTTTGGAATACATGGATTTTTGTGAGAATCATGTTTTCATGTACCAAATTTCAAAGCTTTGAATTCAAAAAGGTTATTTTAGATTGTCAACTTAACAAAATGGATGGGTGGAGTACCTACAAACATATGCTTTAATGTTTTTAAAACATGATCATCTTATTATGTTGTACTTTGATCCATTAGTTAGAAGGACCTTGGGGTGAAGGTGACGATGGTCAAGTCTTTTATGATGGTCTTGCAACATCCATTATAAGCCTTGAATTAGATTATGATGAAAATCCAGAACCTGGAATCATTTGACAAATCAATACTGTGTATGATTATTATGGCCATCAATATGAATCATCACATGGTGACCATCATGGTTTTGGAGGTGCTAAATGCATTAAAAAGGAGTTTTCTTGAGACAAAAAAATATTCTTTTCATGAATTTGAATTTTTCACATATGTGGAGACATTTGACTTTCTCTTGGTTGTACTATATTTCAAATCTGACTTTTTTCTTATGTGTATTATTAATATTGATTTGGCAATGTTGTTTGTAGATTGTGTTTGAAAGGCATGAATTCCTCACACAAGTTGAAGGACACCATGGAATAACAAAAACGTTGTGGATGGATCCATTGTTTTTTGATCCAAACATCTATGCATTGACATCAATAAGATTTCATACCAACCTAGTTTATGGTCCATATGGTGGTACTAAAAGTGGAAAACATTTAGTAAACTTCAAGAATAGTGTTGGTAGATTTCTTGGGTTTGTTGGATGTTGTGGTGGTGTCATTGATAAACTTGGGATTATCATAGTCCTTGATGACAATTAATGGAATATGATGGATAAAGCATTCAAGCATATTGAAATTTCAAACTAGTTCAAGCATATATTTCATCTAGTTTATTAATCGAGAATATGTGAGGTTTGATAAAGTCATGATAGATTATTGTGGTTAGAAGTGCAACCATTGTGCTATTTAAGTAGTCGATTCAACGTGATGGTAAAGTTGAAATATACTTTTGGGCAAATGAACTTTTAATCCTTTAGTTTAACATTTCCTTTACAACAAGTTTAGTTTACAAATAGAAGTGTTCCAACATGATAAAATTTATGTTGGGATGTGTTTAGAAGGGGGAGTGCAATGAAATTGTAATAGTGTAAGAACTAAGGTTTTGTGCTTGGTTTCACACCTTGAAGATAAACAATCAATTGGAGCAATTAGAATTTTTATTTCATGGATTTGATCAAACAAAACTTATGCAATTTTGTGTCATAAAATTTCATGAAATGGGTAAGTACATGATGTTAAGACACAAACAGACTCCTTGTTGATAAGCCATTAATGTGCACAAAAATATTCTTAGATACATTTCCAAGTCAAAACAAGGACTTGAATTTGGTTTCAAATACATGTGCAACAAGTGAAGTCTTAATTACCTTGAAATTACCATGGTTCAATTTGAAATAGAGTACACAATTGGAAGGCTAATGGTTGAGGCTTTGAGCTTTTACTTGCATTGTTCCCTACAAAATTTAAAAACATTCATTTGAAATTGAATGATTGATTGTGATTTCATTTGCAATGTCATGAACAAAGGTTGTGATCACATGGAATTTGGCACTAATATATGGAAAACACAAGGTTGGGTATGAGCACCTATTGACTACAATGTCCAATAGTTAGATTGCATTACTACTCTATGTGCGCTTTGATGCATTTATGACCATACAATTGCTTGTATGTGGCATTGTTTGAACTTCAAATTGCAAGAGGTTTTGATGTGACAACTTGAAATGCAATTTTATGAAAATAAATCAAACTCAAGCATATTCAAAGAGACATAAAAAATACAAAGCAAGAACTATACCAAGTTCAAAGGAACAAGGCTAAAGATAAAAAATAAGTAGCAAACTAGTAGGAGCCATAAAGGAATAAAAAAGCGAAAGGATAGCAACGTAATCTTAAAAATCTCACATATAGGAAGTAACCAAGTGAAGAGTCACTTGTTCCAACCCATAGAAGAAGGTGATGAACCTGAAAAATCAAAATAACTAAATCTAAATCTAGGTGAAAATATTAGACTTAAAAGTGTGATTTTATTAACACCCCCTCTTGCACTCTAGATTATTCTACACATTTTTTTGCTGAAACTATGATCAACATAAGTTTTGCTAAGAGAAAAAACTAATAGGCTACCTTTATAGATGGCAAAGAAGGTTTGGATTGCTTCAAGTCTTGTATGCCCATCTATTTTCTAAATTTCTAAAATTTAATCTTACCTAGTGGTTTGGTAAAAATATTAGCTAGTTGATCTATGGAAGGAATATATGAGCAAGTTCAATTTGTGTGAAAATAACTTGATTGTGAACAAAGTGATAATGTATTTCAATATGTTTGGTGGCAACATGGAAGATAGGATTTTTAGCAATAATCATACAACTCTGATTTTCTTGACATAAAAAGTTATACCACTTTCCACATTAATACTCTAATTTCCTACAAGAGAGCTTGTACACTCAACAAGAACACAACATTCAACTTTGGGTAATGGGTGTTGATCCCAACTTAAATAGGTAGCTTGAAGTTGATTTACACTTCTCATAGTCCCTTACCCAATCTGCATTAGTGAATCTGTGTATTATGTTTTGAGTCCCCCTTGTAGATTGCACCTAGGGGCAACTCAACATACGTATTATAATTATGTTAATAGCATACATGATATTAGGTTAGGTATGAGTCTGGTAAACCAGCTTCACTACTATTTGTTTAAAGACGGTAAGTCTAATTGATTCTAAATGTTTTTTCTTCCCAAGTCAAAAGTCATCTGGAAGTGGGGTTGTTAACTAATTGCAATCCTTCATCTAGAACCCTGCAAACATTCTACTTGCATAATCCCTTTGCATCATGAATATTCCCTTTCTAGATTGATGAATTTTACACCAAGGTTGAATTTCAACTTTCCCAAGTTAGTCACTTCAATCATAATTTCCATGGGTGTAGCTTTAGCCAAGCTATATTCTCCTTATCACTTTTAGTGAGGAACAAATCACCTATGTATCAGGTTCTTCTCTTCAATCACTGGTAGAAAATAGATGATTAATAACATGATTTTAAAAGACAAAATTAGTCTTTGTTCTCATTATGAGAGTATATGTGATGGTCTACAGCTTACGAGAGTTGGTCATTTTAGTGACATGCCTTTGCACATGAAAGAGCAAAATCTATTCACACGATTGAAAAGTTCAAATATTTATTTTTTTAGTTTGGTGAATAAGAAGACTAATCTTTTAAGACCATGTCCACAAATTGGAAGATCAGTGTTGGTCTGGTATGACCTTTGAACATAGTAAGTACCAGCTTAACCCTGGTATTGGGTCCAGGATTCACTTCTGGCTGGTATGTTTCTATCAATTATAAAAATACCTGGCATTTTTATACTTGATATTAAAACTCGTACGGGTCTGGTTCTAGTCTGGCCTTACCTGCCCCCTCAAGGCTGGTACTGGTACAAAGTTAGTATCACCTGAGATCATACTAGCCTTGCGGGGTTCTTTTCTACTACCAACATTAATACCGCATGTTAATACCAACACCGGTTGCTAAGAATTACAAGTTAATCCTGAACTGATTCTGATCTGTATGGTATGCAACAATTCCATTCATAAGTCCAATTATGCAAGGTCAGATGATTGCTCAACTTGTGGTGCATACATTTTAATTCATACAATGACCCTTGCCATCCAGAGTCAACAGGAAGCAGCAGGAGATACCCATAAAGACCAATCCTGGAAAAGGTTGTGCTAGACATCTTACAGAGCTGGGAGAACAAAGTGTTTTTTTCTGACAAGGGCTGCCACTAGAAGACAAAACCTATGATGACAGGCTAAGTCGATTTGCACTAACAACATCCAGTTTGGTGTTCTACAGTTGCGAGGCAAGAACTGCTCTTCACTCCAACAACTTGCACTCTCTTAACTTTCCCTGCAAACAAATAGATGTCATGGTTAGCAATGTGCCAGACTGAAGAATGGCAACAAAGACTAAGCACCCCAATCACAATCACAAAGAACTCTAGAATACCAATCTGAAATCATTCACATCACAAACTCACACAATTGCGTAAAGACACAAAGTCAGATGTCAACGTCCTACTTTCTTCCAAAGCAAATACAGAAAACAAATGTGTACTGAATGCAACTCACAACAATACTGACCAGTATCCATCTTTGCGGCCCTTGAAGCCAATCTGACCAAGAGTTAACACAATGAACAGCCCAACGTGCCAGGTAATCAACCACAACCTACAAATTCCCTCATACACACCACCCATGGTTAATAGCAGCTCTGTAAGATTAGTATTAAAAAACCCTGAAAACTCTCTAATTTTCCTGTAGAATGTCTGTCAAAAAGACCATGTTCACAAAATTTGAAAACTAGTACCATACCCATGATGTCAAAGAGAACAATTGTATTTGCGCAAAGACAATATAACCACAATGTAAAATGTATATTCCAGTGCTAACACTGAATTTTTGAGTAATAAGTAGACCTCCCAACTGAATTATAAATGTCAAAATTTTCCTACTCTATTTAAGACCTTTGATATGGGGGAAAAGATGGGCAAGTCTAGAAATATTGGAATCCAGGAAATGGCTGTTGGCAGCAACATTTTGCAAAGGATCAATGCAGTCTGAGCACAATCAAAATATGTTTCACACGTAGTGGGCTACAGTAAGATTGCTACAAGGAGGACACTGACTGACTATCGGCCAGGCATTCAAAACACATTGTGACGTAGTAAAAGCAGATATGATGTTCAATCAGGGAGAGAACTTGTGAGACTATATTACCAGAATGGTGAGGTGAGAGAAGGACCGGTGGGAAAGTGAGCAAGCTCGGGTCCAATGCTTGCCAGAAACAGACCAGTCAAGCTGTTGCCATTGATGACAGGAATGCTGGAGGGTGCAAGCCAGCCAATGAGGCCAAATCCAACAACAGAGAGATCCCTCCGCAACCAATCTCTATTGAAGCTGTTCACCCAAACCTCAGGGGAAAAAACACATACACCCAATTGCCATCAACACAAACCGTAGCTCCAATAACAGATTTCTCATCTTCAGATTGCAACATCTGTTCTAAAGATGCGAAAGTTGTTTTTCTCCGTTTATTCAGTGCCAGAATTCATATGTGGTGTAATCACAGTGAAGAAGAGAAGGATGTACATACCAAGTGACGCGTGACATGCAGAGGGGGCGGCCCAGCTGCAGACTTGGGGTCATCAAAGAGCAACTTCTGTCTCCGCTCAGGAACGCTGTAGACGTAGATCACACAAGACAGTTCAGTCAGACGAGCACTGCAGAAGATGATGGATATGAAACCCTTGCAAATGGTAATACACGATAACAGAGACAGACACGGTGAGAACTTTAAACCTGAGGTGAGCTGAACTTTGGAAGGAGAAACTGCTCTTCTTCTCAAGGAAGATCCGCCGAGTCCTGCAACGACGGGAGTTGTAACTGCCATTGTAGCCATCGTTGCTGCCATAACTTCAGATACAATGCCTGCAAAACACACACAAACAAAGATTGACACACAAAAAAAAGTCTGAGGTAACAACTCTGCACGGCGCCACTGCAGCTCTACACACAACAACGAAGACTCGACTTTCTTCAAATCCGCCTACCCGAAAGAGCAAAATCATACAGAAAACAAAACAAAACAAATCCGAGAAGAGCAAAATCATACAGAAACAAAATCAAACAAAAATCAGAGAAGGGCAAAGTCATACAGATTTTTTTTGGAAAAAAATCCGAGAAAATTTGCAGATGATACAAGAGCAGAGAGAAGGGATTTGCTGCTTCGCTTACACGGGATTGTTTGTTGCGACAGATCGTTTGCTGGAAATGGGAATATCAGCGAGCGATCTGCTGGTACGTTGTGCTTTGGTGCAAGCGCTTCTAGGCACAGGCTACAGCCACATCCTCGTGGCAGGGAGCACCAATCAGGGACGCTCTCGGGAGGATTCGGCGCCTCCCTCATTGGCTGTAACCCTCAAATCCGGATAAGGCCACCAAAAAAGTGTGCCCGGCCCTTTGTTAAGGCCGGCCTCCCCCGGAGGACTGACCCCTTTCATAAAAAGGGACTTCCAAGTTCGGAGTTCAGACCCAGCTAAGCGGCCCTTGATGGATTAATGATTAAAATATGTAAAAAAACCAAAACATAATTTGTTATTTAAACCTAACTAGTGACTACCATTGTTGGGCAGGTGTCACAAATACCCTTGGGCATCATTGAGGCATCTCAATCTGATCCCTTCAAGGTATCGCCATGAGTGATACCTTGACTGAAAACCGAACTATCGATTCTCAATTCTGTGAGAACCAGTAGAAGTGAGAATCGGATGTGAGAACTGGTTTTTAAAACAAGAACCAACAAAATCTGAAAACCAAGTAAGGTCTGACCCATTGCCTGGGTCAAGGTCTCAAGGTTTAGCCACCATCAAAAATTAGTAGAAGCAAACAATGAAAAAAAGTTATGAGTATCAAACTTAATTATGTTTCTATGCAGAATGGAACAACGTTTTATTTACTGATCTTGTTATAATTCATGGACCATGGGTTTGAACTTTGGAGATATAATGTTAAGTTAGCATAATTTAATTAGGGCTAAAGAAAGGACACTTTCATCGCAATACCCACATCAAAATATGCCTCTTAGGTCTAATTTGTGTGAGAGATCCCAAGGAAGGTTAGTATTTGTTGGTAGATATTTATTAATGGTAGGCCAGGTCAGATGGTAATGATATTTGAAAAGTTTATTTTAAATAATTATTTATTTTTAAAATCTTTCAAAAACCTTGAACTAAAGGTCCTTTGATTTGATTTTTTTTCAAAAAGCCAAAGCTGTTGTTAAAAAAAGAAATCAATCAATAATTGTTTAATCTTAATTTTAATTTCTTTAAAAATTAATGAAAAATATAAAGTAATACCCGGTTTGTGAGAACCAGCAAAGGACAATTGGTTGTTTTCAAATTTTTGAGAACTGAGATTGTTGAATTTTTTTTAATGTTATACTTTTGTTTGACATAAAAAAATTTAGAAAAGTTTTTTTGGGTAAAACCAGACCCTTTTGTAAATTACTTTGTAAAAACCAGACCCAATGGGTATCATAAAATTGTGATACCGCCCAACCCTGGTAACTACCTAGCTTATTTATTTATTTATTTTAAAGTATAGGTATTGGGACCAATGATTTTTATTTTATTTTTTCAATTTTTTGATTTTGTGTCATTGACTAGCATCTTGGGCAATATGGATTTAACATTAAATGGCGACAAGTTATTAAAAGCTCTCTTTAAATAATAAAAACTAGTTTTAAGAAATGGTGTGAAAAATTTTCATTTGTTTCTTGAGAGGCTTAACCAAAATTATAAACCCTACTTCCCATCTTGTCATTGTCACATTGTTGTGTAGTTGTGGTACTTTTATGCAGGATAAAGCGCTTGGCTACGGGCTTTTGCAAGAGTATGGTTTCAAGCCCAACTTTGCCTTATGCCTTTGCTTTGGTAAAGGCCATAGCCTTGGGCTTTACCTACCACTTAATGTTTTGATTTTATTGGTAGTTGTAATCAATCCTACTTTTTTATTTGTCCTTTACATTGGCCCAAGTATGAACTTGTCACCCAATTGATTGAATTTGAATTTTGACCTTTTATTGAATTTTCAATGACAAAGTTGTTCAATGTTAAAAAAACTTTTGCATCATAGGTCTTAACCAATGTCGAGTAGGTATAAAAAAAAAGTGAAAACCGGATAAGGTTTCAAATCAGTTCTCAATCTGAAAGCCTCTAGGTATCACATTGAGTGGTGCCCTTTATGAAACTTAGTTGTTAAGGGGGTAGGATGAATACATGATTTGAATAAACAAGTCATTTAGGATACAAATTCCTCATGGAGCATTGTTAGTTTTGAATTTTGAATTATTGTTGGTATTGAATTATAATGATGTGACTTGGGATTGCTCAAAGAATGAAGATCTAGGGAAAAAGAGATTTCAAAAAAAAATTTAGACACATAGTTTTGGGAGAATGGGAAGAGTTATATGGATTTTCTACTAGCAAACCACATATTCTATTTTGATATATTAGAGATTTTAATTGTTGTTTTGATTTTTTTCAACAAACATGGGATTATGCTATAATTTTGATTCATGTCTTCAGTAATATAGAGAAGCACAAACTTTTGCAATGAATTTTATGTTTATAGTGTTGTGTGAATTTTTTATAGTATCAAAATACAATGAAATGAATTGTAATATTGTTTATGGAATTTTTTACAATGTATTATGAAATGCATATTCTGGTTATATGAAATAACCATGAATGATGTTTTAATGAATGGCAATGTTAAGGGTGTTGAGAATCAAGGCAAAAATAGTGAATGTATGCATGTGAAGTGCAAATATATTGTTAAAATAATATGGAATAATTTTATAGGAATTAAATTTCATTTACACCACCAATTGTAAGGTTTTATATAATGTGAGAATTGACCCTTTGAAACCTTGATCGAATGTGTATTTAAATTTTATTGAAACCTCAATAAGGTGTTTAAAAAAATCAAGGTTAGGGTTTCAAGGTTTAGAATTAATTAAGGTGTTAGTAATTAATAAGGTTTAGTTGTTTAGTCAATGTTGAGTCAATAATTAATAATTAGTTTAAGGCTTAGTTAGGTTTAGGGTTTAACAAGCAAGCAACGACACTTGTTACCTGTTATAAAGTAAGCACTATTAGGAAATGTGTCTTAATTCACTATGGGTTTCACTAGATTTTAAGTGAATTTGAACATTTTTACCTAGTGAAATTGTTTAACCCCTAGTGAATGACGACCAGTTGCTACAGACAGTGACTTGGTACTTAGTGAAACAAGGTTACTCTCAAGTGAAATACAAATTTACCAAACCATTCATTTGCTAGTTAATTAACTAACCAGTATGAAAATCAATTAAAATTTAATTATTTAATATATAATATTATTGATAATTTCATGATATTTTAAACCTATTATTTATTAACACATGTCACTAACCTATGTAAGTAGGTAGGCAATATAATCAACCTAAGCACCTATTCTAGGAGTTCAATAGGAGATTATTCAATCAACATACCATTGTTGACCACACACAACACCACCCATGAGGTTTGATCCCTTAACCTTTGGATTGGAGGCAAATACCCTTACCATCAAACCACCACACAAAGTTCTACCTTGAAAAGTACACAATATATTTTTGAGTTGTCGCCATTCTCGACTTGTCAAGCCCTTTCGGAAATAAAGCCAAATGGAAAAATGAAATGATAATATGTTACATTACATTCTATCTATCAAATATTTAATTTTAAACATTACAAAAACATAAACTTTGAAAATTCATATATTATTGATATTTTGTTCAAATGAAATGATTTGAATTTCCTTTTTAAGAAAACTCAATAATATACATAATTACATTTATTTCCTTTTGAAAGATTAAAATCATTTAAACAAAAAAAATCATTATTCAATAACATTTCAATGACCATTATTTTGAATTTTTTGAATTTAATAGATGGATTTTTTTTGTTCATATAATAATACTACCTATGTTAATCTACTTTCAATTATTATATGACTATTTTTCATTAATTTAAATTATTTTACCCTACATTATTTACAGCTATTTATGGCTATTATAAATTTTTTTTGTTATTTTTTTTTATTTCACCCTAGGCTACTTTTGGTTATTCTAACTTATTTTTAGTTATTTTAGTTTATTTCACCTTAGGTTATTTTCAACTATTATAGATTTTTTAAAAATTCTATGTTATTTTTTACTATTGTAATTTATTTCAATTTAGAATACTTGTAACTATTATAAACTAGTGGGTACCTGTGACCTTCACACACAATGTGAAGGGGGGGAGATAGGTGAAGAGGTCCGTTCCGTGGGAAAGGTAACCAGGGAAACAAAGGGGATCCCAAGTTCTAGTGTAATTTTATTTTATTTTTTTGTTTCCCTAATGTAAAGTCGACTAATTTTCTAGTATTTTGGAAAATTTCGCCAAATTTTCGATATCAGAAATTTATAACTAAATTTATTCTCCCTTTCCCCCTTTCCCCAAAACCCAAAAAAGGAAAAAATTGGCTGCACTGATTGCATACCGAACCTTCCTCAGTGCCGGCCTAAAATTTTTATTATGGGATAATACCCCTTCCTAATAGGATGGATACCTATTGTGCTATAAATAAGGCAGACTGGGCAATTCCCTGAAACAGTCGAGTTTTGCAATTTAAGAAGGGC
>Ga0209208_10001666_pt1 | contig 31528 bp, 25 predicted proteins | sample S1TSphfallax_3_FD_187694 | JGI IMG/M metagenome (GOLD analysis project Ga0209208, IMG submission 187694) | Host-associated microbial communities from peat moss isolated from Minnesota, USA - S1T2_Fd - Sphagnum fallax MG (SPAdes) (version 2) | ecosystem: Host-associated > Plants > Peat moss >...
AGAAACATAAAAATAATTTAATTATTGCCAAACCTACCCAAGTATTGTGGTAATAACAACACATTAGATATCACTATTGGAAGATAGGGTAACCCAATCCATAATGTTTTGAACTTATGAATGACCACGTAAATCACTGAAAGTAATATATCTACATATTAATCTTATGTAATTCAATTTTCTCCAATTTCATATTTTTTATTATCTCTTGTTTGAATATAGTCTAGGCTAGTGTCAAGGTCCCTTGTGAAACTAGATGTCCTCATTTCCTTGAAAAGACTTTGAATGATAATTAACATTACACTTGACATATTCATGCTTAACATCTCATTCATTAGATTCTTGTTCACTCTTTTTGCTTGCTCAAACACAACTTTTCTAAAACTTGAAACTTGAGATTCACATATTTAAAAAATAATGGAAAAGGCCTTGAGCAACATTCATTGATGCTTAACCTATCTATAGGTACAATCATAAACATAATGATTGTGCAACTTCCATCATGCAATATCCATAAATATAACAACCAATGCGACATGAAAACCTAAAGTCTAGTTGCATGCAAAGTTGCAACATTGTTGTTTACTTTCTTGGATATCACACTACATAGTCCTAAGCATGCTTCATTTGGGAATGGCAATGCTCCAGATGGAAAAATCACACTCAAACTTGAGATTGAGTCACATGAGATTTCGCAAGATATAAAGATGTTAAACCTTAACATTAATGGCTGAAGGGACGTTAAGGTTACACAAACTTTGAAAGAGCTCAACAATAAGTTGGGCTTGGCCATACTAATCAGGCATACGAATAGGGTGAATAGGGTGGACTGTTTGGATGGCCTGAAGTAAAGGGTTCTCTTGCAAAAAGGAGGACACAAATGTGACCAAATTCCTCCTGCCAGTCTAATTAGTTAAGGTAATACTTTTTTTAATATGTTTCTAGACTCTGAACCTAAATTGAAACGTGCCCCTAACAACTAGGCCACAAATTTCAAGTTTTCCCTTAAGGTTCAAATTTGAGGATATAGAAGCTGTTGTGGCTTGCAAGTAGCCAAGTACTTAAGTTGGGATTGGTAAATCAAGATACCATCATCTGTTAATACCATACAATTTGTCATTTTCCAAAGCAGTGTTATGTAGTTTAAATCAAGCCAAAACCCAATTCATGCCAATGAGTTACATCAAATGACAGCACTGTTACCCAGGCTATTTGTTAGGAGCATGTTTAGCACAGTTAGATAGGGCAAAGATGTTTGCTAGTTTTTTGGATCTTGGATACTGCAAGGCTGTCTGTCACCTTAAAATTTGCATTGAGATGTACATACACTTTGACAACATTTGGGTCTTATCCCGTGCCAGCTCCAGTGCTCCGGAACTTTTGCATGTTTTGCCATGTCCTATTTCGCACATGGACACAAGAAGAGTGTGAACTTTAGATGCCTGTGAGAAACTCACCCCCGTCCCCCCCTAAAAAAAACACTACTTTCCAACGTCCTACAAATTGTGCTGATGCAAAAAAATGGAATTTTCAGCACTATTCAAGATGGAACTTACACACCCATGACTTCAGGGATGTAAATTGACACGTGATTTTATGCATTTAGTGAATTCATTTCAGTGGTGGAATTTTTATAAATGAAAAGCTGTGAACCCTGGGAATATATGCCCAAGAAGTGATTGTTAAGATCATGGGTCATGATTCTGGTTGCATGTCTGACTAGAAAAAGAAGAAGAAGCATGACTAATCTAAACTAGTATTACATTCAGTTTCAACAATTGGAATACAAACACAAGCCTCTGTGGGTACAGTTCAAATGTTCTGGAGTGTGCCATATATACACCACCCCCTTGCAAATAAATGACAATACATAATATGACACCAACACAAAGCACCCTTTTGTAGACCAGATTTGGACTACTACATAGGCTCATTTTTCTAAACTGGCTAAAGCACTGACAGAACGAAATAAGTCTGACATGATATTTGTTTTCCCAGCGAACTTTGTTTCTAGAATCCCTCAGCAGACCACTTACAGTCTTACATTCTTATTTTTGTCATTTTTAGTGCATAATCCAAGGCCATTTGAATCATCGACCTGCGTCTATCACAAAAGTTAAATGTACATACAATATTAAGCAAACCTACAGCAATCTTCTTAGAAGCATATCGGTGCCCACCAGCTACCTACTGAATTAACACCTCCACAAAATTTCATTGCTACAAAGAAGAAAACTTTCTCAGCCGTCGGAGGATGACGTCCTTCCTTGTGGATGTGGTCTAAGTTATAAAAGTAAGTTGAGTGACATATCTGATGGATCCCACTGATATTGGGTTTTAAGCTACGACTTTTACTTTTCCTATTTGATATTGACGAGTGTTGGGTGCTTACTCAATTTGGCTGGCTAGAACCGTCCATTTTGTTTCTGGTTAGTAAAAGTCAAATTGGAACCAAGTTTGATTTGTGGAACCAAAATTGGAACTGGGTTTTAAAATGGGAGCTGATTCTCGAACTAGAATTTTTTTAAAATAATGTTTTTGTAAGATGGTTCTTGGCTTTTATTGGGCGGTTACATAAAAAAAGTCAGTTGGGTGATAATGAATATACAGTATTATTAGAACCGTCCAACTGACGTTTTATGTATTTTTTTTTCAGTGCTGTATATTAATTATCAAATCCATATTGGAATCTTCTTGCATTTCCCAAAATAGTATGAGACAAGTATTGCATGCACTAGGTATCCTTAAAGTCTCATAGAATTATGGCGGATCTTGTTGAGAAGTCAGTCAATTATTCAACAGATCGGTTCAAGCTACAAGGGACCACTCTACTGAGTCGTCACTAAATGTTCTGTGTTTAAGCCCCTAGTTTGTTTGAGTGTCAAACGAATAAAAGGAGTTAGTTTGGTTCTCTGTGGATATAGTAGCCACTGACCCCATTCTCAAAAAAGCATCCACTAACTTTGGAGTTAGTTCAGAGTCTCCAAATCTTGGGTTCCATGATACCCACCCCCACCTTTGAACAAAATCTGCTGTCACCTTTGGCTGATTATTAGCAGTGGATTCCAGCAGTTAGAGGTTCTGGCTGGAGAGGACCAACTAGATTTGTCCCTTTCAACATGTCTGATTCCTAGACTTGCCCAATCACATTCTCAGACCTGCCCTGCAGATCAAAATGGGTGGTGTCAATTTCCTTTTAAAATGAGGAGATTAATTCTGCCTTTGCAACTGGCAAAATTACCTAATTGGCCTTGCCTACCAAGGCAAGGATAATGTGTTTAGATTCATTATAGAGTATAGTAGGTTAATGGATTTTGGCCCCCTAGGTAATAATAATAGGTCTATTTTTATATGAGGATTTTTGAAGACGATGTTTTTCGGCTTGTGTTGAAACTTGAGATTAGTTACAAAGTTATAACATATTGAAGGATTTGGTTTCTTCTGGAGGATATTTTGAAGACCATATTTTTGCATGGTGAAATATTTGAGTTTCCATAATTCTTTCTTTTGCTTTCAGATACTTTTTAATGCAAATGGCAAGGCCACAGTGTGACGCACCCCTTATTATGCATGCTGCGTGGTTGATGGAAAACCACATCAAAGGAGGAGACGGCCAACTGCTGCCAGGGTGAACCAGCACCCACTCTGGTACCTTGACCTTTTGGAGCCAGCCCTCCTCTTAGTGGCCATATTAAGCCCAAGAAATATGTTAGATTTGAACTCAGAGACCCTGATCTGATTTCTAAGCATGAGATATTTCTAATGTTTAGAAGCAATTTAACTGGATTTTGGGGGTTCTAACCAGTGTTGGGCGGTTACCTATTTTGGTCGGTTAGAACTGTCAGTTCTGGTTTTGATTAATAAAAATCAAACTGAAACCAGGTCTGATTTTTGGAACCAGAATCAGAACCATGTTTGAAAACTAGATCCAGTTCTGGAACCAGAACTGAAACTTTTGAAAAAGAAATCTTTTTTTTGAGGAAAAGAAGTCTGGAACCTTGGTTTCGGACTGGGTTACCTAGAACCAGAACCTGAAGTACTGTTTTTTCAAGAACTGGACCAGACCTGGCACAGAACTGGACATGGGTTTCCATTTGTTTTGTGGAACTGGAACTGGAGGTTCTTCATAAAAGTCAAGAAACACTCAACACTGGATTTAACCATGGTACCAGTGGGGGTGTTGGACCATTGGCATGCCACAAAATATTTGGCAATTGCAACTGTGGTATTTAGTTGAAAGGGGAAAATATATAAGTAGCAAGAATACACATAATTGGGTACGTACTTAGCATCCACTCCTTTGTTAAATGCTCAGTGCTAGGCACATTATATGCCAATTTTCTTTTTTCAATTGAAAGTCTTTGGAAGTTGGTTTGCTAGAAAAATGGTTAACGTTGCAGTGGATGTATATCACTAAGTAGTCACAAGTTTTGTTTCTAGAATATAGTATGTACTTAGTATTGTCACTTTGCACAATAGAACATTGAGATTTAATTCACTTCATAGTTGTATATTTTCAGGTTAATACCCTTCCTCATGGTGAGTTTCATCATAAATTAAACCTTTAAATAGTCAAATGATTTTTTGTGAAAAATATGAAGCAGAGATGTTGAAAACAATCATAATTATTGCAAGCTACATTTGAATAATTTCACTCCTCATATGACAATAAAATAGTAGATCATGAAAATATAGTAAATTCAAATTTCCAAAAAGGAATTAATTTTTTGATTTTTTTTTTTTCATTTGGTCAATGTGGAAGCTGACCCTAGGCTACGGTATATTAATTTGTTGGCATTTTGTTGGCTGTGCCTACCATGGCAAAGGATATTCTGTTTAGATTCATTATAGAGTATAGTAGTACCTTAAGGGATTTTGACCCGTAGGTAATAATAGGTCTATTTTTATATGAGGATCTTTGAAAGATGATATTTTGGCTTGTGTTGAAACTAGAGATTAGTTATAGAGTTATAATATCTTGAAGGATTTTGATTTCTTTTAGAGGATTTTTTGAAGATTATATTTTTGCATGGTGAAATATTTGAGTTTCCATAATTCTTCTTTTGCCCTAGGATACTTTTGAATGTAAATGGCAAGGCCACAATGTGACACACCCCTTTCTTAATCTTGCATGGACAGGGTACTCATGGTATCCATTCTCCAAAATTCTGTTGTAGCTCTGATCCTTCTCTTCTTACATTATTTTGTGGGTCTCTGGAAATTGAAAGGGGGGGTGTTATCAGGGACCTACTCTGGGATAGGGAAAAGGGTGGAGGAAGCAAAAGGTGGGTCAACAGGGTTAAAGGTTGTCCAACCAAAAAATATTGACAATGAGGATGAATGAAAAGACAATTGCAACAATATCATTATATATCAAATGGATAAACATTGGTTCATGTATGAATTTGATCATGAAGATGCATAAAGGCCATGTATGTGGATGAAATTTGATGACATCAACAAACCTTGCTAGTTGGATGAATGTGGTAAATTTTGTTGGATGATTTGTGCCTTGCCTAGATAAAACTAGTTTGTGGACAAAATTTACCACAGATGTAACTGGCCATATGGATAAAAACTAACTATTGAAGGAAACTTGATGATAACTAGAATTGTGTTCATGGATGACTTTGACCACATCTATGTAATTGGCAATATGGATGAAAATTGATATGAATGAGAAGGATCCTCAATGTGAAGTGGTTACAATGATGAAATTAACACATATGGATGAAAATAATGACATGGAAAATCATATGATATGCATGAAAGTGGACATTAATGAATGTCATGGACAGATTGTGGCTGAAATTAACAATACAAATGATTGGAAGATGCTATATGGATGAAATTTGATTTAACATGTACAAATTTGACCATAGTAATGCAATTGACAATAAAAATGAATTTAACAATATGAATGAAATTATGTTCATGGATGTACATGACCAGCACCCATGTAATTGAGTTTGATCCACTTTGTCCATAATATTTATCTTAGCAACCTCGTCAATTATCTCAATATTATGCATCTAATCAAGCTTCATCCACATGGTCAAATTTCATGTATGTGTTTAATTATTTTTTGGTGGTATATCATTGAGTGTTTGTGAAGGGGATAGGTTAGTTACTAGTTCTAGTTACTAACTATACTAGTTATATTGGCTATAGTTGGTTGTGAGTGGTTTCTTACTGGTGATGCTGGCTATAACCAGCTAACTACAGCTTAGAATGTTTTTTTGAACAAAACCTTATATAAAGGCAAGACACATTGCCTCAAGGGACTTATTTTGGATCATTTCCAATTGCAAACTCATTTGTTATCTGTTTGTTCTCTAATCATCTTGTTACCAATCTTCTAATTTGAATTAGAAAGTGTCAGCTAGTTACAGCATACCAGTTTTGTGTTGTAGAAAGTAGAAACTACAGACTATGCAAGTTTTAGATATGATCAAAGACATTTCTTTGATGCAAGGGCTTTTCATTCTTAGTTTAGGATTCTCGCAGGCCAGTAGAAACAATTCAAAAGTGGAAATCAAAAGGAGAATAAGCACCAAATGTCCCTTTAGCAGGGTTGGTCACATGATAATGTTTTCTTAATATAATTCATGTCACTTATCCATATTGTGGAATCCCATCCATGTCCTTTGTATCACTCATGCAATGAAGTTCAACTATATGGTTGAATTCCATCTATCTTATCAATCTCATTCATGTTGTCAAGTTCATCCAAAAAATAATTTTTCATCTGTGCAATTCATTTCATTTGAGTCATGACTATCATTTATGTCACTCCATCTAATTCATATGGGGCATACCTTCCATATGGAAATTTTCAACCATTCCAAATTCGTCATTTTCATCCATATGATATGATTTCATCCAAGAGACAAGTTCCATTCACATGGCTCAATGTCATACATGTGGTCAAGCTCAAATTGAATTTCACATATCATTGGTTTTTAACATTTTATTTATTCCATTCTTAGAGTTTGATATATGTCTTTATTTTTTGCAAGTCCTCTTTAATCCATGTTATGGATCTCAACGACATTTTCATTATTGGTATGGTCCAAATTCATCCATGCATATATTTCATTCATACAATTTGCTTCATTATGTCATGTCAATTTCAATTAATGTTGATGTTTCCATAACATGGTCAATTCGTATGCAACTTATGGATGTCATCAATTTGGTTGATCTTTTGGGAGGAGTGGAAACTAAAATTGAACCATGAGTTATTTTACCATAACATTCTAAAGGGGTGGCAAGATGATTGTAACATAGGGGAGCTACATTTTAATCCCAAAAGACCAAATAGCTTTGATTTGTACTAGTGGGCCCATGTGTTATTGGCTCAAGTATATTAAACCTTCTATATGGTCACCCATCCCAACTTTATTTAGGGGAAGTGAATGCAATTGTAAAGTTCTTACAAAAAAAAACATAATTGGGTCATTGAAGAAGAAAAAATAATTATGTTTATGTATCTTTTCATCATATCTAAAGAAGTGCCTCAACTTATGAAAACGTTCAAAAAGATTGTGAAACAAACCTCTTCAAGGCTGGAAGAGAGACAACTTTCCAAGAAAACCCAGTTGTGAAAAATATCATCTTAAGATTGAAAATTAATTTTTAAAGATAAAATTCGCTCTAAATTCAATCTCTTTTTCTCCAATGGTCCAAAAATTGTGAAATGACAAATGTGCACATCGTCATATCAAGGCTTTCTCAATGGTACCATCTGAAAAGAGGGCAGGAGTGCAGGGGGGTGGGGGGACAATTTATGAGGGTTATGGCATGGTACCATCTAAACAAACAAAGACCTATCTTAATATATAAATATATAAGTCTTCGATAAAAAAATGTTACAATCAAAGATGAATGCTACAAACTCATGAGTTGCAAACAACTCTCTTTGTCTTCTTTATTCCAAGACTTTTCAACAAATGGAAGTAAGAATAAATTCCCTCACCTCCCACAATGACCCATGAAAAAATGAAAACCTTGCAACCTCATTTGCTCCAAAAACTTTGGATACCAACCCACAAACAATGAAAACCTCCAAATCACAATGACAACCATCACAACTTGGCACCAAACTCAGATAACCTTGAGTTTGGATGCAAAAATGAGTTTCAAGCCTTATGAATCGCTCTTATGAATTGCTTAGTAAAAGTTTTACATTGTCTATAGCATGTCAGCCCATGTAGTGCCGAAACAGAGGGTTCTGGCACCAGGTTTAGGGAACTTCAGGAGGGGCAACAATCCATGTGCAACGTCCCAAGGAGAATTGAGGCAGCAAACACATTGGAAATACTATCTATCATAAACAACCTTTGAAAACGGCAAGGGCTGATCAGTTCTCTATTTCTTATATGGGGTTGCATTAAGTTTTCCTCACGTCCTTGTAAACTGCACAAAAACATCCTCTGATATGTTAATTGTGCAGGGAGGCCGAGGATGTCGACATACGTTATCTGAACAGAGCAGGACCTTAAAGCAGCTCCACCTGCAGCAGTGTAATGGTCCGTAAATAGTAATTTGGAGCAGCTGATTCCCCTGCCATATACAAACATGACAGTAAAGAAAGATGTGAAAGTTCCAGGCATGAGCATCACCATACGGTGGCTAGTAGAGGGACTATAATGGACAACTTAGGAAATCAGTGTAATATGCCCCTTGATTTTCCATCCACTCTGTCGCTTTTTAGGGTTTAGGGTTATTTAGGGTTTTAAAAGGTTTAGAGTTTTAAATAGTTTAGGGTTTTTTCTAAGCTGTTTTTTTTAATTAATTCCATTTTGCATTCCAATCACCTAACCAGAGATACACAGTTTTGTTTAGGATGTTCTATTAATCAAATTCATTTTGCATTCAAATCACCTACCCAAATCACACAGTTTCATCCTCTCACTCATGACTTTGTTTCAACTTGCCATAAAGGGCAGAACCATTAATTATGTGATCTTATCATATATTTTGACCTGTATATTATGATGATCTGAAAGCTGTATTGCAAGCCGTTTAATGTGTTAATAGTGTAAGTTTTTTCAATTTCCTCAAGAGTACTCAGATAACTTAGTCTAGAACATCTTCCCCTGGAAGTCCTTAAATCAGCACTAGGTCCTTATTGCAGGCAGTACAAAGTACTGCATGCTTCTTCTTCTTTTTCCCTGACTGCCCTTGCCCCGATAAAGATGTGTATAGTGATAATACCCAGACACATATATTGGTGCTACCCAGACACACTTTGGTCCATGTCAATACTCATGTTGGCCTGATGGCCTAGTGTCCATTACCGGCTCAAAACGTGCATAACACGGGCCCAAGTGTGTCTGGGCATCATCCATCTTCTTTGAGAAAAAGATGGATGAGGCCCCAACAAGGGCAGACAAGGAAGAAAAGAATCAGGCAGTGCTTTTGTACTGCCAATAATATTAAGGACCCTTTGCTGATTTAAACATCTTTCTGCATTAAAATCCCCTATAAGTTCCTTGCAATATTATGTCCAGTAGTATGCACTGGTTGGTAGCTGAGCAACCAATCATAATAATATAATTTGTGTGTATAAAACCATCATCATAAATTGCGTTGCTTCATCCCAAGATCCCTTTTATAAATGAAAGATTAGTTTATTGCAGTCCCGCGGTCCCACCGAGGTTTGTTCTTTCCTCAGTTATCAATATTGGAGCATGTGCTTACTCCAGTTTAAAATCTGAAACCTTGTAATTGGCCCATCTTCTGCACAATTGAGTCATCATAGCTTCTTGGCATCAATCCAAAATCTTATGAATATTTGGTACTAGATCTTCCTACTTCATTTCACACATCCCCAGAACTTCTAAATATTGAATCAGGCAACTGCTAGTAATTAGCATGCTCGGTAAGGACGAGAACAAATTCAATCTTGGCCATAATAACTGAGATTCCTCACTCCTGAGCATGTCACTGGAGTAATAACTAGGTGCAACTACCTTAATACAAGAATTCGGGGAAAGAGTTGATTCCCAGCAAATCCCTTTCCCAATAAACAAGTTATTAATTTACAATCAGAGAGTAAACACGCCCATCATCAAACACAAGCTTATAATTGAACACGCCCATACAGTGCGCAAGAAGGTTGATTAATGAATGCACATGACCTTTTCAACATTCAAGATATTGCATATGATTGAACACTCAGTTTTGAGAAATTGTGTTTTGAATTATTTCAACATGTGACTAAGTAGATATTTTTGTGTTTGGTCATGGGTGTACATTTGGGCATATATGAAAAAATTGGCCACCCTCGTGAGGAGCAAATGTAAACCCCTTTTATAATCATGTCCATTTTAGTCACATACTTGTTTGTGTCACATTTTTTGGTAACCATCCATTTTAGTAAGAAACATCACTTGTTAATAGCACAAAATATTTACAAAGCTCTTTTTGTAAATGTGATTATAATGAAAGAAATTTACGGCAAGTATTAGGGTTTTGTAAATTGTAGTTCTTTTTGGCAATGTTAGTATTGTTTTGTGTTCAAGTTGTGCAAACTAACAACAATGAATCAAGTTAAAAAGAAAAGAAAAAACAACTTTCTAATGCATACAAACAAAAGATATATGAACTAGCCAAGAAAGCATAAAATCTTAATTAAAAAAAAAATTGATAAGATACACCAGCTAATAGTTAAGGAGCTCAAACTCAATGTAAATTGTCACATTAAAACATGCAAAAATCACAACCTTCTTCAAGTCTAATTAAGCATAATAGAGCTTAGATTAACCCATGTAAGAAACTTAAACAATTTGCACTTTTATTCTAACATATAAGGGATGTTTTGTAAGGTTTTTTTTTCCTATAGTCCAATCTTGTAAAGGTTTATATGGAATGTAATCACAATTCGTTAGTGTCACAAAAAAGTGGTCACCAAGGGTAGTGTAATCATAAAGGAGGTTTGTGTTGTATCTTTTCTTGCAACAAGTGTGAAAAACAAGTTAAATTCTTTTTTAAAATCTTAATTTTTAGTTCAAATGTATCGAGAATCAAAGAAGTAGAAGATCACATATTAAACCATAAATGAGGTGAATAATTGCAACAATATTTAAAAGCTATGTAGTAGAACAAAAATTGATTTTCCAAAATAAAAAGACCAACATTTTTAAAACAAAAATATGGTTTAAATTGAAAAGTACAAAGGTCCTTATACTACTATCATATCATGAGGTTTAATTTTACATTATAAAAAAATCAATTCAAAAAAATGTAAATTTCAACAAGTTCAAGTTCATCACATTGCACAATAATAATGGATCTTGACTTTAGTGTCAAAGGATTTTTCAAACTTCTACACCTTGGTTTTTAACATTGCAATATTAAAATGACAAGTATTTCTAACATACCTAGACTTAACTTGTTTTTATGCACATGGGCTAATTATAAGAAGGATAAAAATATACCTTTCATAGGATGAAAGCACACACCACCTATTAATTGAAGGTTAGGGCTAGGAAACTTAAGGCAACCATAATGTTGAGTGTGATTTGCAAGTGACAAAAAACCATGTTAGAATAACCAACAACGGATAAGAAAAATGTTGATCTTGCATTAAATATTATGCACAAAGCAAAACATGTTAATATAATAAGTGGGAGAGGCAAATGGACATAATGAAACAAAGGAAATGTTCATTGATAAAACAAGCAAGTCCTTGGGGTTCATAAATGGATAAAATATCATTGCGTGATACCACTATGAATCGTCTCAAGGAATGGTAAACTATTAAAATTGGTCAAATAATATTCTTAACCTTTGTTTTATATGTTTTCACAGTCATTTTTGTTGATTACATACCATAATACTAGGTATATGGTTTAAAGTTTCCATTGGAATAAAAAATGGTGGCAATGGATACAAAATTGTTGATTGCAATGGCCTTTTTCATAATCACATTCTTGAACTTTGGAAATGCAGAATTAAATTCTACCTACTAAATTAAGTACTCAATAAAAGGATCAAATAAAATACCATTGAAGTTACCCCTGAAAATTATATTTAAAAAACACCAACACATGTTTAAAAAACATTTATAGCTAAAAAGTTCAAGGAAATTAAACATTGTTATGTTCTTGAATTTTTTAAAAATCCTATGAAATTAGGACCAACAAAATAAAAAATATGTTTAATCTCAAATTTTATACAACCTAGTAAATGTATTCACCAAAAACTAGTAATGAAATTAGTTATGTAAGTGTTTCCAATATTTTTATAAAGTTTAATGGATCTAGTAAAATAAAAGTGCAATTTTTTTGTAGTACACCCCAAAGACATTTTTGCCCAATTTGTGGTACTAATTCAAACATAAACACTTGGAATTAAACATTTCAAAAGCGAAAGGACTTAAAGCTGTCTACAAGGCATAATGTTTTGACTAGTAATTTATGAAATTCATTCTTCCAAAACTTGCAAGTATTGTACAATCATCACAATTATGATATAAAACATATTGGAATTTGAATAAAACAAGAATTCAAGCAACTGGACAATCAAGACCAAGGGCTCTAGCCCAAAAATTTTCAAATCAAATTTATAGCACCATTCCTATGTCTCAAAAATGATATAATTATAAATGTGCAATAAATGCAACAAGTGGGGTTTTATTAAGGTTTAAATGACAATGTGTTTTCTAGTCAAAAAAATCTTTTTGTTTTTCAAGAAGTATGCTCCTAATGAAATTGTTTTAATGAATCATCATCTATTGATTTTGGATGGACATGGTTCACATGTTGCCCTAGACACAATAGAACAAACTCAACAATTTGGGTTGAACATGATGACATTGCCTTCTAACACATCAATGCCCTTCAACCCTAGATGTATCTTGTTTCAAGCCTTTCAAAACAAAATTAAAAAAAGAAAATTGGACTATGGTTAAAAGTAATTATAATGAACTAAACAAGTTTACTTTTGCTAGATGGATGGACATTGCTTTAGATCAATCATTAACCAAACAAAACATCAAATCATGTTCTAGGGTTATAAAAATATGGTCTTTTAACCTTAAGGCCATGGATGACAAGACTTGGCCTTCAAATGTTTACGTGGGAAAAAATTACAATGAAGTTTTATATGAAAAATAATATGTATCAAATGATGGAGCTGATCACAATCTACAATGTAAAGATTATTTTATTACAACATATTCTTTTAATATTATAAAAACAATCCATTATACTACTTCTAGAGATGACCTTAATTATGGATTCAAATTTACACTCACTACTATGTGGATAAACTTGAAGGTTGTGGTGTGATAAGAAATGGGTTTGAATAACTCAATGAACAATAGGAATTTTAGACTTATCCAATTAAACTTAAGCAAGGATGAACTTTTACAACTTGTTGTCATTGCCCCATTTGCTTGCAGGACACACTGAAAGTAAAAAGGTCATTAATAAATGATTCATAATCACATGTTGTCATTTTTTATGAATATCTAAGTGGATCTTTAAAAAAAGGCCATGGGCAAGGTAGTAATAAAAGAAATCATAGAACTAAAAAAGGAAAGGGAAGAAAAGTGGGCCTACAAGAAATCATGGTCATAGTGATTGAAAAAATCAACCAAAAGACCCCCCACCCTCCCTTTTTGTCTTTTTGTCCTCTTGTCTAATTTGACCAAAGTGCCAATTGAATAAGTTAAGTTGGATTTGTCCATTTGATTGGTGATTTTTACCACCATTTTCATTATAATCAATAGGTCCAAAGATTTTGTCAAATTTAAATAACATTTTTTTGGCCAATTTTTTTTGTTGCTTCAAAATTATTATTATAAATGAACTCTAAAAAAATATTAATGGTAGGTAGGTAGGTAAGTAGGCTCCCTACCTACTTAGCCTATTGACCTACTATACTTGAAGTTCCATGCTTGTCATATTCTACCATAAGTTATTTAACCTATTCTACATTAATTCAGTTAATTAAATGAATAGTTGAACCTTTCATTTGCACAAAAGAAACCACTTTTACTAATCGATGACAATTATCTCAAAAGTTTATTATTTTTGTCAATTTATGTATTTGACATGTTTATTCCAAATCTTGGTACATAAATAGGTACGAGGGTAGGCAATAGGAGCTAAGAGGTAGGTAGTTGTCCTCACCATCCATGTCCCTACTTAACTTAAACCTACACTACCTAACCAAGGCTAACCTACCCACCTCCTTACTACCTACTAATTATGCAGGTAGTAGGTTAAGTAGGTAGACTAGCCTATTAACCTACCTAGCCTAGTTATATAGCCTACTAATGAAACCTAGGCTAATTAATATATTACAATTTTCATATTATAATAATTGTACACATATTTTTTAATCTAATTATATTGTATTATATTAAACTATTATTATGACATGTTCACCTATTATTTACCAATGAAATAAGAAGGTAGCCTAAGATGGGCATTTGTTGGAAAGTATGGCCAATTTGAATAAGCATTGGTGATCTTGACTAACACCTTGAGGTTGAACACAAGCACAAGAAAATGAACACCATGGTTAAACATGAACACCAAATGATGAATGTTAGGAAAATGAGCAACAAAACCAAACAAAAACACAAGATGATAAGGATTAAAAAAATCAAACACAACAGCCAAACACAATTATTAAGACAATGAGGGTCAAAAAGATGAGCATGGGGGTTGAACATGAATAGTAAGATGATGAGGACTAGGAAGATGAAAACCAAGGTTGAACACAAGTAGTAGGACAATGAAGGTTAGGAGGATGAAAACTTGAATTGAACACAAGCAAGAGATGATGAACACGAAGAAAAAAAAATCATGAATATGAGCGCAAAGAACATGAGGTTAAAATGAACACTAGGGCCATTAAAACCACTTAGGCTTGTAAAAGGGTAATGGTTAATCCAACCTATTGTGCAAAAATAAAACCATTGCCTATGGCCACTTTGTAAAAGGCCCAACAAATGTATATTAAAGAACCCCATTATTTTAAAGATCAAATCATCAATGAAAGAAATTTGAATGGTTATAAATAACATAGGTGTTTGTTTTCACCTCATTCATTTTGGTGATAACATCTCATGATGGACATTTGAATGTACTTTGAATATTTGTTTTACAAGTTTAAGACCCTTCAACTTGGGGGTGGAGACTTCTTTTCATTTGAAAACCATTTTGAACAATTTGATGTGAGTTATGGATGTGTCCAAAGGGGTTTTATGTTTTCTCTTTGGACACCATAAACAAAAGACAATGAATAAGTTATGTAGTTCACCTTGGAAGCATTAAATGTTAAGTCAATGACATGCTTACCTTAGCACATTCCATTGTTTGTTTATTTTCTTTATAAAAGGGCCCTTTGCAAAGATGTATGGATCAATGCCATTGTTGTTACATTGATGAATCAATTGTATATGTTTGATAGAGGCAAATCTTATCACAATAATCCAATTTTCAATTGTGAAGATTAGTCACAAATTGGTTGTTGGTCTCTAATGTTTGTGCAATGTTTAACCTATAATATAATAGCTTATATTTCAACCATGCAAAAAAAAATTTCATTCTTTGCACATATTGTAAGCCATACCATATAGTTTCAACCTATGTTCAAACTTCATGTGATTTATGTTATATTATAATACTTAGCTTGGTTCAACACCAAGGTGGTTAATTATTATTTTTGGATCATTTTTGTTTGACAATAAATAATAATAATTTACAAATCAACATTATATTAAATAATGAAGCTAACATGCTTCAGATTATTTTTTTTCAAATTTTTGACATGATAGGCATACATGTATATATATTGGCATTTGCAAAAAGGAATTAATTAGTGCCTAACTAAACTAGGTACTATCATGTTGTTAAACACAAGATACTCGCAACCCTATGTAATATTAGAAATATTGTAAATTCATAATTTTCAAGCATTTTTGAAATTTTCATGAGTTTGGTTTCAACATAGTTAAGAAACCAAAAAAAAAACTCATCAACATAAGATTTGTTGATAATGACATAAAAGTTGCCTTAAAGACTTTTACAAAAGACAATGATTATTATACATATTCATAAAATATATTTTTTTGTGAAGATGATAATCAAAATTAGTTTAGGTGAAACATGTATAAGGTTTAATAGTGGTCATTACCTTAACAATTATGAAAGCATTCCATAACTACATCACTCTTTTCACCAACCCATTTACATTGATATAAAAAAGCAAATTAAGATGTACCTTTTCATAATTCAATTTTCATAATTTTGTTGAACTAAATCCAATTCAAATTGGTTTGAATTGAATTGAATTGAATTGAATTGAGTTTCATTCAATTGAAGTTGCATTATGCAACTTCATTCAATATTTTCATTCAAATGGAACTTAATTGCACAAAATCAACTCATCTTTTTCATCAATTCATTGTCACTAGTAACATGGAGCAATGAAAAACCCAAGCGCATTTTATGCAAATGAATATTGTGGTTCTCATTGAAGAACTATGCTTCAAACTATATTGACAATGTTAACTTGAAAAGGCAACATGCCATTCTTCATTCACCTTTCCCAACAAAAGTTTCCAATCTTATGTAGACATATATATTGAAAGGATTTCATATTGGAAAACAATTTGTGCACATATGTAGTCTTTTTTACTTAATTTTCCATATATTATGGTAGATTAAACAAATAAAATGCATTTTATCTTTTGAATTTATAATCTAGTCTATTCATTTACTTTGAAATAATTTATGAACCATTCATTTTCATTTGGATTAGACTTTTTCTATTGCAATTTAAAATATATATATTATTGACATTGTTGAAGAAAAACATAGGGAATGATGACATGTTTGTTCTAAGATCATATAATCTTCATCTTATTACAAATGAAGAAGATGCATGCAATTATTGTGGACTCAATATTTTTTCATTTTGAAATAACAATTAAAATCATGTAATGATTAATTGAAAGGTTTGTTGCCATTCCCAACCTTTTCAAATGTTTAGGTGAAAACTATGTTGAAAGGAACATGCTTATGGAAATATTCAACAATTGTCCAAAATGGTTTAAAGCTTGTAACATACGTTTGTATATTAAAAAAAAGGTTCGATTATTCCTCTATTTCAAAATTGCATAGGTTTTATTTCAATGATGGCCTTCACCAAACAAAACTTATTGTTTGTTGTGGTCAATGGTTCAAATTGCCTATATTGTATTTCTTCTTGAAGTAATCCATGGTCAAATTGTCAAATCAAATATTAGGACAAATGCAAGAATCAAAATTTCAATATAATTTTCATATCCATCATTGGACATCTAATAATAAATAAACAAAGGATGTGGGTTTCACAATTTGATGTGGGTGTTGGGCAACTTCTTCCAAATTTAAGTTGTAAAACTATTTTCTCTTATCCAAATGATTCACAACATGTTTCATCACAATTGTGCACAAATTGTCTAATAATTGGTATCTCTGCATGTGCTGCATGATGAAAGAAAGAACCACCGATGTTCAATAACATTACTTTTTAATAAAAGAAGGAAAAGGCAATGACAACCTAGGTAGTTTGGGTATAATGCAAGAAGAAATTTAAAATATTCATTAGAAAAATATACTAACCTTGAACATGAAGTTACTTTTACCCCATTGTTTGTGGTAAAAATAGTTTCACCTTGAGTTTGTGTGACTTCCCTAGAATTTCTATACCTAGAAGTGAACTTTTGAGGAATCATGTATTAAAGGAAGATTGTTAATATTTAGTCCACTATATCTTAATAAAAACTTCTTTGTTTGCAACCACATTTGAATCTTTAGGAGGGTTGAGGTGTGAAAAAAGGTCCAAAATAGGCTGAGTTGAAGGATAACCTTATTGTTCCCACAAATAATGCTTTTCTATGAGAAAGATTTCATTAGGAACAATTTCCTTCAAATTATTTCTAAACTGATCCCCCATAGATCCAAGAACAATCTCCACCTTTATCTTCCATATATGAAAATTATGGCAATTAGTATAAATTCAATACAAAAACTAGTCTAAAGATGTTATGCTTATAATGCCAAGAAACAATTGAATGTTATTTTCTATCATGCACAAGCATTAACATCAAACTTTCAACACACAAAACATTCAAACATTGAGATCTATTTGAGATGGAAAAAAAATTATCCTTCATGAACATTAAAGGTTAAATCACATAAGAAATTGAATTGAAAGGTTAAAAAGTCCAAGGGACTAAAAAGCTTGAGATTAATTTGTTAACCATCCATTCAACCATAGTGTGACTCAATTAGGCATAATCCTCTTGGTCTTAATGAAGTAACCACATTATAATTTATTGCAAATTGAGAATTGAAACCTATCACATGCTCATACAATGGATTGTGACCTTCAAAGATGTTGAGGTATGTTAAAGGGAAAATTTTGATTAGTGTTTTAGAATTGCAAGAAAAATAACTATATAAAAAAAAAAATACCTTCAAGAAATATCTACTAGGAAAAATAAAAAATAAATTCCTACTGAAAGTAATTACAAGTGATAAAAAATGACTATTGAAATTGCTTATTGAAATGTCTACCAAACTTTACATTTTGACAAATAATGGGAAAATTAACTCTGATTGAGGTGATTAATATGGTGTTAGAAAGATGTTTTCAAATGCTACAAGATAGATTCATAAAAATGCTCAATTTGAACTCAATCTGAAAAATTTATGAAAATTTAACATTTCATAATCAAAATATTAGTTTGCTTGACATTGACCGGTAAAGATGGTTCTACCATTTCGGTAAGGGTACTACAATAGTAAGTTCTAGCCAATGCTGGATTTGCAAAGAGACTTTAAACCTTTAGCAAGGGGTATGGACATCCTTTGAAGATAACATTGCCCTTACTGAATGGATAATGTACCTTTTGCAATTTAGTATCATAGAAGTGGATGACATCCATTTTGCTTCTTATTTTTGGTCCCATTTTTCTTAAGCATTTTTTAGAAGATCATCATTTGAAGATTTTGAAATGTGTTTTAAAAACATCGTACTTATTTCATAAATAATTCAGAAAAAAATTGCAAAAAATTGTACTTATCTAGTCAAAAATTACAATTGTTTTTCTTATTATTGAGCGCTTTTTTTTTGGCAATTATCCTATTGTCAAAATTTATTGTAATTTTAAAAATCTATTTGATTACTCCCACTATTTATGATATATACCTTTGTTATAATTTGGTTAAAATTCATCCAAGTTTGAATACTTTTTTTATTTCTACGAAAATTCACTTCGATAAAATCTTTTTCTGCAAATGTTGTTCACATTCCTTGTTATAAAAGTTTTGCGATTTGTTCTCCTAGAGCATTTCTCCACGCTTTACAAAGCATTGAACTGCAATGCCAAAACCAAGAACCTATGAAAAACCACAGATTTCACTTCTAATTTCTAAGGAATCATAACAAACCAGCACAAAACCATTAAAGGTAAGGATGGGGCCATATGGTGCCCATTCTATGGCATACACATAGCAACCATATCAAATTTCAAACATGCTCTAGGTGCCTTTATGTCATTAGAATAATAACTCAAGTGGAAGGAAGAAGTCGATTCTAAATTGTTTAGTTTTGTTACAAAAAGAAAGAAATTTGTCATAACATGTTTTGTTTTTCCTCGAGATAAGAGATTGTGAATTGGGAAACATTTTGAAATTGAAGAGCAACCAAACAATTGAGAATAAAACAATCTATGTGCAAATCAAAAGACTATAATTGATTTATTCCATGATCGTAGCAATCAAAATTCAACCACCAGACCCAATGGTAGCAGTTAGCACTCATGCTCCTCCCCATGATCTAGGCTACTACAATTCTATACATGGTACAGACAAAATAGAACCCAATTTCTAAAGCACCCAAGAAGTGGGGAGAGGAGGATGGGGGGGGCGAGGGAGAGGGGGGAACTCCAGGGGGAGGTCAGGTCATGCATCCTCCATGACTGACCTGGAGACAGTTGCTGGCTTGTGTAGGGTACTGTTTTTTTCCTTTTGTTTCCTGTGGAAGAGCAGCTTGTCAGAACTCTAAAGTTTGTATTTATCAACTTTGTTTGAATATTAACTTTAGTTTGGAAAAATGGAATCTGATGATGTAGGGTGATGGGTCGTTTTGAGGCCCCCCAAAAACAAACAAAAACACTATAGTGAGAGCATCTCCACCCACACCCCCTATTTGGGCCTCTATCTATCTTTTACTACATCCAACAAGTAAAGTTAATTATTCCCTCCTCTTTCACCAATAAACATGGAAAAAATGGAGACTAGAAAGTGAGAGTATTTTAATGTCACCCACCAACCAAAAAAAATAGTTATTTTGTTGGCCTTGCCTAGTACCAAGGCAAGGATTATTGTGTTTAAATTCATTATAGAGTATAGTAGTACCTTAAGGGATTTTGGCCCCTAGGTAATAATAGGTCTATTTTTATATGAGGAGTTTTGAAAGTTGATGTTTTTCTTGTGTTGAAACTTGAGATTAGTTATAGAGTTATAATGTCTTGAAGGTGTTTGGTTCCTTTTAGAGGATTTTTGAAAGATTATATTTTTGCATGGTGAAATATTTCAGTTTCCATAATTCTTTTATAATTCTTCTTTTGCCTTAAGATACTTTTCAATGTAAATGGCAAGGCCACAGTGTGAGACACCCGTTGTTATACTAGGCCTCTTGGAGGGCACTCTTTCTAGGCTCAACCTCAGTGTAACAGTTTCCATACTGAATACAGCTTGTGTGTATATTTCAGGGGGGTTTGAGTTCTTAGTTCAGGGTTCACCCAAAGCTTTTGGTTTTAAAAGATAGTTACTTTGATTGGCCAATTTTGTTCGGAAACATTGGGCAGCCCCCAAGATAACCCCAAGATAAAAGCAGAGAAGTTGCTTCCCTTTTGCCCTCACTTTGCAGTGTATGAACCAGTGTTGGCCAATATACATATATATCTAGTTATGCATCCGGATATTCACCGGATGTGGATTCATCCATATCCAGAATTTTTAGTGTTCTGGATATCTCTCAGCATACCACCGCCAGATGTGTCTTATGTACACATCCTAGTTGTAACTCCTAGTAGCTTGTTGATTAGCGTTCACTACATCAATTTCTTTAACTACTCAATAGTCTTCTAGAATGTTGCAACTCCTAGTAGAGATAAACTTCAACCTCCATTGGTCTCCATTTTTTTTCCTTTGGTTTTAAGGTTTAAGGTATCTATCTTAGTTAGTGCTGATGAACTACAATCTCCTTTGGGTTTTGTTCTTGGTTTGTTTTACTACTTGGCGCTTGCTTGTTGATTGGCGTTCGTTGCATTTACTTCTTTAATTGTTCAGCAATCTTTTATAACATTGCAACACTTTGTAGAGGTAAGCTTCAACCTCCATTGATTTTTGTTATTTTTGTTTTTGGATTTAGGGTTTAGGGTTTCTATTTTAGTTAATGTTGGATTTTTGAGTTGGATCTTTTGACTTGAACTTGATGATATAGGTAGTTGCTTATTACCACAACACATATTCAATGTTCATTTAGAAATGATAGAAAATTCTAAGGTGGTTGTTGATTACATGCATGCAAGTTTTGTTGTAGATGATTTAAGGTTCTACTATAGTTGTTCTAAGTTAATAATCACACCACCACCACCTCTTCAACTCACTAAGGTTTTGTCTTTAGGTTGCAATGGCTAAAGAGGAATAATGGTATGGTGAGAATGTTTGTGCAGTTGATGAAGATATTCCATCAACTTCTCATGTTCATGTGTTATGTGCCCCTACTCATATGTTATTTACTTCAATTCATACACCATCTTCATTTGTCTTAGATTTGAAAGCAAGCATTTGCAAGTTCCCAACATGTGAGATGATGATGTTTCATAGCTTGTTGCTATAAAAGCGCAAGCTATGACTTAGAGACCTCACAAGTGTTTATCAATATGATAAGGATTGCTTGCTTATGGATTTGGTGAAATCGTAAATGTTGTGGTGCATAATTTGTAGATTTGAAAATGCATTTAATGACATTTTGGTTCAAAGATCTACGCTTCGCAAGGGTTTAATTAAATACAACAAAACAAATGATATTACTCCTATGATTATTCATGTGCAAACTACACATCTAAAGTTGTTTGTTCAACGACAAACAACAACTCAATGAAAAGGTGACAGAACCTATTGCTCATGTTTGACAGTTGGGGAAAAAAAGAACAAGTCCATCTGCCTATGCAATTATTGCATTTTTTGGTGCCATAAACCTTTATAAAATAATTGATGAACAATAATAATATTTTTTGGAGGATTTGGTGTTGTGTATTTGCAAAAGTTACAAGCCCTTGTCCACTTGTGATAATGTTTGGCTTTAGAAGTTAATGTTATGCCATGCCTTGAGTCATGTTTTGTTTGCTTCTTAGTCTTCTCTTGTGGAAGAAATGTTACTAACCGTGGTCAAAAAAACTATGGACCACATGTTTTGGCAAATCTTGCATCTGCAATTATAATTTTTGCTAGTTTTGACTTATGGATGTTTCACAATGGTGTGGATACTTTTGATCTAGTATTTAATTTCTTAAATGATATTTGGGTGCCCATGCATGTTAATGTTGGGTTGTTTGAAGTGAATGAGACAATTCGGCAATATATGGTTGTACAACTGCAAGTGTTGTTGGATAGATTTGGTTTGTTGCATCAAGTTATTACATTTGTACAAGATGAAGGCAATAATCTATTTGCTATGGCAACAATTATGCATTCCATTATTGACTATGAACCCTAAAGATTCTTAAGGTTTATGAGGGGACATGTTTTGGGCATGTAATGTCCAAGGCTTGTTAATATGTAACAAATGATGACAAAATATTTATTGGGCTAAGAAATGTCAATGTGAAAGAAGCTCATAATGGGTTATAAAAAACTATTACATGGACCAACAAGTTTGGGAAAAGGAGGCAAGAATGGGAGTGGGCTTGTTTTAAAAGTGGGATGTGACATTGCAAATTGAAAACTCATGTGAAGACTAGATTCGATATTAAGGTCATCATGTTTAAAGAAACTCTTGAATTTAAGAATGTCATCATTCTTTGTTATGGCAAGCAAAAATCTATTCTTTTACAACAAAGAATACTTAAAGCCCAAATGTGGGTTATTATTGAGGCAATCACCTATATGTTAAATCCTATTGTATCAACATGTGTGATGAATCAAAGTAGGGGCCACTAGTTATTGTTAGATGCCTTGACGATAACCATTACCCTACTATGGAAATGGAAGTTGCATTGTTGTAGCTTTCTAGTGGGCCTAGAATGTTTAACCAATTTGAGGTTGAGATCCTCCTTCTTTAGAAGAACATGTGGTTGGAGGTGATAAAAGTAATCAAACCTTTTTTGGAGCTTTTGGGGTCTTTTGATGTAGGGCATGCTCACAACATGGTGGCTATCATGTTGGATCCATGTTTCAAAGTTTTGCGCATTGTGGAAAACTTGGTGGAATGTAAGAATGCAATCAAATTGGCATTTGAGTATGATGTCAAGGTTGTTCCTTTTTTAATGGTGTGCTTTGATTGGTTAAACCCTATTAGATCCAAGCATGATTGGGATACCTCATTTGAAACATAAGGACTTATTTTTAGGACTCCCAAATTCACCTTTTTTTCATTTTTCCCATGACTTGTCTTACATTTCACTTTAAAAAAAAAGAAAAGTTAAATGAAATAATTTTGTTCCAAATTTTATATAGGTTTGTAAAGTATCTATTTTTTTCAATTATGAAAATGAAAATAGTAAAATTTATCCAATGTGGGTCATGTCTTCTCAATGGCCCAAAATTCCTAGAAATTTGACTTTTTAAAACTTTTTACATTGCAATAAAAAATTTGGTTGTCATTCATACATTTTATATACATTAGCACATAAGGTGTTTGTGATAAAAATCTTGGGCCAAAAAAAGTTGTTTAGACATTCTTTATGAGTCTTTGAATTTTTTTCCTCATGAGACAAAGTCCTAGATTTTTTTCAAAGACTTGGTAGGAATCCTTATACTTGTTCAAATTTGACATTCTATGCATAATATAATACCTTTGTAATGTATGTATCTATGAATAAAATCAAACTTTCAATATGAATGTGTCACTAAGTTTCAAGAACATGTTTAAGTGAAGGTGTCCAATGAATATAAAATGAGATAGTCCTTTTGGGTACCCCAACCATGTCTTGACCCTATTGCCATTACATCTATTGCTATAGTTGATTTTGCATGACTAAAACTTGAACTTGAAGAAAACATGTTTGGCGTGGGGGTTGAATTGAAAAGTCTTTTCAAACATTAATCAATGGATAATTATTTTTGTTCAAGAAACTTTCTATTCCTTCGTTTGCATGTGTAAATCCACTAGCTTGGTGGCAAATGCATGAGGGTTAGTTTCCTAATGTGGCTTTCCTTGCAAAACAAATTATGGGAATTACAAGTTCCCAAATAGAAACTAAATGGGTTTTTAGTCTTGCTGGAGTCTTGAAAGCTTTAAGGTGCTCCCGCTTGCAAGTGGAAAACATGGACTGGATTATTATTGTGGTGAAGAATTGATCAAATGACCTACATGCCAATTGCAAACCACATTCAAACTTCAAGCAATATTTGAAAATAGAAAAGTCTTTGGCAAAAGATAATTACAATGTAATGGAAGAACATAACTTGTTTGAAGAATTGGAAGTTGATGGTGATTAATTTTGTTGGGTTGAAGTGGGTTAGTGTTTTATGTGGGGTGTGGGTGGGATAAGGAACTTAGGTTACAATTGGGCAAAGTCTTTCATAGAATTGGGGTTCAATTCCCCCACATGTTATTTTGAATTTGTTCATGTTACTTTTGTTCTAGAAATTTAGGGTAATGTTGTAAGTTTTTTAGTAAGCAATATATTTGGAAATTTGATATGCATATTTTTTGTGCATATATGCCATTTTTTAAAATTTGAAAACTAGCATATACATAATTGGCAAAAGAATTTAAAATAAAATAAAATGTGTAACCAACTATTGTAGTAAATTTGATTTTCTTTTGGAATACATATCCTTCTTTGTCTAATTTTTTTTTAATATATATATATATATCCATATGATAGGTTTAAAATTGATAACTGGACAACTCTAGTATGAACCAATGTTGGGTAGTTCTTTCAAGGACCACATCCATTCTTTGCTAGTTTTTATACTAGTGCTATAGATATCATTGGCAATTTTCATTTTTTGAAACCTTTCCCCCCCACCTCCCCTTTTAACTTGGCATTTTTTTGTGAACATGCTATTCACCCTAACCTTTGACTTGACAATTTTTTTCAAAGATTCACCCCCGCAACCAATCTAACACCGGGTTTGCATGTAGTTTGAAAACCTTTTCATCTTGGAGGTTTTTTGAGAAAAACCTGGCTTGCTTGTAGTTTGAAAACATTTTTGTTTTATAGGTTTTTTGAGAAAAATCTAGTTTGCTTGTAGTTTGAAAATGTTCTTATTTTGACAATTTTTTTTGAAGGAAACCCAATTTTTCCTTTTGGAGATTCTTTGAGAAAAATGCAAGTTCTTGTTTGAAGTTTGAAAATCTTCTTATCTTGGAGGTTTTTTTTTTTGTAGCAAACCCAACTTGCTCAAAGTGTGAAAATTGGAGTGCTTTTGACTTTTTTTGAAGGAAAACTAATGAATATGAAAATTAAAAATCAAAAGTTTTTTTGGAAACATGTTTAAAGTTTTTAAAGCTACTCAAGTTTGATATTTCAATGTGTTGGAAAAGGCATAAGTGCACACATCACAACAATTTGTGAGCTCAAGTTTGTATGTGACCTTGAAATGACAACCTATTGCCACTTTTCTCCCAAAAATGAACATTCACCTTTCATTCAAGTATGGTGAATGGGGATGACTATTCAAAGTTCAACAAAAATGAAGGTGAAAAAATATTTTGTTAATCTCCATATATATTTTTTTCTCTTGTGTCATTTAATTGTTGTTTTCCTTTCTTCTTCATGTTAGAAAGTTCAAACTTGTGATGTGCTACATCTTTGACCTCATTTTAAGAAACTCAAGCTTTGTTATGTGCTACATGTCATTGTACGCTTGCACTTCACATTTGTTACAAATAATTGTGTGTTTGAATTGCCATTCTCTCACATCCATGACTATCTATTTTCATCCCCCTTTCCTTGTTATAGATACCATGGAAAGTTCATCTCAAACAATCAACAATGTTAACACACAGTCCAATTTAATGCATGTGTTGTTGCTAAGCATTTGGCAAGATATGGTAGTAGCTCTAGCATCATGAATGTTCTAGAGCAAGAGGCCATGTTTGACGTCAACCATGTGAATCTTCTAGTGGAGGTGGTGCTCCAAGAAGACTTGATGAAACAACAATAGTTTTGGAAACCTCACTAGAGGACTTTGGCCACTTGGGATTCTTTCAAGATGCCAACAATCAACCTATTGACTTGGGGCAAAGTCAAGTTATGTGATGCATATATTGTTTGTCAGAGTGAAATAATTGGTCCCAAGATTTTGTGTGCAAGTATAAGATGTCGCAAAGGGTCTCATCCATAAGGCTAATGGCATATCAACCATGAAAAGAAGTGTGGAGCAACATCATGTTGATTTGCTTTTAAAGTATGTGAAGGCAAAATTGAAGTTTATGGAAGAAGTTGATGTAGAGTTTCAAAATGGGTTTAGGGGTTGAAAATGGGTTCCTTATTGCACAATTGATTTCAAAGGCCATTATAATGTAAGTTGCGAATGCTTTCATTGAAAGAAAATTCAATGAATTGTTAACTTCATTGAAACTTGAAACATGATTCTCTACTATAAGTTGTAAGTGCTTTCATTGTAACTTGCTAGATCGATGCCATTTGAAACATGGTTTTTTTCAAATGATTTTGATTTTGTATTGCATTTATTGAAACTAAATTAAATACTTATTGTGAGTTCTTGATGTCAACTTCAATAATTGGCCTTGGTTGGTTTGATAATCAAAAGAAGTCAATTGGTCAAGGGTTCTGCTTGAGAATTGGTTCTTGGGTGCATGCTACATCGTCTCACTGGTTTACCAAAAACATTATTCTTACATTTGTCACATTTTCGACCTAACCTAATGAACTATGTATTGACTTTAATGGAGTATGCATGTATATTCATGCTTCTTAGTAATTAGTTGAAGGTTTTGCCCAAATTTTTTTTTGTTTTTGAAGAAGCCACTTTGATTGGTCCATCAAAATTATTTTGAAACATTGGGCACTCCCCAATAGATGCACCTCCCCTGCCTCACCCTCTAATTATTGGCCCCATACCCACAAAAAATAAAAAAATAAAAAAAATGGGCCCTCCTAAATGGATGTGGAGCCTTCTCATCGGCACATGACAAATACGATCCTAAAACTGTTTGCCACCAAATTTGACCTAGGCTGATGGAATGAAGGGGGCATATTTAACCTCTCCTATTCATTAGATGAGGTGCCTCCCAAGTTCTATTTTATTTTATTTCACAATCATTCAATTTGATTGGCTCATCACTATGAAAAATATGAAACTATGGAGGCTCCCCAAAATAGAAGATTCTATTTTGAAGTATAGAGTTCCTCCCCCTTTGGCCCACCGATTATAGGTGAAAGGAGGACAACATTTGCCAAAGCACATGGGATAAAAGTGAGCGCTCATTTGTGCACTCATTAGTGCACGCTGAGCCTTCATTGGCTGCATGAAATTTCTCTTTCCAAAACTGTTGGTAACCATTTTTGGCCTGGGCTAATACCGCTTGCAAAGAGCTGGGCTACTACTATATTATTGACTGCTGTGCATCATCCCAAATAGTGTTCACAGGGCAGTAGTTTACTGATAATGGGTGGAGATGGTGTAATGCCACCAAGTTCCATGGGTCAGAATGACTTACAAATCCTCTAGTGCAGGCCTACAAACCACCGTGACTGCGTTGCTCATCGGGCGGTGGTGCTCTCAGTTGCCAAATCGGACTTTTAATTCTGAATTTTTGGTTGGTATGACGTGACGGCTGAAAGTGATCACTGCTGAGCTCCTCCTCCCATATAGAAAATCGCAATAAAGCTCCCTAAAGACCCGAGATTTGGCGTCACAAGTTTTTTTAATCTGCCACTTAAATGGTTCTCATTCACAGCAGCTGCCACACAAAACATAAGCAGATTTTATTTTTTAAGAATGCTTTCAAAGCAATCGGGTTTCTGCATATCAGCTATTTTAAAAGGTTTTTGTCTAATAATAACTCTCTGACACTTTGCCTCTCAGTTGGGCAAAGAGAGAACCACCACTCACCAGTACACCATGAAGGATGGATGGTAAGTGGTCAGGAAACATTTCTCTGTTGGATTCCAGGTCCCTAGCTAACCATGGTAGTTATTAGCTCAGTTGCTGTTTCTACTACCTACAAAATAACCAATAACAACCCACAACAAGGTTGTCAGTAGCTAGGCAGAAAATAGCCCTTGCCTATATATATATATATACGTATAAGCCATCTATTTACTATTTACCTAGTAAGTACCTATCTACCTACAAATGTGTTACCAAAGTGAAACCAGATATTAACTCAGTTGAGGTTCATCCACATCTGAGTACATGGATGGTGCACTGGTGGGTGGGTGCCGGTTCACTCTGGCCTCTGGGTTGCTTTTAAGACCCTTTCATACCCACTGTTTTCACATACCCAATTTTGTCTCTGGCATCAAAATGCGGAGCAAGCTCTTGCAGTTCCACAAAATAATAAGACCTCTCTATCCAGACTTCCAAATCTTCTTTGTTATTAGTGTAGTTGGGGATGGGAAAAGCTGTAATGAACTGCAATGGATACACATCAGCTATATGAAAGCGGCCTGACATCAAAGTTGCTTGCAAAAACTTCAGCCCATATCAGAGAAGAGGCTATTGCAGAAAAATCCAAGGTCTGCAAAACAGCTTCCCAGACGATCTCCTAGCCGTTTAAAGTGGTTCTTCTCACAGAAAGCTGGTTGTGAACTGGGTGGCTCTTCTCACAGAAAGCTGGTTGTGAACTGAGCCCAAAGTAATTGGTAGAACTGAACACTAGACGCTGCCATGCACCTGCTTCCAGTATTGTGATATCCCCCTGCCACAGGTATACGGATCATGGGTCTCCAGTTTGCTCTTACATCTGAGTCCTGACAGAGTGAATTGACCCTTATCTTCAAGAAACTATGGCCTCTTTCACATGTGCCAAGGTAAATGAAGCTCAAAACCAACTAGTAGGGTCAATGGTTTTTCACTTGGTCTATTGCTGGACTTTTCGTTTATGTGTAATTAGAGGATCTCAATAACTATCGGTTTTGTGAACATGGCTTGGTGGTCTTTAAATCATTAATCAATGTCAATAACAAATAGATCACGCTAAGCACACTTTAGATTAATAAATAGTCAGTTGATAGATTACAAGCTTACCGATTAGGCAGGGGTAAGATTCTCGAAGTTTTGGAGCACACAACTTGTGTCTGGATTATGGGTCTTTGTGCTTCTGGTGGCGGATTCATGGTGAGGCAGGCCAGGTCAGCCCTGCCAGAGTGAACTGACAGATGTTCAGGTGATTGTAGGGGGTATCAGAGTGTAGGGGGTATAGAGTGTCCTTGTCAATTTACTTACCTGTGTCGTCCCTTCTTGTAAGACTGATATGGGACACACAGATTTGTGGAAATCCAGTCTTCCATTTTGGTTCAGTTTCTCTTTTCTTGGAGACAACTAAACAACCCTTCGCATGGGATGATCCACTAGACAGTAACCATGGCTTGAAACTCTTGGGATTCCTTAATGGGGGGGCGGGGCTATGCCAACTGCTTCTTTGGATGCACACCTGTGCCGCATGCAGTAGGCCTAGATAACTTGTGTGTTCCTGAAGGCCAGCCCCGGGGGGACCCAACACCCATCTCCCCATGGGGATAAGCTATGAAAATAAATGATGAGGTCTTCATTGATCCAGACCCCAGAACTGAACACCCCATCCCCAAGTATAATCTTTTGATAACCAGCTGCTGATTAGCAGGGCAGCTTAACATAGACTCAACAGCTGAAATACCCCTGCAGACCTCAAAAGCCAAGAGTTCACATATATAAGAAGTAGTTTTTTTCTGGCGGCAATAATATTTCTCAGTAAATAAAAACAAGCTATGCATGCAAAGTGCATTGTAGATCTTTCTAGTACCCACTAGTAGGCTGCCAAATTTCTTAAGTGGGTGTTTAGTGTCCTGCAGGGTCAATTGCACCAGCCGGCTAGGCTTATTGAAAAAGATTACCAGTATATAAGACCTTTTTTTGGGTGGGGCACAAATGACAGAATCCATTGCAAAGAGAAGAGAAACATAGTGTATAGTGTATTTGTGTTTGCAGAGAGTGGGTATGGTCCCTTAAGCTTTGTAGTACTGAAATTTAATCTGTACTTTTGCACAGATAGATTTCCATATTCAAAAGATCTGGCTGCTCATGGTAGAATAGCTGTGGCCGGTTCGGTACACAGGTTCCAACCAGCTTGTAGACAGTGGCAAATTTGTATACATATGTTCGTTGATTTTAATGGCAAGAACTACTAGAGTCTACCGCCTGCTGCGTGTTGGACAAGAAAGGAACGGTAAATGCAAAGGCAAAAAAAATACTGCATGCAATTAGCTCTTCATATTTGGGAAACCGTGCACCGAAGGGTCTTCCCTTCTTCTGCAGTGGCAAGGACCTCTGAAAATATTTCTTGCTCATCTACCAAGTCCTTTTCGGTACTACCTTCTCCTGGATCTTCAATAAGCTATTCAAAACTATAACCCTAATTTGGTCAACCCCATTAAAATGACATGATCAGAAAATAATTAATTCTATATCAACATTTGGTAAGCTAGGATTCCTTTATTTTTTTGGGTGAGAATTTAATAACTGAAATTTCAAATATATTGGATTGGTGTTTCAAAAGGGCTCAATGCAAATTTACTTAATATTAATATTCAGGTTTAATTTGGAATGATGTGAAGTCATCTGTTTTGTCCAATTGTAGCCTGGACATATGTCATAACAACAAAATGATCCCTTGCAACTTTCCTTTCATTAACAAAAGAGAAACCAGTTGTATAACCTCAAAGAATCATAGGTGGGATGAAAGCACACTAACATGTAACACTTTTAGGCACCTGTGGAATTCATAATTGCATAAATTAACACTACGAAGATAATGTGAAGGCAAGATATTTTGAATCACACAAATCATTTTACAAGTTATCATTAAAAATTTATTATAAAAAAAATTTCAACCCTAGTTTATCGTATGGAGAACTTAAATTTGAAAGATGAGTTTTTAAATTATTAATTTCATTAATTAAGCACTTAATAATAAAAAATCATAATCTAAAATACATAGAAAAATTTAATCATCAAAATCCTTCCAAAAAGTCCTCTTTGATATCAATGTTATCACATTATATTACCATTGAGTCATTTACTCATTAATATATATATTATATGAAGGT
>Ga0209208_10001667_pt1 | contig 31528 bp, 25 predicted proteins | sample S1TSphfallax_3_FD_187694 | JGI IMG/M metagenome (GOLD analysis project Ga0209208, IMG submission 187694) | Host-associated microbial communities from peat moss isolated from Minnesota, USA - S1T2_Fd - Sphagnum fallax MG (SPAdes) (version 2) | ecosystem: Host-associated > Plants > Peat moss >...
CACAGAGAGCAGTGAGGATGGCGCTCTTGCCACTCCCATTCTGCCCTGTGATGAAATTCACATGGTCCTCAAGCTCAATGATCAAGCTACTATGGCACATGAAGTTTTGAAGTTTTATCCTCTTGATTGACCCTGCCTTCTCTACAATTTCTTCCATCCTGCCAGAAAAAAGATCCAATGCATGGTGTCATGCAACACCATCTAGAAACCCTCTTTACCTAACCCCCAAAAAGGCGAACATTCCTGCTATGATCTTGCTGGAATCTTAAGCTTCTGCCACATGGACTCTCGAGCCCTAAACGCTGAAATGCATGATAAGGATGGAAAAGGATAGGCTCCTCAAGGCAGAAAATATATTTGAGGTTTTGTAATATGAAAACAAAAACTGGAGTTTCTTTGGTACCTATACATGGACTCTTGCCATAAACAATGACCGTGAAATTTCACTAATTAAAAGGCAACACAGAACCCAGTGATGAAACTGCATACATTTCAACTCGTGTGCCCAAAATTGGAAAACAAAATTCACCACAGAAGATCGCCAAATTTAAGGGAAATCAACCCATCAGGATGAAAAAAAGGGTCCATCATGACCTGCAAAAGAAAGTGGAGAAATATTTACGTGACCAGGAGAAGATGGTGACATCAACTTCTTTGTAAGGCAAACAATTCTAGGTCACAACACAAGGATATTTTTAAAAAAATACTCCTTCCAGGAGGCCAATTTGAAGCGAAAACCCATGGATATAAGTGCACCGATCTGAGACTGAGTCACCTGGACTGTGAAAAGAAGGCAAACCTGACCTAACTCGCAAACTCGGAGGATGCAGCAGACGAGTGGGACCACCCAAACCCTAGAACCCAAAATGCTCTTCTGGAGTTCAAATTCAAGTGGGGGAAAACAGTAGCAAAAACATGAGAAAGGATCCCGGAAAGTGGAGATGGTTTGGGAGGTGAAGAGAAAGAAAGAGGAGAAGATCGCACCTGCACATAATGAATCGATGGAGATCAGGGGACTCGCGTTGAGCTTGCTTCCAAACACTTCCGCGAGATAATGAAGCGGAAAGAAAATCGCACCCTCAATCCGAACTCAAGACGACAGGAAATCTCATCGTCGAGCCAGCAGTTGAGATCTCAATCAAGATCTCAAAATGAGGGGTCTATGTTCTCGCTCATTGAATATTTGTGTGAAATCAGCTTGTCCACATCTCGGACTTTGAGCGCAAATTCTGGAACTGATACCATATAGACAACCCCCTTACACCAATTCGTATTCCTATTCAAACTCGTATTTGTATTTGTATAGTTGAATAGTTGTGACTCCAATCTTTGCCCACTGATTTATCAGCTCCCCAAAGTGGATATGTCAGAAGAAAATGCTCTGCTCAAACCGTAGCAAGAACATACAAAACCAACATCTTGGGTTTCTCTCAAATTTTGTAAAGTGATAGGAGACTAGTATATCATGATTGTTAGCTAGCACTCAGGGCAAAGCTCATTAGATAAGTCAATTGTGGCCCCATTCAAGCTGTAACAAGCTTGTGAGGTAAACATCATTCCATTTCAGCTTGCCCCAAAGAAATCAAAGCCAATGGCATAGAGAGGAACAATTCAGTAATGATTGGATATCTTGCAGCCTGAGCACATCCTCTTACATGTTTAGTGTAAGAAAGTACAAGAATATGATGTCAAATTCACAGCATGAATTTCACTATAAGTTTCTTCTAAATTGGTTGTGGTAGACTGCATCATATCTGTTGTTGCAGCACATCCTGAAATCAGGATATTTGCATCACTGGCTGTAGTGCAGTTTGTCAGATGTAGAGTCTCCTTCTGGTTTTAATTGAATGGCTAAGTCTTTGGTGGACATCCTTCTGGGTTGCCTATGTGTTGATATTACATTGGCCTGGATGTTTGACACACCAAAGAGGCTGCAAAGGTTCAGCACTGATACCCCTGGACACTAACCGGAATCTCCAGTCATTCAACCTGTCAATAGCCTGTGCATATCGTTTTTTCCCATCAGGATGCTTGTTGCCTGACCAAAGTGACTCAGCCAAAGCTGCAGTACGGGGCCACAGACGGCTGTCAAGAACTGTAGCATCTGCTTGCTCAGACCAAAGGCTCACCTCTGCACCAATCACAAGAGCAGCTTCAGAATTTGTCAAATTGAAGGTGATATCATAGTCATAAATTCTTGCCCATGTTTTGAAAGGTCCGCACCAGGATCCGCCATTGCCACCAGGGTAGTTAAACAGATTCCCTGGGTCATTGCTGTCTTCATCATACCTATACAAGACCAACCCAAGGCCATGTCAACTACAAACTGGGGAAAAACATTTGAAATGTTACAAATCTTGTAATGTAGCTTTTTATTTGCTCCCTGGAAGGCCCAATTTGTTAGAGAGAAAAGATACTCTAGGTAGAGCATTTCATGATGAAAAAGCACATATTGGCAGTGGTGCACTACATCCTGCAATGACCACCATATCAAAGGTGATCAGCAAAGAGATCACAATATGCTACAGTGACAGTTGAAGAGCAACATACCGGCTGTCATTACCAACCCAGCCACCATGTCCACAATCAAGGTAGTAAAAGTCTGACGATGATACAATTGTGCGGTATCCATTAGACGTCAAAAGCTTAGTATTTGCAGCACCATTGTTCCATGTCTGAAGAATTGTTGTCTCTTTTGGAAGAGCTGTGGATGGCACATTTATATCCCTGTCGGTGAGGAGGTCTTCCCAATACACTGCAGTCTTGTTGCTTCCTGTTATATAAGGATGTGTTGTGATCACAAATTCTTCCAACAGTGTGCTCATATTACCCCCTGCAAGTACATATTCCTGCAGGCAATTGTCATTGCCATTTGCAGATTCTACTGTCCTTGACCACAAGCCTCAATTGGCACAGCACTCCTGTTTTCTTCCAGTAAGACAATAGCTCCTGTAAGTAGACTTAATCTGGTAATAGTCCATTGCTGTGAGGGGTTTGGACTTCTCATGAGCTCCTCCTATCCCTAGAGTCTATCATATGATGACTGTAGATGGGTCATGATCTTGACAGAAGGAGAGCATGTGAAGGATACCTGAATATCAAGACTGTTGTTCCAACAGTTTGGATTCACCTCATCACCTCCACCATGGAAGAAATTGTCAGGGAAGAGTGATGCCACCTCTTCAACCAAATTCTTTACCACTTTGTAAGTGAGTGGATGCAGTGGATTGAGCTGTCCAGGCCATCCTGGCTCTGATGCCATCCTCAAACCCCATGGTGCTCCTGGTTGCAACCAAAATTGGTCATGGCATGTGACAACCTCTGGATAGGCTCCAGACCACGATCCTGTATGACCTGTGCCATACATCTCCTTCATAAGGACAGAGCCGCAGCATGCATGGGAAGAATCATTGTCCAAGCTGTGAAATATTGGACAAACTACTAACTGTTTTTGACAGAGGACACCTTTGAGCAACTGAACAGCTTTGCAGGGTTTAGGGTTTTGTCAAATTCTTTCACCGAGTACATAGACGTGATTGAGCAAAAGGATGTCACGGTATGAAGCCCATACTTACCAGGCATGTCAAGCTCTGGAATGATGCGCACACCGTGTTGCGTTGCATACTCCAGCACTCTCTTCACATCCATGTGCGAGTACCGCTGCCTTTCACTGTAAGCACCTTTCTTTGCTAGTTCTGGTTCCTTGAATAGCTCGAGAGGGAAGGAATGAGAATCAATGATGTGCCAGTGAAAGACGTTCAGCTTATTGTAAGCCATAGCTCTGATAGTGCGTAGAATCGATTCCACAGGGTAGAAATTCCTCGCAGTGTCCAAGAGCAATCCACGGTGAGGAAAGTTAGGCTGATCTCGAATGTACACACCATGATCTATAAAGAGTTCCGAGGAGGTCTCGGGACTAGTGCCGCGATGGATTAGCTGAGAGAATGTCTCCAGCCCGTGTAGTGCTCCCCACACTGTCGCTGCTAAAATGGAGGCTGACAGACTTGAAGGAGCCGATCTAACACCGGTACCTAATACTTCAAGAGAGCTCTCCGGTACTTCGATGGTGTAGGATTCATCAACGCCATGCTGTAAGTCTGCTTCCAGATCCAACACAACAATAGCAAGAGACTCTAAGACCACTAAAGCTTCCATCGATTCCACAATCACCAGTGTCTCCTCCTCCTCCTCCTCTTCTTCAGTCCAATGAATGGGTAACCACCGCTCTGTCCTAATGAGCTCCTTGTACTCTACCACCGCCTTGTCCAACACTGCATTCTCGGGAGACAGGAAATGGAAATCTCTACTCAACAGAATCGCAGGCCCGGAACCCCATTCTACTACTTGTGGCATGGGCCACAGATAAACGTTCCCATTGACGCCGGGAAGAAGAAAAAAATCAGAGAGCGACAAAAAAGGCAGCAGCAGGGCAAAGGCAGGAAGAAGACACACATAATTGTGAAGAGACACCATGAGTGCAAGCAGAGCCCCCAAACTCTTTCTTTGCACAACCGACCTGCTTGCAACAAAGAAAGAAGCAAACAACGAAGCTCCAAGCAATCAAAGAAAAGCAGCTCGAGCATTCAATACTTTCAAACCGAATTTGTTAATGCCTCTTTCAAGCAGGAGGCAAGTTACGCCTGCAAGAGGCAGCCTTTTTCTCCTTTTCTGCCTAAATTTAGCGATTTGGTTAATAGAATTAATGGTTTAAAATATGTGTTTTAAAATTTTTTAGTCGCCACATTTTTACACATCAAAATTATATATATCGCCAGATTTCTTTATTGGGTTCTAGCATATAGCCAATTTTTGTGAAGGAATCTTAAACTTTTTAACTTGAATATCTTTTATTAACCAAATTTTGGCAAAACTATATTTTGGATGATTTTTAATTCACTACATCACAAATATGGAAAAAAAAAAACCCTAACATGAGGCTCTTTTTTAAAGGCCTCTAGTAAGAACCCATATTGCAAAGATTTTCATTTTAATATTTAATTAATTGACATTTCACCAAAATATTACTAATACAAAAGTTGGACCCCTCAATGTTATTTTAGTGACAAGTTGTGAATGCGTTGTTTGTTTTGAGGTAGCCTAGCATCGGTTTTCACACATGGGCAAAGTGGGCCCTAAACAAATTGACACATAAACATGTCATGTTTCAGTAATAGTTTGGCACTAGTTTCAACTACTAAAAAATCATGCACCTTGAAACATGTACTTTGAAACCTTGAATTCAAAACCTACCACCTATTGAAACATGTCAAGTTTCGACGAGTTGCCCAACATGTGTTTTGATGTTTGAGCTATCTCAAACACCACCATCATCCATCATCTACATTGACATTTGCACCAATGACGTGTTCCCAAGTTCCTAGTTAGACCTAAGATGAATCTAAATTACTCAAACAGTGGAATTGTAAGGAATTCGGGGTACATTCCCAACTCTCAGCATTAAAAAGGGTAGAGAGGCGTGCGGAAGCTTCGAGATGGGACTAAAAAGAGTGACAAACTTTAGTTACTTATTCGAACCGACATCAAATCAACCAACGAATTGGTTAGAACCATTTCTAAAGCACCTTTAGTGCTAAGACAAGCCACGGGCAACTCTAGACTCACAGGACTCACAAGACTCACCACAGCCCGGACTTGGGGGAAGCCACCACCTTCCCTCATATAGTATTCTTTGTGCCTCCCCGTAACACTCACATCCAAATGGCTTTTTGTATCAAGACTCCCAAGGAGGAGTCTCGAAATTACTATGGTTTGGACTCCCGCAATTTTGTGGGACTATAACTCTTTATTCAGACCTCCAATTGGGATGAGGTCTAAAGCAAAGTTGTAGCTGACGTTGAGAGCTTTCCAACAGGGTGTCACACTCCTCCTGCACACATTGGGGTTAGGTCGATTCTTGACTTTTAGTAGTCAGGAGTCAAATTGCCAATTTGAGTATCAGCCTTCTTTTTGCCATAACTTGTGTTGTAGATGTCCAAACGGCTCATGCAAGCCCATTTTCGACATCTACATTTTGATATCTTTCCAATGTTATAAAAAACACCCCAATGCGAGGTTTTTTGATCCCTGCAATCAAATTTTGAAATTTCGGGAATCCCGGAGGACTTCCAAGTCCCCATTTCGGGAATGTGAGCCTCATACTCACAATCTTTCAAAGTAGGGTTGCGACAACTAACATAATCGCTTACATCATTGTTTGTACCAACATAATCGCTTACATCATCACTTACATCATTGTTTGCACCAACATAATGGCTTACATCATCATTTGTATCAACATAGTTGCTCACATCATCATTTGCATTAACATAGTCACTCACATCATCACTTATATCATTGTTAATTTTTAATTGATTTTTAATTCATTATCAGTTAGGAAGATTCTCAAAAAGTTTTACCTTCAATTTATTCAACACTAGTTTTGAGTACCATTTTTTATCATAACTTTTATTTTCATATGTTATCATAATAAAGTTATATTTGAATCAACTTCTAACATATATCATGTTTTTATCTTACATTTTTGTGCTTCTAGTCTTGGATTATATTTAAGCTTTCATTTCTTATGATTTGTTTTATTAATTATGTCCTTGGTTTAATTCCTATTTTTATAGTTTTTCATGCCTGTGACACGAGCAGCTCAAACCATGAAACATATCGTTGTTGAAACATGTAAAGTTTCAATAGCTATGTTTTGATCCCATGTGCTCATTTTCCATGTTCCCCCATGCAATCCCCATCGATGACGCTTTACACCTTTTCAACTTCCCCATGTTTCGTCTAACTTTCACCGAATTACTATATTAAGACAATTAATCAAAGTAATGGAATAGGTTTTAAATTTTAGATAGGAATTGACTACAAGCGGGATGCATCATGTGCCAATCATCACAATGAATGAACATGTGCACCTAGTTTCAGTTTAGTTAGGGTTTAATTTCTTTGTATCATTTCTTGGTTTTTTCATAACTATGAGCTTTCTTTCTTCTTCCAACTCAAGTGTGAGGTGATCAAGGCATAACATTCCTTTCTTCTGATCTTCCATTATTCTTAGCACAAAACTTGAATTAGTCATGATAAAAAAGAGGAAACATGGAAAGTGAAATAACGAACATGATAAAAAAAAATGTGAAAATACACAAAATAGTTTTTGTGAAGAACTACACTCGTGAAGAGTGGCTAGGATTATTTAAGGAATGCCATAATCATTGCCAAAAGGATAGGAAGGAGTTTATTTGTGTTTATTGTCACTATAAAAAAAACTTGAAAATGAATATCAAATAGCACTAAAAAAAGGGTTGTGACAAAACTATGGATTTTAAAGGGAATCAACTTAAAATGAATTTATACCCACCATTAAGAAATGCAATGGGGGTTGTGCATCTTGTAAAGGGTGGAAACATTCTAGAATATAGGGCAAAGGTGAATGCATTGGCAAAGCCAAGGAGCAATCACCCTTCAACTATTAGTTTTATAAATAATATAAATGTCTGAACATAAGCAAGAAAAAACCCTGCCCTTGGATATTCGTGATGAAGTTCAAGAAGAATTCATTATTGTTCGTAAAAACGTTTCATGGAATATGAAGGCTAACCAATCAAACAAGTTTTGAAGCTAAAGAAGATATTTGAGCACCCCATTTCATTGAAACCTATTACTTAGGAATAATCACAACACAATGGTATTAGATCACACCCTCTTTATTTGAACATTTTAATGTTTCCTTAAATTCAACAAAATTCAATTAGCAATTGCAAAACACTCACAAAATATTAGTTTAATTTCTTATGTGAAACTGAAACTAATTTGTATTAGTTCATGTGAAACATGGTTTGATATAATGAGTTTTCTTTTGATGCTCAAAATTCGAAAAGTTTCAGACTTTTCCATCATAAATATGTGGAATTCCATCAAGGTTAAGCATCCCTTGTCATGAGGCCTTGGATATCTTAGAAACCACTTGTAATCAAAAGGCCTTCCACATTGCAAGGACAATTGCAAATTCACAAGTGCATTATCCAACCATCCAATTTGAAGGGTGCAACTGTGGGAAAGTAACAAAATGTTTATTCCACCCCTACCCTTGTGTTTTATGGGTAGTTTAAACTTAGGACAAATAAAGAGACTATGTATAAATCAATGTAATTTTGCCTTAATGATAATGATTGATTCATGTATGGAGATGTTTGAAATTCAATGAATAACAAGCATCATATTCCATACGTGTGGTTAATTTTCATTGGTACAAGACTCACATCCATAAAGGTGGTTGGATTTTGTCTTTTTAGGCATGCACAAATAAAGTTGAAGGTGGAAATCCAAATCTAGATGGCATTCCAATTTCAAAACATGATAACAAAGTAGTGCATCATGCTCCACTTGGAAAGGATCTCAATAGTAGGTGGTCATCTAGGAAAAACCTAATAATTAATATTTTGCAAGTGAAGGATGTTCCTAATCTTGGATATGGGCATGTTTATTCAATTGAGTCTCATGGTGGAGTGATGGTTGTGACATATGAAATGATAATTGGGCTAATCCCCAATTACATTTGTTTTGATTTTGTATACATGTTGATTAGTTTGAAAAATAGATAAAAATTCATCCCTTTTGAACATTTATATTTTGTTTATAAAACTAAAATGTCATGTGATCATAAAACATATGATTTCATCAACTGACTTGCATTTAATATCAATGAAGTCAAAAGGTTATTACAACAAAAAACTCAAATGGGTTAGTATTTGTTTAACCCCCCAACATATAGTTTTATTGTGCCTTTCATGCCATGGTCTACATGTGATAAAATTATTTGCACAATTGATGCCAATGACAATGCCATTTGTGAATATCTTAGATTGATTTTTTTATTGTTGTATACACCACACATTGTAATTTTTGGGTGAATGCACACATTAAGATGGACCAAAAATGGCACATCATATGTAGTCCATAATTTATTTATTTTAGAATTTTTAATTCAATGTTTTGGGAATGTAAAATTATCTATTTGAAAGTAATATACAAGTGGAATACCTAAACCTTAAAGTTACAAGTTTTCAATTTGCAACATATGTTTCAATTTGATTAGTTAAGGGGAAAGTTAGAAACAAAAACATGGGTTTTTCTAATTTTTATAATTGGCAAATGTTATATAAGGCAGTAATGTCATTTTTTACAAAACAACAATTTTCAAATTTTCCATTTTAGTAAACAATGAACTTTTTAGACTATTGACAATTTTACGAAGACTCGATAAGTTAAAATATTAAACTTGCTTGTAAACCCTTATTTTAGCATTACAATAACCTCACAATCGTACTAGGGGGAAAAAATCAAAATTTCACACATGTTTATTATGTAATAAAATTCCATAAATGTTTTTATGGATTGTGACAATAGATGTTACATCACTTTAAAATGTCCATTATGTAATGAAATGATGACATTTTAATTTTTAATTTTTTCAAATTTTATTTTACAAGTGTTATAAATTAAGTAGATGAGTGCATTCTATAATTTTCAATTATATCCCAACACATATTATACCAAATTTAGATGTACCCCTCCCCTTCCCCCCAAAACTAGCCATGTGACACCAAAAAATGAATTGTCTAATGTGCAATTACCCTTTTCAAATATGTGATTATTATAACACACACTATATTTGTTTAATTGCAATAGACAACTTTAGATTGCAAATTTCCAAGTGTATCAAATAATGTTTATGTTTATTTATAGTTATTCATTGGCTATAGATATTGATAAGATGTATATCTCATTTTTAAAGTTTCATCCGTAAATATGATGAATGTATCAAATCATTCATCCATAATCATCCATCCACAATTCATTTAATAAGGCCTAGGATATAGATCCAACTTTGCATAGTATAAGGGAAATATTATTTCCATGCTCCAAATTTCAACTCTACACTCTATGTTCAAGATCCATGTTCATAGGTAAACTTGCTTCAAAACTTGATAGTTGAATATGACAAATCAATGATTAGTTACAAATGACATCATATGATCATTAATGTCATCCAATTTTTCGATGGATTATGTAATCAACACATATGGTCATATCCATTGATTGAACTATATACATATTACCATTGTGCTAGCAAGTTTGTGACTAAAATTGTAATCAATTTTGGTGACTAAACTATAAATATATTGATAATTCACCTAACCTAGCTAGGTATTACCTATATTACTTACATACCTACGTACCTACAACCTACCTATGTACTTAACCTAACATTGCTACCCATTAACCTGGCTTAATCAATCTAGCTTAACTTGTAGGGTGTGAGTATAAAGAGTTGAACCCTTTGCCTCCATAAAGATAAACCAAGTTCTTAACAATTGTACCACAAATTCACAAGGCGATTAATTTTATCAACTTATTTATTCAATACATCTTGTTGTACATTACTTATGAAAATTTGTAAGAAGGTAATATATATGTATGTAGATAGATGGCCAAAACCTACCTACCTACCTACTTACATGCCTAGCCTTACCCTAACTTACCTATCCACCTACTTACATATTATGTATTTAAGTGGGTTAGGTAGGTAGTATAGCCTATTCCTACCTACTAAGCTTAAACATAATTAACATAACTTAGCTAGTAGCCTCCTAGATTTAGGTATATTACATACCTAGTTTAACCTTGCCACCAACTAACCTACCATACCCAACTACTTGCTTACGTAGGTAAAAAAAAAGTAGGTAGGTAATAGGTACTTATCCAACTAGCCTACCCAAGCTTAATCTATTCACCTTAGGCTACCTAACCTAGCCTAGTTTATTGTACCTATCCTAACCCAACTTAACTTAACATACTAGCGAAAGGTAGTAGGTATGCTAGAATAAAATATTATTGCCTATAACCTAGTATATAGCTAGGACAAGCTATTATTATTTATAGGTAGTAACTAGGCTATGCTAGGTATTATTACCTATAACTAATAGGCTAATGTTTCCTAGCCTTGCTTATCTCATCAATTATGTGATCATTGAGAAGGAAGCTTTGAACAATTCAAATTGATTTTGTTGCTAATCTAATGGTTATTCTATTGATTTTTACAACCATGGTGAATCCATGGAAAAAGAATCACCTCTTCACATGTGCACATAACTTATCCACTTTTATTAGAATCAGACATCACTAAAAATGTAAACTTCACTCCTTCACCCATTCAAAAAGTTGCACTTTCAAGTTCCCAAGGAAAATTGTAATGCAAGGAGTTGCATTCTCAAATTGCAACACTTGTCAACTCATGGTCCTTCAAAAGGTTGCAATGCAAATAGTTTCATTCTCAAGTTGTGATCACAATTTTGAATTTCTATTATGAAAGGTTCGATTGCAAGGGGTTGCACTCAAATGCATTGTCATTCCAAAGTTGCTTTCGATTATAAGGTAATGAAAAATAAAAATTGAACCTCCTCCCATTTATCACTAAAGTCCCCTTCGTGTGAAAAAATGTTCATAAGAAAGACTTTTGAATCATTGGTTACTCAATAATTAATCTAATCACATGCAACCAAAGTGAACATTTGAGATAATCACTTATTAGAATAATTGATTATTGCACACAAATAATCATAAGATAGTTAACATTTGACCCCCTTGTTTAATAGGTTTTTGGCCACAAGTTTGTGGAACCAGTTTTTATTAATGACAAATGGATTAAACAAAAAGATCATAGATGTCAAAATTTGGTGTTGTTCAAGAGATTTTCTTAAAGTTCAAGTGTCAATGAACAATCATGGTATGACAAATCAAGGATGGTTTTTCAAGTCAATAAAGATCAAGGCATGACTATGTTTAACATATCTTTCTAGCTTTGCATTTCACCACATGAAAAGGACATGAAGACCCTTGGTGTAATTGTAAGCCCCATTAGGGTTTTAATTGTTGGAAGTAGGTTAGTAGGTGTGACTCTACTGACCTAATCAATCTTGAATTTCTCATTATGTATCATGCATGCATGTAAAGGACTAAAGGGTTCATGCATGGTGATGTGGATTGTTTGCCACACATGTGCATTTATGTGTTTTAAAGATCCATTGCACAAATCACATGCCACATGAAACATGATTAATTGTCATAACATTCCAATTGTAAAATTAAGGGGTGAACTTAAAACCCAAATGCAATCCATAGGTTGTCAATTTTCCCCCAACATTCACAACCATGGGCACATATGATGAAAGTGTAGACCGTAATGGCTCATGATGTTTTGAATGATTTATCCAATTCTCTTTATCCTTCCAAATATTTGTTCATATTTTTCTTTACAAAGAACTAGGACCCAAAGCAATTATTTTTGAAAAGTTTCCATTCCCTAATTACAAAGTTAGAAGCACAACCTTATCAAATTTACTTTTATTAACTACCCCACTATATTTTGATTTAGAAATCTAAGGTCAAGACGAAGACCATTATTAACCCCTTGATCAAAGTAAGATCCTATGTCACCAATAGATTTTCCCACTTTATTTGATTAAAAGAGTGTTTAATTTTGCTAGCAAAAACCACCTTGTATCATTTCACATTGTTCATGTTGTTAGAAAAAATAACCTTGTACATTTTCACATGGTTCATGATGTATCTTAGTATCTTATTACATTGTGACAATATGAATATCACCACCAATATCCAAGAATTGCAATAAAACATTACAACATATAACTATCACCTCGTATTTTAACAATGAAGACAAGTCAGATCCCATTTGAGCTTCAAAGCACTACAAGTTCACATTCCACTTGGGTGAACCTCTACCTACCCTAGTACCATGGTAAAAATTTCAAATATTTTTGGGTAGCTTTTTAACATTACAAATATCACATCTTCAACTCTAAATCAAGGGGTAAGTTCAAAATCTTGACATTTCCCAAGTAAATATAACTTTTTATAGTAGAGTAACTTCACTTATGCCTAATAGTTGCAGCCTCCAATGATGAATCTCACATCCAAGATGACCACTTGATTGTTTCCCATGCCCCACCTATAAGCATGAAACTTAAATTGCTAGTAATAGCAAACAATATAGACCAATCAATCAATGTGACTAATCAATAGTAGGTGTTAAACTATGCAATGCCTTTGACTAACCACACCTTCTGCACAAATGTTGGCCTAAAGCGATTTCATTGCCCCCAATCAACAAAATATTGATGGATGTCTCACCAATAAACATGAAACTTGGATTGCAAAAGGCCAAAGACTAATAATAACAAACCATTTGGAGCAATCAATCAATTTTGCCAATCAATATAAGTATTAGATTGTACGATGCCTTTTGCCAACAATAACATCTTGTGCACAAATATTGACCCAAAGCCATTTTATTGCCCCAGTTTAAAATAATAATATTATTTTTCATCAAAAACTTGATGTGCAATTCATGGGTGAAGCTACTTTAAAATCTCACTAAAGAAACATTAAGGTGACAGCAAAGTCTTAAACATAGGTTTAGATTCATTAGAGTAGCTCCACCCATACCCATTATTTGAATCTCTAGTAATGTTTATTACTTCAAGCATATACTAATTTTCCCCAATTCCCGCCCTTAGAAATGAAAAATAGGAGAATAAGGTGAGTATTTTAATTGCAACCACCCATGCAAATGAATATAAGTGAACAATCAAGAGCTTTGTGTATTCTTTTCATGGAAGTGAACCCGGTTTTCAAACCAACTTGAAAGTTCTTGAATTTGAAAAGAATGTCCCAAAATTAGAGCCATAAGGTCAGAAATAGGAAGAACAAAGCTCAAGCCCATCAAACCTACCAGGATTTTGGTAGTGTCAAACCAGGACCAGAGGATCTCTTAAAAAGGAAAAGGAAGAACTGGGAAACACTAGTGGAAACACAACATGATTTTTGATAGGAGTTGTATCAAGTTTTTCCAACCCTGTTTTATGAATTGAACTTCATGACCTCATAATCTCAGCTTGACTTTAGGGAAATTGAGATGTTAAACCTAAGTCAAATATGGTGCAAAGGAGAAAAGAGAGATGGCCAACAGAAGCAAAAACCATAATCCTTCCTTGAGCTTCAAAAGATCCAGTTACCACCCCACACAAACATTCAGGGAAAAGGAGTTGACATTGGGTTATAGTATTTTACCATCCACCAGTAACACCACAAGCACAATCAGGTCAGTACCTCATCTTGATTCCACTAGGTTGCAAATCTATGATCCTCATTTCTACTCATTTCTCACTCAGACACACTAACACCCACCTCCATAAGATCCAAAATTCAGAGTCAATAACCTCATGTTTATGGGGAACAGCTCAGACCAGGTTGGTGGTGTGCTAAATTGATCACAACAAGTGAGGGGGCCCAACTGATAGCATCATGGTTGATGTAACCAATTCCTGCAGAAATGGCATATGCACATGGGAACAAGGAGATCAAAAACACCAACATAGAGTACACCCCGAAGTTGAAAGTCCAAACTTTCAAACAAGAAAGTAAATCCTGAAGAACATACTGCTTTATGAATGACAGAACCTATTTACAGCTTAATTGGAAGTGCAGAGCCACATTGGACAAGCTAGCTGCACTTATGAGCAGACAGAAATCTGCTGCCTGCAGTGAGGCTGCTACAGCAAAGGGCATAGATATACCAGACAGGTAGAAATGCAGATGCTTAAAACAACAGCTGGGAAGCTTTTAGCAGTTGTACTCAAAATACTTTGGATTCGCAGGGAAATCATTCTCCACTTGCAGCTGCACAGTAAAGCAAAAACTCAAAATTGGCAGGTTGAGAACGATTGTCAGTTTCAAATTTTTTTATACTGGGTTCACACAAGGATGCTATTGAGACAGCATTTATCTAATCTTTTTGATGTCAGAGTTAACTTGCTGAACTTTAGTTTCAGTGCCTAGCACCAGAAAATGTACTCTGTCCATTTCCAAAAGCAACAGGAAGACTCAAGGCATGCTGCCAGCTAGTATTCAAGAGGCAAGATGATATAAATGTCAATAGTCTCCTCATTCCAAGCTCCAACCAGCTTGTAAGGGTAAAAGCTTCATTTTCATTTTAGCTTGACCTTGTAAAAGCAAGCATCCCGAGGCATAGAGAAGTCTACACAGATGGTAGTCGTTGGGGCTGTTCTATGGCAAATATTTCAGTGCAGATTGAATCTAAAGATGTTGGCACTACTTGCTTCAGACAGTTTGATACTCAGATTAGTTTTCACTATTATCACAAACCTAGAGAAGTACCTCTATCAAAGTCTCGACATCAAAAAAGGCACACGTATCCTATTCCAAACGAAATTCATCACCTTATCATAGGGCTGATGACCAAATCAAACTGCTCAGTTGCCCCACAGCAGGGACTCTCTGAAAACAGTGGCAATGTGTACACTGCAAACTCTTGGCCCAAAAAATATTGATTGCTCAAAATCTCTCCCTTATATCCAGACTCTAAAAGTGTATCACTTCAGGATCAACCATTGAGTCCAAGCTCTGTAGTTGAAATACTACTGGCAAGCAATTTTTGGAACAAGAAGTCCCACTGTACATTTATGTAGTAGAGTGAATATTTTCTAAGAACCTAAACTTACACCTAGCAGTCATAGTTTCCAGACGAATAATGGAACATTTCCTTATTCCTCATGGTCACAAATTGATTGTAAATGGAGACACTTCTAAGCTTCTCAGAGGAAAGACAGGATGGCATGGCCATGACCAAGACCTGTTCTAGTAGGCTGTGATAAAAAAATTGTGCAACACATTGCTTGAGATCATGGTCACAGTTATTACCCTGCTGAAATTTCACAAACAATTCATGTGGGAAAAGTTATAAAGTAGAGAAAGTGCACCTTGCCCTCATCGGCATCTGATTGGCGCTGTGGGAAAACCACCCTCAGATCTCCATAGATATAAAAGCGTCGTCTGTCTTCAGCATCCAGAGCTTTCACTGCACATGGAGGTGTAGACTGCCCACTGAAGGACTGCTCACTTGCTGCTTTCTCTTTACCTGGAGTCCTAAGAGGCGGGCACATAAAACGAAGATGGAGAGCATACCGAAGTACACTTCCACCCCCTTCTCCACTTTTTAGACTCCCCTGGCTGTTGCCACTTCTGTAACTGCTGGAACCACCAGTCCTTCCTGGACCTCCATTTCCTCCTGCTTGCTTGCTAGTCTGTCCATGAAGCTCCTGGTTTCTTCTGGCTGGAGTACTGGCAAATGAATTGTGCTCCTGGGTAAAACTGGATAAACTTCCCATACGTCCACCTGACCTCATACCTGAACTTCCATAAGTTTTGGACAATCCACCACTGCTTTCATGTACCTTGCTGTTGAAAGTCCTTATTGGGAAGGTCCTACTTTCTTCATTGCTTTCAATTTCTGTACTGGACTTTACCTTTCCACAGCAGACAGCTTTACTTAGTTCCTCACAGATACACCCTTCAAGAGTATATCTGCAACCCCTAGAGCTACCATTGATGTTCCTACAGGCTCTTTCGTCTACTTCCAAACCACTACCCTCTGAGAAGTTTTCCTGCTGAAAACTGCTGTACATATCTAATGGAGATCCCTTTGGGTCCACACAGCCACTGAAGCCTGGAAAGCAGCACATGTCACCAGCCCCATTTGAGGATGAGCCAGACAGCCTACTTTTTGGTGAATCTAGTGCCACTCCACCAGAATCTTTTATTGGAGTTGATGACTGCCCCCCAGATGCTAGTGAAACTTTATGCCGAAGAAATGTCTACACAACATTCAGACAACATCACAACCAGCATTTATCAGGACAAACCTTTGACCTACAAAAAGATAATACCAAGTTCTGATCACCAGATTACATGTTGGGCAACTCAAAATTCAAGTGCAAAATAGCCTCTTGTTCAATGCAGTCATGAAATGTTTCCAGGTGGAAGTCATCAACATAAAGAGATCAAGTGCCTTCCCAGTAAAATCCCAAATGAATGAGTAACAGGAAACCAAAGGTGTATCAATTGTAATGTGTTCAAGGCTCAACAGTCAATTGGAGTTCAACTTGCATAATGAATTAGAGACTGGGTTATTGTTAGATGCTATCCATCAATGTCAGTCTTGCTCCCATAATATTGCAAATTTATGACCATGGGCATTAGGAATGCTTCAAAGTGATCAAACACACAAAAAGCTCAAGGAAACTCTCCAGAAATCCTTCAAAATCAGTATGAAGCAATGCTCCAGAATCGGTTAGAACAGCTTCAAGCTTTGCTCAACCTTTCCAAAATGACAGAATAGTTTACAAGATTTTTGCCATCCCAGTACCAGCTGAGATAGGCTACCAACTGGATTTCCACTTTGACAAAGGCAACAACTTATCCAAATCATGGATCCACAGTCAAACTGTCTCATCTCATTTGTACAACAGATTTGTACAGCAAAAGTATACATTCTGATGGGATTTTGGATGCTGACCACCAACCACCACAAAGATGCAAGGACTGAAACAAGACAGGCATGTCAATTTAATATCTGCCCCAGAACAGCTCGGCCTGAGGGGTTGTGCAACCTGTGCAGAAACATCTCAAGAGGGTTGGACCTTGATCTACAAATTTCAAGAAGGTTAAGTACAACAGACGCCCAGGTAGCAAAAAGCAAACAACATACCTTTGTACCATGTGGCATGTCTGTTAAGTCATAGCTACAAATAAATGTATGAACAGGTGTCATCTCTGGATTGCTCAGCACCTACATTCACACTTTTAGTGGTCAATCCCCTGCCTCAAAGTTCTGATCCCCTCCAAAATTATCTTTCCAGACAGGCAGTCTACAGCCTAAACCATCAAAAAGTCTGCAATATATTGTCTATCCTTGCAGGCTACATTGAGTCCTGAAGCAAGCTGAATGAGTGAAAATGTATCCATACCAGTTGTACACGGCCCTGAACAGGTATACGGATGCGGGATTTAACTGGGTGAAGATCACTGATTTTACTTTTGTAGGCTCTATTGAGGCCATTGTCGCCTGAGGCACTTCCAACAAGATCAATGGAGGCAAAGTACAGCAAAGAGCTGTCTCCATCCACACATGTGACAGAAAATGGGAGTTTCCGCATTGATGGTGACCAGCTTCCACCCGTCACACTCAGCAAAGCAAGAAATCCATCCAATTTCTGCTCCACAATCACCAATCCATCTTAGGACAGTGCAAGAATCTTCATAATCCCATACCCTAATAAGAAATGACCTTCTAGTGCATCCTCTGCTTGACTGGCCATGCCAAACTGCATTCCAGGCTCAAACAGCTATCTGCAAGCAGATCATCTTCCACAATAACACACAATGTGCTTTTTTGGCTCCTAATGCCAGAACAAAATCAAACCAAGAACTTGAATTCTCCTGATTGAACCCTAATACCTTCATCTGATGCAGGGATCAGAATACCAATCCCAGCAAGAGCTTCTGGCAATAAACAGAGTCACTTAAAAACAACCAAATCTATGAATTTGCAGAGAAAGTCCATGACAACACTTGGAAGGTAACCTTTCTGTCAGCTGCAGCAAAACCCAAACTAATGTGACAAGAATGAGTGCAGTCTTAAGACTTTGAAGGTAACCAATGTGTTAGTTCCGGCAAGACTCTAATGCACACAATGAGAATAAGTTGCAGTAGTAACCTTATGAGTTTCACTCACAAAGTATCAGACCATAACCTTCATCATAAATGGCAGTGAAAGAAAGCAGATCCCTTGAAAGAAATACCAGAACATTGTCTCTATTTCAGACTCACTCCTTGCAGAAAAGAGCCATTGATAGAAATGACAAATCTTCCTCCACAAAAAGGCATGTCAAGTTGTGCAAACCTGGAAAGTTTTTCCAGCCAGAAATCGCCCTGACAATAGAGATTCTTCAAATGAGCCAACCAAGGAACGCCTGGTGGGCAGACCAATGGAACCACTGGGGCTCTTAATGCCAATAGTAGGCACAGACATTGGTTCACACCCCCAGCTTGTCACACCCAGTTGCTTCTGTGGAGTTCCTGACACTGCATAGTGACTGCCAGGGCCGGACTCTTCAAAACAACCTACAACAATATTGGTTACTGCATCCTCAGCCCTCACTTTCTCCCCTTCTGGAAACAAATCTGACCTCCAACTCGTGAGGTGGGGATGATCTGTTTGCAACATCAACCGGTTAGAATCAGATGACTCCCAAGGCTGAAATTTTCCAGGAGAGCCATGCAAGTCAATGCTTGCGGCTGCTGGGGACAACCATCGAGGTCGAAGGGGTGACAAAGAGAGGATTGGTGTAAGGCAAGGACGTGGCAACTGGAAATCTTTTGAAACGGTTTCTGAAACAGAACTGTGCCAAATTCCTGTCTCTACTGCCACCTCCCTCTCTGGAAATATCCGAGAATTTGCTTTCTTCGGCCTGAAAGTACTATCCATGTCCCTGCTCCTTGTTAGCACTGGCCCATCTGTTTGAATTTCCAAGGGTTTGGCCATAGCATGGTTTGAGTGGTCTCTCATATGTGTCCGAGGGATGTTGACAGGGCTGCTCACGTAATGTGGATTCATACCTCTCCTACAGTCTAACAGCCCCATGATAGTGGCTCTTTCCTCTAAATTTCCTCTCCTATTTTGATCATCAGAATCATCCTTTTCCAATACCCCACTGTTCTGGCCTGAGGTGAGCATATCAGGCAGATGAGATGAAGGTCTCTTGCACATAATAATGCCTCCAGACTCACTCCCCCCTGCATCTCCATTGCTTCCTGAAAGAGAATTACTGCTGAGCTCGAACGCAACCTGCAATCAGAATATGCTCCAAACTCAAGACTTACTGAGTACATAAACCTCAAAACACAGAAACAAGAGCAAACATAATGAAAGCCAGACAGGTCTGAATTGCTGCTCCTGGAAAAGGTCAAGCACAAAATCCTCCTTCAAAACCAGCATCATCAAACTAAGTCAAAAGCATCAGCTATATATACTGCAGACACTATAGATGCTTTTGGTCACTGCTTGCAAAGGTTTTCAGCACACCATGCCAGATGGAATAATTCAATCTCAGATTCTCTCTAGAAAAGCCCTCTTGCACCACCACCGTCAGATCAACATGAAGGACTGCAATTCAAATCACCTGTGAGCCTGGAAGAAGCCCTATATCTGTGCCATCATCAGATTTTGAAATTTGAGATGAAGGTGAGGACTGAGCCTCAAAGCCAACAATTATCGCAGTTGGAGTGCCTGATGATGATACACTGGCTGATTTCTGTGCTCCAAACAAGCTCTTGTCCCCGGGTTGCATGCCCTCCTTGGCTAAGGATGCTGCTGTGGCCCCCCAAGGGTACTCCCAGACTCCTCCTTCTGCTTCATGTATATTGGTAGACTCAGAAGTTGGCAGACGAGATTTGCTGGTACATTCACTGTAATCCAGCAATCCCTTTTTTGCATGGTGGTTTCTGTCTTTCCTTTCCTGCAATGTGGCACTAGTATTGGAATCTTCTGCAACATCCCAGCTTAGGTAACTGGTCCCGTTGCCTCCTCCTGCTCCATACTGTTGTGGTCGTCTCGTGATACTACTACCGCGTGCTCCTCCCCCACCCACAGAACAATCGTCATCGGATCCTTTAGAAGTTGGTCCAAGAAGCCCCATTTAGTGGTACGTGGGTCGCTCGCTCGCCCCCTTCCTTACTTAGCCCTGTTGGATTTTGCGAAAGATAACGGAATCGAGCTTGGTCAAGATGATCCCAACAAGACCCGCAACGCTAAAATCAATACGGCTACAACATATCCTTCTCTGGACAAATCTTTACTGATAAGAAAAAAAGCTCCGGAAGTTAGCGCCAAGATGGCGCAGTTCTGCTATTCCTCCTCCGCACAACTTCTCCAAAGTCTTGTTACACTTGGAGACGACCATGAGAGCACCATCTCATCCCTTGTGCGCTACAATTTGTGGAAACGATATCTCTTTCTACTTTCATCTCTCCGGTAAAACAGCCCTGTGCCAATCCTGACCAGAAAACATCGAGTCGGAAAAAGAAGAACAACAAGAAGTACGAGGCAAAGAGGAATCGGCTAGCCTCTCTCCTCAACAATAACACCCACTCCTCGCAGATGTCTGTGAGGGGTTGTAGGTCGTCACTAAACAGCGCCGTCCTTGGATCTTTGACTTTTCTTCTTCTGCCTGAAACACATTTTTGCAGCGACAACAACCTCCGCCGCCACCACCACAGGGCTGACACGACGAGGAGCACGACCACGACAGTTGTGTTGTTGTTCTCAAGCCCTGATCCTTGAAGTTGTGCGCACAACGACGAGGACTTGTCCTCCTTCACTTGGGACACCACCGCCACCACGACGATCCATCGTCTCTCATTCATCAAGAGCCTTGATCTTCAGTACTTGCCTGAACTACTCCCCTTCCTTCATCACAGCAACGATGCTACTCAGGTCAGAGCAGTAGCAAAGCAAAGTGAATTCCAAGCCCCGCACGCACGCGCACACGCATCTCTCTGTCTCTGTCTCTCTGTGAGACTCAATCCCTCTGCCTTCCATCCAAAAACACCACACCTCCCTTTATCCTTTGCCTTCCGTCCACCGCAAAAGCACATCTATTGAACGATCGCATATTTCAATCCTTGTTCTAACAGAAATTCGTGCTCCCTCGCACCCTCCCCTGTCCTGGTCCTCCGCTGACTTTACATCTTACATCTCTCCCTACGGTTTGTGAACAACAACAACAAAAACAACAAATAGAAACAGCAAACGCAAAAGCAGGCAAGAAGAAAGCCCAAGACAACGAGAGAGAGAGAGAGAGAGAGAGAGAAAGACAACAAGACACAGCAACAAACTTGCACTACTGCCGACTGGCGCACACAATACGTGCAACTACTACACATACGTCAGGGCAACGAATGGGGACATTGGAGCGGCAGGCCAAGCGAGGCCAGACGAGACGAAGACGAGGGCGCAGGCCCAGAGCAGCAGCGGCAAAGAGGGCGAATAGCCGGCGCACATGTAATACAGAAAGAGCAGGAAACAAAAGGAGGTGTTCGACGATAGAATACACGCAACGAGACAGCCCTGGTGTCGCTATTGAAGCAACACCGTTCCCCACAGCTGTTTACACGTTTCACCATTCACCATCTGCTACTCTACCCTAATGTCATTTCTCATTTCTCTTCATCCTTTTATCATTACCTACCACCAGTGCCAACCACGCCCTTTTTTCCCCCAATTTTGTCTAGTTGGTGGACTGCCTGCCAATCGTCCACCACACGAATGTGCCAAAGTTGGCTACCGGTCAGCCAGCAAAGCAGACTGGCTGCAAAGTAGCAGAGTTCCCCCCCCTCCCCTTCTTTTCTAGAACAGAATAAATCAATAAATAAATAAAATAAAACTCATTATCTAAACATCATGAAGTCTCAGTCTTTTCCTTAAAATATGGTATTTTTTGCACCTTTTTTTCCCCCAAAAAAACACTTTGTGCACTTATCACCGGATTTTATTTGTTTGGTTGCCGCTGTGTGAAAATTAGCCAAAAAAAAAGAAAAATACCGAAACCCACCGTGTGCCCTCACAACCACTTCTACAATTTACCCATCACGTTGACTGTGTACCCTAATGTCATTTCTCTTCATATTTTATCCAAATTATCATTAATTTTTCACAAGTGTTTAGACATTTCATCTGATCACACCTTGTTCATAACACTGTTTGTTGCCCACAACGCAATTCACTTAGGTCTAACCTAATGTTATTTCTGTTGATATTTTATCATCCACAAAATAATTCACCCATTGCACTACGTCTAACCTAATGTCAATTCTCTTTGTCTTTGATGACAACATCATTCCTTACAAGTGTTTACACATTTACACCGATTCACACCTAGTTTATTCTTATATCCTTCTATTTATCATTGTCATATAAATTTAAATTTCATGATTTACTAATGAAAATTAAGCAATTTTTTTTCATTGTTCATATGTTTTGCACACAAATTATTATGTATTGAAAACACATTTAACACACATAAATATGTTAATAATGAAATATAAATTTTTGAATAAACAAATTTCACACAAATTTTATTATTGAATTATTGGATGTTAATTTATGATATGATAATAACTACAAAATTATTTGCATAATTTATTCACCATAATAAATATATCTTAAAAGACATTTACACTTGTTATTATTTTAAAATAACTTTGTGTTATGTCATTAATTTTTTTGATATTCAAATGTAATATGTAGATAGAAAAAAAGTGGAGGCATCCTTGTTGACACTAATTGTCAAGGCATTGTTATGTCCAATGTTGAATAACATACGATGTTCACACAAATAGAAAATTGAAAATACATGTTTATGTTATATGGCATGGCTAAAGTTGACCAGATAATTCAATGTTAATTTTAAGAATTAGATCTTATAGACTCCTCTTTGTGAATATTAGTAAATGCTATCTTTTGTCACTAATTTATTTTTTAGTTTTGTGCTTCAACATATTGTTGTGCAAATTTTTAGAATCTATAATGATAACCAACTATGGAAAGCAAAAAATAAATCCAAACAAAATCTTTTCCAAAATCCAATTCTACAATGATGTAACATTTGCGATAATCTAAAAATAGATTCAAACTATATGGAATTGAAAAAAATTACAATGTAATACAAAAAAATTCTCCATCAAAAACCCTCTCTAGCTACTATCATGAACTTTTCCTCATTTTCAAGAAAACTACTCAATGTTATAATGATCACAAATTAAAAACTCTTCCCATAAGTCCGTATGATTTCCCACCATGAACATGAATTCAAATTCTCAACCAATCCTAATCACTCAACCCTATGTTGCCATTATGTCATGTGATGACACTTCCTCTTACCACTTTGTTTAATGGTGATGGAACAATTTAAACCTTAACACCTATCATTCCAAACAAAAATTGAACAATATCATTGTGTAAAGAGTTTTGTGAAAGTTATAAACATTATGAAAGATAAGTTTACACCATTAAACCCAAAATCAATTACAAAATTATTTTTACAAGTTTTACATACCAAGGCAATGTATATAAAACAAGCAAATTATAGTAGGATCTACAAAGAGGACTAATTACATCAATGATGGAACTATTCGAAACAATGTTATTGCATTTCAGTCAATGAAATGAAGTTTTAAAAATTAAAATGTTACAATACGTTAAGTACAAAACAAATATTCAATGAAATATTATGTGGACTTAACAAGAGATAATGATTATGTGTTTGATAATGAACAAGAAATAAAAGGCTTTATCCATAGATTTGAAACATGGTACAAAGTTAAACTTGAAATTATAAAATTGATTATATTAACAAGATTGAAAGACCTCAAAAGTTTTCTTATTTAAATTATTCCATGGAAACATTTAAGACTTCATCAAGCTTTTAAAACTTTATGCCAACTTGGTTGCCCAAAACTTTATATCAACTTAACTTTCTAAAATTTTGACCAACTTAACATTTCAAATTTTTTGTCAACTTTTATAACCTTCCAAGCATATACCTTTTAAATGCTTTTGAAAACCTTTATGATTTCTTAAATATTTAAGATAATATTGTTTCTGACATCATCCCTTCTTCTACTAACAAGTTCCACAAGGAACGATGTTATTTAAATGGATCATAAATGTATAAGATCAATGTGTTGAATATATCTTATAATGTACATTAGTTGTAAATCCTAAGGTAAGGGTCCAACCATGGTAAATTAGACCAAAACATATGTCTACTTAAAATTCTATTTAGAAATATGATACTTTTATACAAAAACACAAGAAAATAGTTTGGAAAGCTTTCTATGTTTCATTTTGAAAATATCTATGCATGGACATAGGGTTTATGGTAAGTTGAGTATAAACTTTGAAAAACTTTACTATAATAAAAGTAGGTAACAAGTATGTTTTAAATTAACTAGCTTGAATATTTATTTCAAACCTATTTTTTACTCTACAAGCTACATATATTATCATAATTAGAACTAGAAAAGATGAAAAGTCACAAGTACATTTTAACACCCCATTATTTCAAATTTATAAAATGTAATATTTCAACTTTGAAGGCTATAAAATAAATTGTAAGCTTTGTTTAAATTTACATGAATATACTTAAACCTACTTTAGACATGTAACCTTTATTTATAATTTTGTAAAGTTGAAAAAAATGTTCATATTGATCCTTGAAATAAATAATATTTTCATATATCAATACCTACTTGATACTTACTTTTCATTTATGTTGCAATGAACATTTGCAATCTAATTTACCATGCTTGGACTTGTAAATGATTCATTGGTTGACATAATCAATGATAATGATTGACACCTTTTACCATGAACTAAGGCCAAAAGGTATTTACATCTTCATGTCCTTGAATATAACTTTCAATTGACATCCATGGGAAGGTTTAATTTCAAGGACAATTATTAAGCAACAAGTGTAATTAAATTTTCATTTATTTTATGATTCAAAAATTTATTCATCTATAGGTCTTTGACATGAATTACGTGGTTGAAATAATCTAAATGTATCATCAAGATTCAAGGAGGTGTGCAAACAAAAACTTTTTTTTTATAAATGTGATTTCAATGTCTTCTTTCTTCATGGCTAATGTGTCAAACTATATAGGAAAAATGACTACAAGATGTACAAGAAAGGTTTATCTATCATTTGTGTGCAATGGTCAAGTTCCAAAAAATTAAGTTGTTTCCCAAGTGATTTTTATATGGGAGGCTTGAAAAAATGGATGCTCTTTGGATATGGGTCACACAATAATAAAACCTTTGAAAATTGATGACATGTTAGGTTATTGTACAACATTCAAATGTGTCACATGCAAATGAAGGTTTGGATGGATGTTGTCAGTGAAAATTTTCAACATTCAAAGGTGTATTGACTATATTTTAAATTCATTCCCATTTGTATTCATTAAGGTCATATTCATGTTAATGGAATCAAATATTGCAAACTTTTTTTAACAAACTTGCAAATCAAAAAAAAATTTACCTCAAATTTCTTTTTGCCATCAATTCCAATTAGAGCTAGCCTAATATGTCTCTTACAAATGGTAGATTCCTAAAAACATTAAATAATCAAAACATGAAATAATTTTTGGATTTTCATATATTTCAAAAGTAATTTAAAAAATTAGATTCACCTAATTAATGATAGTGATTAATTGCTCAAACTACTAGTAGTTTGTTTTGAAAAGCCTAATAAAAAGTACATCTTGAATAATTAGCCAATTTTGATTCCAATTTTGTATGCTAGATGTTGGCTTCAATGATGATCAACATTATTTTTATAATGAACTTGAGTTTCTTATAATTGTTACATTAAATATTGATTTATTTTTTTACTTTTAATTCTTAAGTACTTGAATATTTTATTAATATACTACATATCTACATGTATTATAGTTACAACATCTATAGGCAATCATGGCAAATATTATTCTTGCATGTACTAATTGTTGCAACTCACATCTAGATGTATTTTCACTAATATCAAAACAAGTTCACTTAGTTTCATATCTAATTTCTTACTACAAATTCTTAAAAGATCCCCAAAAAAATGCATTAACAAGTGAATGTTCAATTTATTTTTTTAAATGTTCAAAATTTCCCTCCAAAATAAAATTCAAATTCAATAAGTCAATAACTGCCTAGATAACTAACTATTGCATCCCCTTAACATTAGAGCATTTGTACTTTGATTTCCATACTCAAAACCCTTGTAAATATAATAATATTTTATTATAAGGTCTACAACGTGTAAAACTGCCTTTCCATTAAGTAATATCTCTTCCATTACTTGTTTTTTCTTTTGTTGTTTTACATATATCTAATGTTGATGGGTTGTATGGTTTACAAATTACATGTCCTAATGTTTTTCTTCAACCACCTATTGATGTTTAGTTGTTTTTCCCTTGCACCTAATCATTTGGTTGTTGTTATCTATTTTGTACTATTTCAAACATGTTGTGTTGATTTCTTGAACTATTACTCTTATTGAATAACAACAAGTTTTTGTTGTTCCATAACAAGAGTTTGTATTTTCTTTTGAACATTTGTTTATTTGACACTTCCATGCATCTCCGCTAAATAACCTCGTTCCTTCTTTGGTGAAGTGGGTGTTTCAACTTCTTCATTAGGTTCTTGATCATGACCATTTCCACTTGGACCTACCACATCATCTAATGGACTTCTAGGTTGTAACTTTGGACTGAATGTTGGAGGTACATAGTCCAAATCTAAAGATGTTACTAGGTAGGCTTTAAGTTTGTGCATGTACATATTTTTGTATGTTTTAAATGCCTTGAATACATTGACAAATAATCATACAACATATCATGCATTGTCTCCGACCATTATGCAAATTCCCTTGCCTTCACTCCTAATGCTTGCTTCCTAAGGTTTCTAGTAATATTTTCCACCTTCAAATTTTCATATTCTTGTAATTGGTAGTAAGAATAATAGGGTTCCAACATTTTCATCTTCTCCACAACGCCATGCAACTTGCTAATGTCAATTTTCAATTTCAATACCTCTCTTTGCATCTTGACTTCTATCTTGTCTTTCTTCAAAAACACTACAATAGTTTAATTGAATCATACTTTACTTAACTCCTTTTGCAACTCCTTAATTTGATTTTGTTGGTTTAATGAAGTTTGTTCCAATACCTTGTAATTCTTTTGTTAGCCTTCTTATTGAACATCCATCTCATTACCATGTTGCTTACTACCCAATATTCTTTATTTTTTCCTTCAAGCTCCTTTAATATGTGGGTGTTCCTTTCCAACTTCAACTTCTCTTATTTAATAATCAAGATTCACAATTGATTTGGTGAACACATTAGAGTTTAAAAGGATTTCATTCTTAAAACAACTTATTTTTATTGATGAAACTCTTGTTAAACTTTTGAAAAATAATTTAAGGAATGTGAGAATTTTTTTTAACCTAAAGGTTCTAATTCTTTTAAGACTATCAATGAAGAGGACATTGAATTAAGTGAAGGGGTCTATTGGCTTTTCAAGGATGGGTTTAAATGAAATAACATTAGTTGAACTTGCCCACGTGACCTTATTACGATGGATGTTACTTGGTGAATGGAAGATATTAAACAAGGTTGAATGTGATTTGGTAATGGTGATGATTCAATAAGGTAAGATGAAAATGGTTAACTAGTTGGATAGGATGAAGACATTTCATTAATTTGATGATTCAAATTACTCTTGGAGGGAAAAAACTTATGATGTAATTTTAAAAACTGATGAAGATTGGGAGATTTTGTTTTTACACACTAAAAAAACTTAGAAAGTTGCTAGAGGATGTAATAGGAACACAATAAGTAGTTTAAAAGTTCTGTTGGGTTTTGAACCATAGATTTGTATGTTTTTCATTTTGGATTTCTACACTTTATACATAGATGTTTGATATATTCAATTTTGAGTAAAGAAAACAAAAGAATATCGATGAGAGAACAATGAGACTATTTTGAAACTAGTGTGTTTATCTAAATAAAATTTTAACCCTAATCACATATTTTGATTATTAAAAATTATGGAAATTTTGAAAAGTAAAAATACAGTAATTGCAATAAAAAATGTGTGAATACAGTTTACAAATAGAATAATTAAAACCACATATTATGCATGTTGTAAATGCTTTTGAAAATACAATTTGCATCGTTTTGTTAGTAAGTAAACAACAATTCTTAGTAGATTGTACATTTACCATTTGGCAACCATCTCAGGGACAAATGTTTTTCCTTAAAGCAAAAACAACAACAATATTGTGAGCAATTTGGATTGATTGATAAGATTACTTTTTGTAGATCTCCAAATTCAGAAAAGGATATATTATTTTTTTTGCAAATCTTAATTTAAATTTTTTTTGAAGCATAATAAAGAGATATAAGTGGTAATGATGGTAAGGATTTAAATCAACAAATATATTAAAATTTGAAAGGAATCGAAGTATTAAAAAAAAAAATGAATCAAATGGTGACTTGAAGTTTGCAGAGGCAGATGGATCAAAAAGTGAAGTGTTAAAACATGAATTCAAATCTTGAGAAAAATTGGGATGTGGACCAATAAGTGTATGAAACACTAAACACAGGGACAAATATGGAACCAAGAAGCTTGGAATAGAAGAATGACCTATAAGACATCAGGTGTCTTGGGTGAATGTAAACCATAGTGGATCATTTTTTGTGTCCCATTGCAATTTAGTATAAGGTGTAATGAATTAACATGACATAAAACCGTTTATTTGCATGATTGGGATGGTTTAAAATTTTCAACTTCAATAAAAAAAACTATGTATATAATTTATGCACAATAAATGTGCACCCATTATGTAGTAATGAACTTTTGAAGTGAAAACATATGGACTATCTCAACCATCTACACTTCCCATACACATGAAATTTTCAATCTCATTTTTTGAAAATATATTTTATAGGGACTAATATTTGATAAATGAAAGAAAACCAAACATAGATTTGAGAACTTCATTACAAAAGCTTTAACCAAAATATAGTCATGGACTTTTGAATGACCAAAATCTAGACCTTATTTTGAAAAGTTTCTACATGGGTCATTTTTTTGTTGGATTGATGATTTTTTCCATAGAGATGCACTAATTATAGAAGGTGTTTTCTAATGAGGGGGATCAAATCTAAAGTATACCCAATATAAGGGGTTATCCACATTTTCCAAGCCCCATATGTTGTTTAAGAACATCAGGAAAAGAGAAATCCAAGGGATGAATTGTTATTAGTAAACCTTTGAAATTCTTCCAAGTCTAGAATCTATGAATAGTCAGAGGAATGATTACAATAGATGCACAAACTTACCATTTGTGTACCAATCAACATTGCCAAAGTACCACAAACCAATAGAGGAGTAGGACGTGGAAGATGATTATGATATTAACATTCCAGAGTGGGTAGATATAAATTACCCAAGACCTCTATGTGCGATGATGCACATGTGAATGTTATAAAGGAGACATTACCATTTCAAATGGACCATAAAAGTAGAGGACTCAAGAAAGAAAGAAGAAATCTATAACATTAAAGTTACGATTTTGTGGATTTGGCTAGGTTGGTTCAAACTTTTTCCAACAATTGTGTGTTTTTGTAGAATTAGAAGACATGTCGTCACATAATGTCTATAGATTCATAGTGAAGTGACGAATGGATTTGTTAAACACATGGGACAACAAATGTTAGAAAAATATTTTATAGAACAACCATAGTTGAAGGAACAAGTTCAAAAAGTTTAGAAGAAAGGATGCAAGAAATTGCTTTGGGTGAAGGATAGTTTGTACAATAAACTAAAGATTTGTAATTCTCCCAATGTGAATAGAGCAAAACCATTTTTTGTAAAAGTAGACTTTCACTAGTAAAAAAAATGTTGTTTGCAATAAAATTTTAGTCATAAGTGACACTTGTGACTAAAAATCAACTTAGTAACAAACCACAAATTACCAATGATGTTAGTTGCAAACAACAAATGAAATATTTTTCTTATAAAATACGAATATGGTGATTATATACTTGTATACATGGATGAGTTTTTGCGATTACATTTGCAATTACACTTACTGACGCACTACCAAGCTCCTTGATAGATTCAAATATGAGTCTAAAGTGAAAATAATGAAAAAGTAAGGAGTTGGGGCACATTCCTTGGCTCACAACACTTTCACTATTAGGAGATGCGGCCAAAGTTTACTAGGCTATTTCACTATGCAACCATAAAAGTGAATTAAGTTCACTGTAATTTCACTACCCTTACCTTCATTGGTGAAAATGGTTCACTATATGGTGTAAATGTTTATTAATGGTGAACCGGCAGTTCTAAATTGTCAAAGCGGGCAATGGCCCAACGCTGCTACGGACCCCGTGATACCCGGATCAGGTGATACCCGGGAAACCAACACTGTTATGGAACCCCTTGATACCCGGGAAAACCCCTTGGGGCCCGAAACGAGGAGGGCTTTAGGAATGAGCGTTAGGGTTTGGCGGCCAAAGGAAGAAGAGAAGCAGCTATGCCCATCACGTTGCCTGCGAAACTGTTGCTCTTGTAGTGTCGCAGCGCCATCAGGTGAGGGAGTTTCAGGGAGCTTCCATCTCCAGCATCACAAATGGGTGGACCGGAGAAGGAGGTCAGTTGTCTCTGACTTTGCAAGGAATTGGGTTTTAAATATTTTTTGTGAAAGAAATTCTTCTGGGTTTCATCAGCAGGAGTGAGAAATCAAGACTCTCTGAGCGCAATTTGTTGGTTTGTGACTGATAAATTCGTGATTGCAGGTGGTGGATGGAGCTCTCGAAGCTCAAGAAGGAACGTAGCAGCAGCAAGAAGATCCAGAGAAGAAGAAGAAGAGAGAAGAGAAGGTGAGTCCATGGCTGTACAATCTTAGAAGCTTGCATTATATGACGAAAGAATAGCTCAGAGAAAGAATGATTGATTGCGG
>Ga0209208_10001668_pt1 | contig 31523 bp, 29 predicted proteins | sample S1TSphfallax_3_FD_187694 | JGI IMG/M metagenome (GOLD analysis project Ga0209208, IMG submission 187694) | Host-associated microbial communities from peat moss isolated from Minnesota, USA - S1T2_Fd - Sphagnum fallax MG (SPAdes) (version 2) | ecosystem: Host-associated > Plants > Peat moss >...
AGATAGGGTGTCAGTTGAAGATGGATGGTGAAGCGCGATTCAAGGGTGCAAGGAAGAGAAGAAGAACAAGAGGTTGGACGAGGATAAGAAGGGGGGGATTCGAAGGAGGAAGAGGCAGGTTAATAGGCAGAAGAAAGTGAGGTTCTTTTGGTGGTGAGAAGGTGCTTGCAGGATAGATAGTTGCTGTGTTTTCTTAGGAGCTTACAGAATAGGTAGCTGCTATGTTTTCTTCCGCTGCGCCAATAGCTATATGATGGCCAGCTCTGTGTTTTGCTTAGAATCAGGACTTATCAAAGGTTGATGTTGAAGGAAGATGATGCTTAAAGGTGGTCTGAGCTATAGAATTAGAAGCATGTATAAATCTGCATTTGTAGGGGTTTGGGAATAACTTACTTGGGTTATCCAGTGGGTAGATCACAATATCGAAGTGGGAGCCAGAAACCTCTTTGTGGGTATCCTTGGGACTGGGCAGAATGTGAGAGAGAAAGAGGATGGAAGAATCAATAGTCATAGATCCATGCCTCTCTGAGAATTTTTCCCCTTCTTGAGTAGTTGTAAAACATCTTGGCGTACCTTGTTCGATTGTTGAGAAAAACCCAAAAGCTGATCTGTGTCAAGTCTTAGCACAACCACTTGTGTGCAGTGATACATGTAGCGGGGGAAGAAGGAAACCAGAAGCTCATCATGGACCAAATGAACATTGAGAGCTTTGACTTCAAGCTAGACCCTACTAGCATTTTACGTTCACAATGTAGCAAATGTTGCTGCTGTTAGCCGTAACGAAGGATTACTATGAATGTAGCAGAGTTAGATAGGTTAATAGAGTGTGTAGTTCTGTAAGAACTGTCCGGTAATGGAGGATCAGGAGATGTAGGATCCCAAAACCAGACCACTGTAATGATGTGTGTGTGACAGCTGAGGAGTTGCTGACCTTACATAAGGAGTAAGGTTGTGTCAGAAGCAAATGTGTTGTGGACGCTCTCTTTTTGGCGACCATGTTGGGGACCGAACCTAGAATCTCTGGTTTAGGGTTTATGGGGACTCCATACCTACATATCACATCGTCTTCCAGGAATTTTGCTGATGTTTTGGCACCATGGTCAACAACAGCTTTTGATTTGCACCATTTTGAGTAATGGTCAACAGCGACAAGAATGTATTTGTTCCCTGACTTGGTTTCAAGTAATGGCCCTGTAGTATCCAGAGCAACTCGATAAAACAGTTCACAAACAAGAATGTTTTTCATCTCTTCATCTTCAGAGCGCACGCTACCCATGCTCCTCACCATTTGGCATTGTTTGCACATTTTCACAACCATCTTTACATCCTCTGTCTAATTATGCCAAAAGTATCTTCGACAGATTTCAGCCAGGGTCCTTTGTTCTCCAAAATGCCCCAAATCTTCATGCATTTGGATTACAAGTGCCATTCTTTCCTCTAGTTTAGGCACATAGAGTCCCTTGAAGTAGAGCCTTTGCTCCTTCTAACAATAATTGGTTATTCTTTTTATGGCCCTCTTGCTTTCCTCAAGGTCTATTGTGTCTGGTAGTATGCCTTCTTTCAACAACCCTAAACAAGTTGCATCTTTCCAGATGTCAATGCTCCTTGTATCCATTTTGCGAGTTTCTTCTTCACTAAATTATGTATGACCTAACTCGTGGTCACCAAACTCCGATAATTCCTGAGCAGCCAACACTAACTCCAGTTGCTGCTGTCTATCATAGTATCTGGTTATTTCCCTCTTCAGAGCTTGCTTACCATTAGTGGGTCCCAAATTTTGATTTTCTTCATTGTCTGCTGCCTCCACATCCTCCATAAGTGAGTTAGTCTCCTCATCCTGGTTTATCTCAGTTACAACATCAAGCATAAACAGTTGGTGGTCCTCTGAACAACGCCAATGGTTGATGCCAAAACAACATATATGGTGTTCTACTAGTTCCCTTGACTGTCTCCTGAAACCAAACCAATCTGAATACTTACCATATTGAATAGAGAATATCCTCCATGTTGTCTCAGTTGAGTCATCTTGCACAGTCCCAATATCCTGGATTTTTTCACTGAAATTGTCATCATATGTGGCTTGCCCCACTGGATTTCTGCTTAAAACATCTACATTTGTATGTTTCAAGCCTGGTCGGTGCAATATCTTGAAATTGAAACCTTGCAGCATATCAATCCACCAACCTCTCCTACCATGTGCATCTGACATTGTGGCTAGCCATTCAAGTGGCTTGTGATCCGTTCTCAGAGTGAAATGATTTTTATGTAGATATTATTTGAAATGCATGATGCCCCAGATTAGTGCGTAGCATTCCCCTTCCATGGGGTGGAATTTCCTCTGTGCTGATGTTAAACTTTTGTTGGCATAAGCCACCACTTGCTCAAGTTTGCCTTCCTTCTGAGACAAAATGGCACCAACACCCTTTGGTGACCAATCAACATCAAGACAAAATGGTTTCTTGAAATCAGGGTGCACAAGCACTGGAGCAGCTATAAGTGTTCTTTTCAGAGCCTCAAATGCTTGTTGACAGTCCAAATTCCACACAAAAGCAACATCCTTTTTTGTTAACTCAAACAATGGAGCAGCCAACCGTGAATATCCCCAAACATAATTTCGATAATATCCAGTCAGTCCTAGGAAAGACCTAATGTTGGTAACTGTCTTTGGTTCTGGAAAGTGTACTACGGCATCAATCTTACCAGGATCCGGTGTGGCGCCTTCATTACTCACCACATGACCTAGAAATGTGATGTTTTTTGCAACAAAACAACATTTGCTTGGATTCAATTTCAAGTTCATTTCTCTAAGTTTGAAAAAGACAGCATCCAAGTGTTGAAGATGTTTTTCCCAATTTTCGCTATGTATATTGAGATCGTCAACAAATATCTTTAGGAATTTGTCCCCAAGCTCCTTAAAAACTGTTGACATTGTCTTGGTGAAGGTGCTAGTTGCATTCTTGAGACCAAATGACATGACTGTCCAGTCATACAACCCTATTTTAGTAATTAATGCCGTCTTCTTCATGTTTTCAGGAGCCATTCGAATCTTCCAGAAACCAGACTGCAAATCCAATGTAGTAAACTAGGTTGATTTCCCTAGTTGGGAAATCACATCATCAACAAGAGGCATCGGAAACGAATCTCGGCGAGTTTGCATGTTGAGTGGTCGGTAATCTCCACAGAAACGCTTACTCCCATCCCTTTTTATTGGCAAGGTAACACGGCAAGCGTATTCAGAATTGCTAGGCTTCATTTTGCCTAAATCAACTAGAACATCAATCTGTCTCTTCACCTCTACCTCCTCTAAGTATGATAATCGACCAGGAGACACCTTGTAAGGTGGAAATCCTTGTGTGTCTACAGAATGTTCTCTAATGGTACAACAGCCTAGTTCCCCTTTGTTCAAGCAAACACATCTTGGTAACGCTCTAAGACTTTCCAAAGTTGTTGCCTTTTTTCCTCATCTAGGTTATGATCAACCCGAATCTTCTAGTAGATCTCTTCCCACCTTGTTTTCACTTTATGGTTGTCAAACAACGCCAACTACTCTTTGCAATTGTTGTGAGAGTCACCACTATCTATTTGATGGACTTGTAGCAGTACAGGCACTTCTACACAATTTGTAGTTTCAAAGATGGCCTGCTTTCCTTTCTCTGCATCAGAAACCCACTTAATCCAATCAGCATAGTCGTCCGCATTTGTGATTTCCTCTTCCATAAAATCATCAACTTGCTCTTGCAATATTAGCTGTAGAATTTGTTGTGGTCCCTCCAACAACACCAGATTTTCAAATTCAGTGTTCCCAAATTTAGGCTCATCATCAATTGGCTCAACTAGTTGAAGTTCTCCTTCACAATCATCATCGGCATCAGTGTCTGACTCTGACACCAGTGCATCCATTTGTCCAGCTATAATGGGATCACATAAAAATGGATTCCCAATATCCACGTCCAAGTTTCCATTGAGATGTGTGTTTTCCAGAGCAGCATTAACATCTGGCATCAGAGTCCCCAAGTTCATTCTCTGCAGCATAGTTACCATGGTTAATGGTAATACTTCCACATTAGTTCCTGGACTGTGCCTCACTTGTATTAAACCCCGTTCCACATCCACGATTGCTACAATTTTTATCAAAAAATCTAGTCCAAGTAGTACATCATAACTGTCCATGTCCACTACCATGAAAGTCATGGTACATTGTACACCTCCAACCTTGACTGGTACCTCATCAATTCAACCAAGAGCATGTGTAACGACTCTTGATGCGGTTTTGTAAGTTTCAGATCTTGCAACCAAATGCATTATTCCTAATTCTCTAACCACTACAGCAGCCATGACAGACATAGATGCTCCAGTGTCTACAAGCCCTTCCACCACATAGCTATTTATTTCCACCAACAAGTGGAGTGTTTTACTTCTATGTGTTTTGTTGATGCAGATTCGCCTAAGTGTTGGAGCTGCTGAGACCATAGACACCTGATTATTTGTAGCTTTTGCATCCTTCTTCTTTCTAGCCAATTTCACTAGACTCTCAAGGTGTTCTAGTTCCCCTGGTATCATTAGGACTATTTCCACGGGTGAAAAGGAAATCTTTCCCTTAATGAAGTAGGAAAGAATTTTAGACCTAACAGAGGTTTCCCGATTCACTCCTGTGCCCTCTCTTGCAGCTTTAAGAGATGGCACAACGCCTCTTGGTGCCACTTCAACAGGCATTCTTCTTCTAGGTATTCAAGTGTATGAGAAAATATTCTCATTTCCACATAGCTTGTTGAGTTGTTGCATAGTTGCCTCCTCATCATTCAACAATACTTCTAGAAAGTTTACTGCTCCAAAATGTGATTTTCCATCCTTGGGTTTCTTCCAACACCTATCTTCCGAGTGACTTAAACCTGAACAGAACGAACACTTTATCCCATAATTTTCTATCCTATGAGACATGCCACATTTGGCACATTTTGGCCGTGGTTCATTTAATCTCGGACAAGCAGTGGCTAAATGGTCTCCTCCCTTACAGATCTAGCACCCCCTAAACATGGTGGAAGAGGATGATGCATTAGGATTGGGCACATTCCCTTTGAAGAAATTAATAAGCGTGTTGTTCAAAGCAGTAACCTGCTTTTCCATCATTGTTTCTGAAACTCCTTCTTCTTGTTCCTCCTTTAGGGGTTCGAATGGAGTTTCTCCAAGCTCACCCAACACTCTCTCCAGCTTTGTTGCAGCACCCACCAACTCTTCAATATCTGTGAACGTCTTCACCACACACAATTTTCGAATTTCAGGCCTTAATCTGGCCAAAAATCTTCTTCTTTGTTCAACGTCTTATATCCTGCCCCTTTGAAATAGTATGTCAAGACATTCAAAATATTTTTGAACTCTTTCCTTGGGTTCTTGTTTGATGGCATCAAGCTTCATCCTGATGTCATCAACATCAACATCTCCATACTTTTGCTCTATTAGATTCCTCAACCCAACCCAATCAGCTGGTGTTGGTTGCAACCTCCTGAACTATTCCTTAGCTCTACCTCTCAAATTCAGTTTCGTAATCTTGAAGAGCTTGTTTGCATTCAAATCTCGCACTTCAGCAACCATGGTGAGCCTCTCTGCCCAGTCATTAACGTCCTCATGGTCTCGCCCCCAAAACAATTCATCCATCCCCTGGGGGCTAGTCATCTTGTAAATGTTCAGCTTCCAACTAAAATTGTAAACTTTTTCTACTACACAAGTGTCCTTAAACCACCTTCAGGTAACCACAATCTTGTCCAGTTTTTCAGCCTATTCTGCTTGTGTTGAGTTTGAGAAGAACCAATGTTACGTGATTCAATTTGCAAATTCAGATTGATCTCCTTCTGCTACTAGTCTTAACGATACAACATCAGATGGGAAAGTGGAAATTTTTTGCTCATCTGTGGATTCTTGTTGGAACTGCCACCTTTCTTCCGGATTGCGCCATATTCTCCAACTTATGACACGAGACCTTGATCCACAGTGTTCCACCCTGAGAAGGTGATCTCCAATTTGAAACAAGTTTTCTATACCAGGGATGTATAATCTGGTAAAATGGTTAGGTGAAACAACAAACTTGCGAATCCAAACGTCTCCTACTTTAGGAACACTATGTTGCCTTTCAAGAAATGAAGGTGAAATTCTACGCAAGGTATGAAGTGTAGTAATATTGCCTCTGTAGCTCTGAGGTCGACCCCCATCCCCTTGCTCCATCCCTTAATTTCAACCAAACTTGAACGCATGTGTAAAAGCCATTATGAGCTACTTCTACTGCAACATCCCCAATTTGAGCTTCATCAGGATCTATTTCTATAACTGTTACTACACCAAAGCCCAAGAAACATAAAATTACTGCTCCTATCTGTGGTCCATCTTACCCCCTTGGATAATCAAACCTAATGACTATTCGTTGTTCATGAATTTCTTGCGTTATCTCATCTATACCAACCTCATCTACACTAGATGATGACATGCTACTTCAACTACTGTCATACCCAAACACACATAAGTCCTATTACTGTCACCAAATCTAAACCAAGCTTTAATACCAAAAGAGAACATCCATAACACATTTGCTTTTGACACAACCTTACTCCTTATGTAAGGTTAACAACTCCTCAGCTGTCACACACACATCATTACATTGGTTTGGTTTTGGGATCCTACATTTCCTGATCCTCCATTACTGGACAGTTCTTACAGAACTACACACTCTATTAACCTATCTAACTCTGCTACATTCATAGTAATCCTTCGTTACAGCTAACAGCAGCAACATTTGCTACATTGTGAACGTAAAATGCTAGTAGGGTCTAGCTTGAAGTCAGAGCTCTCAATGTTCATTTGGTCCGTGATGAATTGCTGGTTTCCTTCTTCCCCCGCTACATGTATCACTGCACACAAGTGGTTGTGCTAAGACTTGACACAGATCAACTTTTGGGTTTTTCTCAACAATTGAACAAGGTACGCCAAGATGTTTTACAACTACTCAAGAAGGGGAAAAATTCTCAGAGAGGCATGGATCTATGATTATTGATTCTTCCATCCTTTTTCTCTTTCACATTTTGCCCAGTCCCAAGGATACCCACAAAGAGGTTTCTGGCTCCCACTCTGATATTGTGATCTACCCACTGGATAACCCAAGTAAGTTCTTCCCAAACCCCTACAAATGCAGATTTCTACATGCTTTTAATTCTATAGCTCAGACCACCTTTAAGCATCATCTTCCTTCAGCATCAACCCTTGATAAGTCCTGGTTCTAAGCAAAACACAGAGCTGGCCATCATATAGCTACTGGTGCAGCGGAAGAAAACACAGCAGCTACCTATTCTGTAAGCTCCTAAGAAAACACATCAACTATCTATCCTGCAAGTGCCTTCTCACCACCAAAAGAACCTCACTTTCTTCTGCTTGTTAACCTGCCTTTTCCTCCTTCGAATCCCCCCCTTCTTATCCTCGTCCAACCTCTTATTCTTCTTCTCTTCCTTGCACCCTGGAATCGCGCTTCACCATCCATCTTCAACTGACACTTTGTCTCACAAAACAACAAATCTTCCAACTCATAGCTACTGACAAAAGATAAGTCCCGCCATCTACATGCATAAATTTGACGGCGATTTAACACCTAAACCCTAAAACAAAAATAACATTCACACTATAAAAGCTTAAAAGACTATTTGTTCAGTCACTCTTTGTTCAGTCACAATAGTATATCATGCCATATGAATATAATTCTTCTGGAATTCACTCAATTACTCACATCAACCTGACTTCAAATTACTTTATAAAATGCCTACATTAGGTCCATAACATAACTAGGCTCATCACACAGGGATATATAATACCTTGGCTCAATCTCAAAGTTTTAGAGAACACATGATAAACACATCTAATTACTTTGTGAAAACAACAAATGAGAACAAATCAATTGTACCACAAGGAACACATCAACACCACCGAGCAACAAATGCATATCAACTAGAGTGGATCTGTCAATCTTGGCCATTTCATTCCTACCTATCTTATATATTAAAGCAAACATGGTGGTGTTTGTTTGTGTGGACAAAAATTGGGCAGTGCCTGGAAGATTCTTCCAGTCATTACCCGTTCCCTGTGGAGCTGGTGACAAACAGGGCAGGGCGGCCAGGGCAGCCACTGCGGGGGGCCGCGCGAGGTGCCATTTCTATTAAAGAAATCCTTGGGGAAAACCGGGGGACCTGCATCTAATCAAACAAAAATACAATTTTTTTAAAAAATTATTTTCATTATAAAACATATTAAAAAAACTAGAATCTTTTTGAAAAAGAAAATAGAAAATAAATAAATAAATAAATAAATACATAAAAATAGAAAAAAATGAAGATAGACAAAATAAGAATAGAAAAAATAAAAACATGAAACAAACATAAACCAAAAAAAAAGTAAAAACACAAAAACTATAAAAAAGGAATGGAAACAAATGAAACAAGGAAAGAGAAATACAATAAAAACAAATTTAAAGAAAAAAAATTTCCAAAAATGAAGAAACCAAATAAAGAGTAAAAAATAAAATAATAAAACTTATAAATATTGAAAAAAAACCCTACTTGAAAAAGAATGAGGAGTGTCTTCTTTCTCCAAACTTCAAACTTGCATTCAAATAAATATATATATAAACTTCATGGTGGTCGAAGGTCACGGTCACCCACTAGTTTTAAGAAAATCAACAACGAATATGACAATATCCTACTAACAACATAACTCACTTTCACACGATTATCGTTGCTTGATTTTCAAGAATAACTTCAATTTTAGGTGGGAAATGAAAAAAGAAAAAGTGTCAAAAGTTGTTTTCTTGATCCTCCTTTTTACAAAACACTAGCTCTCTTTTTTCTTTTCTTTGTTTTTTAGACTTTTTAACACATAAAAAAATTTAAATAAACACTCATCAATAAAATCACAACTTTTTAACACTTAAAAAAAATTCCATAAACACTCATCAACAAAATCGCAATCAAACACTTAGTTTGCAAATAAAATCCATCACCCAAATCCTAAAATTAATATTTTTTAAAAAAAATGGTAACAATGCAATCAAAGTTTTTAGTTGAAAGTGAAAAAAAAATTTAAATAAAAATAAAAATTGCAAACCATACCCACCTTTAAACCCTAAAAAAATGCCCACATATCATGACATGAGGCACTTGTTCTTCATGATTTAACCATAGCTATCTAGATGACAATAAAAATTCAATGGAAACCTGGTGACCATTTTCTGCTTGAGCTGCTACAAACTCTGATCGAGTGCATGCATTTGGAGGTGCTCAGGGTTTTGTAGAAGAAATGGCGAAGCTGCTGCGTCCGCAGTTTGTTTTGTTTGGTGACTCTATTACACAACAATCCTTCGAAGATGGAGGCTGGGGAGCTGCTCTAGCTGCACTTTACGCACGCCAGGTTCTTTTTTTATCTCTGCTTTCTATCTCAACCCATTTCTTGTTTTGCATCCTTTTTTCCCTCTTTTGTTTTGTGAGTGATATGGATTGGGATGCAGGAAGTTAGGAGAGGAGAAACAGTGCAGAGATGGTGGTGGTGGTTGTTGTTGTTGTTGTTGAGATTGTTGTTTCTGTCTTTTTTTTCACCGTCGTCCCACCCGCCCTTTAGAGCGTCTTGCTTGGTTTGCTCTAGAGCAAGAAGAGTTAGCACTGATGTATTCTTTTAGGGTTCAGGCAGATGTGATTCTGCGAGCATACAGTGGATACAACACCTCCTGGGCTCTTTTTCTTCTGGACAAGATTTTTCCAAAGGTGAGAGACTCAAGAGATGATGGATAGAGATGACTCTCATTCTTGATGGATAATTCTCGAGGTCTTTTTTGGGGGTTTGTGCATAAGATAGATGCAGCAGCAAGTAGAGCTTGAAACTTTTGATTGCCTCAGGAGGATCTGGTGTGGTTCTTTATTGGATTCGAAGAAATTTGATGTAATTCGTGAGGATGTATGGGAAAAAAATGAGCTGAAGTTTCTCTTGACCTTGTATTGATTTTCAAGCACGCTGAAGCTTTTGAGTGGGGGATGGGGGAATCAGTTGTCTTCACCACCAGATGTCGTAACAGTCTGTTTTGGAGCAAATGATGCAGCTTTGCCAGTTCCTGACGGTGAGAAGTTTCATGTCCCTGTGCCTCAGTACAAGGCAAATTTGCATCAGATCGTGTCACACATCAAGGTTAAAGCAACACCTACCCACCCTTCATGTCCAACTAGTATCAATTGTTCAAACTCCATATTTCATTTTTCCAGAAAGAGTTGGTGTTAGGAAGAAGAGTGGGAGCAGAATTACTTGCATCATTGAAGAGCATTTGTGCACTAATCCCAAACGGTTTTTCAAGAATTTGATCGCCCTTCCTCTCTCTGCTGTGAGATGTAAATTGACTATTTCATCAGGTTGCTTGGAATTGTCAACTCATTTTTATGTCTGGTTCTTTGGGTTGCTTGCACTTGTCAACACATTTGTGTGTCATATCATAGCCTGTATGATGATTTAGCAGATTATAAAGGAGATTGATTTAATGGATAGTGATCAATAACTTCCAATTCTTTTTTGTTTTTTTTCCTCTTACCAACAACAATAGTTCATTTTTTTGGAGGCAGAGCAATTCAGAAACGACAGTGGTTGTCTTGATCACACCTCCTCCAGTTGGTGATGAAGCATGGATTGATTTTTGCAGGTGAGCAATAGCCTAATTTTTTTCCTCCCTCCCATGCTTTTTGTCATTGAGATGCTTTTATTATTTGTTCAAGTACTCAATTTTGATGGTTTCGTACTAAGTAACAGGGCAAATTATGGCAAGCAACCAGAAGCACTTCCTGATCGTACCAATGAAGTGACCAAGCTCTATGCACAGGCTTGCAAAGAGGTGGCCAAGGAAGCAGATGTTCCTGTGATTGATCTATGGTCTGTCTTTCAGCAGACACAAAACTGGCGCCAGGCTTATCTCAGGTCAGTGCAAAATGATCCCAAAGAGTAGAAAAAAAGCAATGTGCTTGGATTAGTGTGAGCATCAGTTACTTTGATTTCAATCGAGAAAACAACAAGCTTATAAGTCGCGGAACAAACAAAGAATACTTCTGAAGCTAGCAACATCCATATCTTCTCAGTTCAAAATTCTTGTTCATGGATTTGTGTACTTTGTGATGATGACAGTGATGGGCTCCATCTCACAGCTGGAGGAAACAGAATTGTCTTTGACGAGCTTGTTAATGTGCTTAATGGCATATCGTTCTTGAGAGCTGATAAATTGCCAATGGACTTCCCGTCATTTGTTGATATTGATCCAAAGAACCCTGGTGTTGCCTTTCAGACCTGGAAAAACAATGCCAATCTTGTACGTTTTTTTAAAAAACGTTTTGACTCTTTTTGTGTGAATCAGAATGGTTTATATGATTCTTCTTTGCCCACTATGTATTGACTCTTTTTGTGTGGATCTGAATGCTTTATATGGTTCTTCTTTGCCCACTATGTATTGATTCTTTTTGTGTGAATCTGAATGCTTTATATGGTTCTTCTTTGCCCACTATGTATTATTTCATCCTGTGAACACCTCCATCTTCACCTCCATGGGCAGTTTCCAAATTGAAAAGTTGCAAAAGTTTTACCCAACATTTTCTCTGAGATTTTTTGCATGATGACTACTTACCCAGCTTTATGTCCTTGTGGCCAGGAACCATGATTCTGGGTGTCAACACAGGCTAAATTCAACGGTCTTGATTGATAATGTGAAGGCAAAACACAAGAGTGTTCAACACTTAAAATAAAAATTCAGGTGCCTCAAGTCCTGCTAACCATGTCAGGGCATCTCCACCCCACACCTGCAAATACCCCTTTTCATTAAATCTTGCAGCAGGATAGCATAAATCCTGCTGCACTCCTGTATTGATGTTGATTTTGCAGTGGTCATTTGAACCCCTTCAATATCTTTTTTCTATTATGGATTTGGACAGTGACTGTTACTCTTCCAGATATAAAAGGCCTTTGACTGTTTAAAGGGACTTTTATGACATTTGTGTGTGGGGACAATGATCATTAAATATTATTCTGTTCTAACATAAAGGAGTTGTTTACAGTTTTGGGGGTGGGGATGCTCTTACATATGACAAGTACCCCTAGTTTCTCAAAATAGATCACACATAACAAAATCCCACATTATATGTTAATCTCTCACTTCCAATTTCAGTAGATTTTCAAGTCCTCATACAAATTGCATCCAAAAACCACACTCATGATTGACCCTTTTTTTGAAAGTTCAAGGATTCTCACATTCCATGCAAATTTCTAACTAAAAGAGATTTGTAGCACACCATTCAAGGATGACACCAAGAAGGCAATCTCATGGAGTTGTAAGGTAGATTCTAGTTTGGCTCAATGTATGAATTGTTGAAGAACTTAGGGTTTAGATGAAGGAGATAGGGGGAAAAATTTGTACAAAAACTTGTACATTCAAATGAAGCATCAAGGTTGCATAGCAGCAGAACATGCTGTTCCAAGCTGGAATGAGAGTGGTTAATCAATGGTCTTATCACATACCAGAGATGCAGTATGTTCATAACAGGACAGGACAGGGGCAGGTTTATAGGTAGATATGAAAGCTTCAAACAGACAGACATGCATGGGGAAGGGTAGGTTTGTAAGTAGATATGAAAGCTTCAAACAGACAGACATTCATGTTAATTTCTATAACACAAAGACTTCCAAATGATGCTAAATGCCCTTTCAGTAGTAGAAAAGGCATGAATCTCAGTTATGTGCCTTTTCACCCTTATACTGAAAGGGTCTTGTTTTAGTCCCCCTCTTTTGTTCCCTCCCTTCCTTCTTCTTCTTCCCCTGGAAATCTACCCTGCCAAAGGGCCTTGTGGGTTTGCCTGGTCAATTGATTTTAGAGTTCTTGCTTTGGAGAATTTCTTGCTTTGCATTCATTCAATCATGAAAGGTAGCGACAACTTACGGTTTTGTTATTGTGGAGCTGGTGGGTGTGTGCGCACATAACTGTGGTGGCACTGTGAGCAGCAGTGGTTTGCAACAACAACAATGGGTAACAAGCCAGCAGGTTGTAATTCACAACAGCCAATTCAAGCTCTATTGGAAGATGCAATTTCTGCACTGCGCGAGAGACCAGGCTCAACACAATCAGACATCATCAAATACCTGGAATCCAAGTATGACAAATCAATACCAACAAAGACAAAAGAGAAGTTGCTTGATAGGTTGAAGCCCATACTGAAAGCAAGCAAGATGGAATACAACAGAGGGAACAATCATCGAGGAGCCAACCGAGGAGGAGGAGGAAGAGCAGCACAAGGATTGGGCAAAAGAAAAGGAGGTGGTATTGCTGCTGCTGCTAAAACTGGGAGGAGAGCATGCAGAAGCAGAACATCCCAAACAAATCATAGAGGAAACAAATCAAGGTGTAAGTCAAGAGCTTCATCTTCACAACCCAAGAAACTGAATGGCAGCAGATCCATGAAAAGGAAAGTGGGTGGCAGCACATGTATCAAGCAAGGAGGAAGAATATCATCATCCAACAATGCAAGAAGACGTAATAAGATGGAACCAAGGAGCAGGATAATCAAGTCCAATCATGGAAGAACTGGTCCACAAAGTGGTACTAAGTTTGCACTCTATAAATATCAAACACGGGCGGCCCCAAGGTACAATAATTATACATACAATAACGCTCATAAGAAGAAAATTGGTAGAAGGGGCCGACCCACTGGACACTTCTCCAAAATGGACAGCAGCAGCATCTTCCCTTGCATAGACATCAGTGGAAATCACCATGAGAACAACTGAGAATCAACTGATACTCTGCATCAATTCCTGGATTGATCATCACATAACATGTTCAAGATCAGAACCATAGTGTTTTGCACTAACCCACATTATAGAACTGTGACCAACTCATTCACATTTCTCAACTGCCTACTCTGCAGTCAATAGAATAGATAAGACAATGTCTCAAGAATGTAATTAAACAAATCTTCATTCAATCCATATTTCGTACATCTTTCAGAATGAACATGCGTTTCTTGCAATCCTAGGTTAGAAAATCAATCTCAATGGAATAGTGGTGAAATCAACCCTAATTGTCCATAACGCAATAAAGGTTTTGTTCTCTTTACTCTCTTGTGCATGAGAAACAAAGCTTACAGTATTGCTCCATCCACCCTCTTCACTTCATGCTTGTCACAAATGCAACCACAATTTACTTATTTTCCTACTAGGTGTTGTTTTTCATATGAAGCTTTTTAGTCATACTGTAGAAGCCATGCTACTACAGCAAATCCATATCACCGTATCACTTGAATAACTGACCAGTTGCAATGGTGTCATTCTCTCACAAATTTTGGTTTGACTCAAGAATAATCAAAATCACAACAATTGGAACCCTGATAATTACTTAATACAAAGAGGCTCATAGATGGGACAGTGATTTATTTGAAAGTGTCATTTAATACTGATTGAAGCAGATGCACTAACCTGATCTTGGAGCAATTACACTTGGCAAAACATTTCCCCTTGAAAGCCTTTCTTTCCCTTGGATCCATTGTTTTTTGAATAACACTCAAACCAAAGGGAACTCTTACAGTGCATATAATGCCAACCCAGCAAGAAGGGTTTCTATGACTTGAACAGAGACTGCAAATTGGCAGGACTCACAGCAGTTTTGGAGCTTCCCATTGCCCATCTCTCTGGTACGATGCTTGTGGAATGCTGTGTGGTAAGGCAAAACATTGGTTCAGCAATAGGAGAATCACCCCAAGGTTACAATGCACACTTGCTGTACAGATCCTGACACTCCTGCTCCTCCTGTTCCTCCTGCTCTAGAATGGTGTGTTGCATGGACACCTATCGATTCTGACTTGGAAGGGTGATTTGAAAGTAGGACCATTTTTTATACCAACTCCTGGCTATTGTAATCATTCCAATATAACATGTGGATACTAAACTGCAGAAAAGTATCCACAACAACAATCTGAAGATAACGTAATGCTCAGTGCAGTTTAAACCTTATGAGAGTTGTTCACAAAGTGTTAAACCATCACCTTCATCACAAATAGCAGTCACAAGCTGCCATGACTACCCACTGACTTCATCAGCTCCTGCAAGTGAGTGTAGATAAATATATCATAATCCACCCAGAATTATTCCATACTGACAGCCTACTTCTGCTTGCAACAAGGTTGACTTATTCTAGGCATCACCTCAGAGCTGAATTCCCACATAAGATTTGACTTATATATAATTCCAACAACATGAACATGAATAAAAAGAAACCTAGCAGTAGGAAGATGAGTACCAAGCATCCATTCTAGAGGAAATTTTGCAAAAGAAAAAATCTCAATTTACCAGATATCCACTGCAGGCATCACCTCAGAGCTTAATTCCCATGTAAGGTTTGACTTAAATCTAATTCCTACAACATGAACAAAAAGAAACCTAGCAGTAGGAAGATGAGTACCAAGCATCCATTCTAGAGGAAATTTTGCAAGAGAAAAAATCTCGATTTACCAGATATCCACTGCAGAATTTATGACCTTTATTTTGGAGCTCCAAACAGCATCAGCCATTGAAATAGGTTGCTAAGTGTTGCAATAAACTTGTATTAAATATTCACCAGAAATAACCATCACTACTGGTAAACAGATGGCACTACAACATAAGGGAGGACCCTCAGAGAACCCTACCTTCCAGCTTTCATAGTTGGTCTAGTTCTTGATTAACTTTTACCACTATCCTGTGACTCCATCAGCCACTAAAAGAGCCAGTACATGATTACAGAACAAGTAAGCCCAAATTCCTCAAAAGGCCTAAAAGAAATTGGTGCTGGGATGTTGAATAAGTGTTAGCATTCAACAACAAATATACCAAACTGCCCAGAGAGTTCATAATAGCTGGCAATCAACACAGGACTTGAAACTGAGAACTTGAGGGAAGAAACACAATGCAAAGTGAAACTGGAACTATCATACTGGTGGGTAAGATGTGTGCTTCTTAATGGAAAACCGCCCATTGACACGAGACCTGATTTGGCTCAGGAACCGAGACCTTGCAGCTACCCAAGCTAAGAAAATGAGCACCATGACCATCGCAACTATCATGGGTGACCACCACAGAGAGAGAGTCAGATCTGTTAGCTGTTGTTTTGCAGCTATCCCTTGGCCGGTTCATAGTTCGCCCTTAGAATTGTCTAAAGGAACAGTCTTGGCCTGAACACCCTTCAGGAGTTTCTTCAGACGCCCACTTTGGTGTGCAGCTATTGTGTCTGAAGAAAGACAAAAGACACCAACAGAGAGGTAAGAAGTTTAGTTGCAAGCTTCAAAGGAAACAAAGAATCCAGTTGATGGAGTAAGAAAGAATGATATTGAGATAGGGGAAAGTCACACAGACAAAAAGAGTGAAGGTCAAGCCAGAAAGAGGGGAAACATACCATCAGCCCCTCCAACATGTATCCCATTTATGAATACTTGGGGTACTGTGCGACGACCAACCAGCTTCTGCACAGCTTGGTGGATTGCACCACCATCCTCTGAAAAGACAAGACTTGTCTCATTTAGCTGAAAAAGTATAGAAGCAAAAGATCATGCCATTGGTGACAATTATGACTCCATGTCTGAAATTGGGGGCTTACAGTTCTCAAGTACAAATCTGGAGCTACTGCTCGCTTGTTGAAACTTTGTGCACCTCCTAAAAACTTGGGCATCATTTGGACTTAATTTGCTATTAAACCCTGGCAAAAGGGTTTAGCTTGTTTTAGCTTCTACTTGTGCAGTGAGGACTTAGCAGAGTCCCCATCATACAATGAACAACAATGAGAAACACCATAACCAAAGAACTGTGTCCAAAGTTCAAAAGCTAGATATGAGAGAGAGAAAGAGAGAGAGAGAGAGAGAGAGAGAGAGATTTAATTCTAATGTTACCTCGCAGATCAATCTCAACAATGTAGGGTTGTTCATTCAACTCTTTGAAGAGTGCCTTGGCTCGCTGACAGTACCTGCATTGGGGTGACAATCAAACCAAGTTGGGGGAAGAAAAAAAGAATCTCCATGAGGGATGGCACAACTTCCAAGATCGTGTAGAAAAGAAAAGGACATGCCATGTAGCAATAATGTATGCAAAAATCAAGCCTTTAGACTGAAGTCTGTTGAACACAATGCAGTTCCCTTGGTAGGCAATTCATACAGTGCACAAAATTTGGGATCATCCAAAGGGCAGGATTAGATCCACGATCACTTCCAAGGTAGGTATGCAACCCCACCATCATCAGGGCATTTAATCTGATACCAAAACTCTTTGCACTTAAGCCTACAGCCATCTTTAAGAGATAGGGCACTTTCTAATCATCAAGAAGCAGGGAAACTTGATCCAAATCAGTAACTGCAGAAGCCACTAACTGCAACAACTTCATCGGATGCTTACACACTCGACCCATATTTTCTGGCATACAAGAAACAACAGCCAAGAGAAAAACAAAAACAAAAAACCCTAGCTGCTGCTCTAAACCCCTGAGGGCCTTTCCACTCATCAATAAGCAGGAAAACCTGATTCAAATCAACAATTGCAGAAGCCGCCAAGCTTCATCGGATGTTTACACCCTAGATGTGCACTAAACGGGCACGGTCTCTAGAATGAATACAACTCGCTGATTTGAAACCACAAAAAAAGAATACAAGAAACAACAACGGCCAAGAGAAAACAAAAACCCTAGCTGCTCTGCTGCTGCAAACCCCAAGAAAAGGGAGGGAAACGCGTGTACACAGACATACAGGCAAACAAGGCAGTTGGCGCTAACGAGAAGGAAAGAATTACGGGCAGTAAGACTTGGAGAAGATGACCAGTCGGTTGGAGGAAATGGCATCATCGACGAACTGTTTGGCGTCGATCTCCTCCGCTTTCACGGCCGTAAGCGATCCTTGCAGCAGCAACAGTACAGAAAACAGCAAAAACATGGCCATGGAAGCCGAGAAGTAGGAAATGCGCTTGGCAACAACATCCATGTCTGCACTGCGAGAAATTTCTCGTCTACAATAACCAGATCGATCGCGGCAAAATCTGCTACCACAAAAACCACAACCGCGCAACAACAAGACGGAATTCCGCATCCCATTAAAACCCTAAGTCTCACTCTTCGTTTGCGCGTTCACACGAGTGCTAGGCGGGTATTAGATTCTATAATAACCGATCCGGCGTTCTAACGATTTGAAACCCCCCTCCCGGTCCGGTTATAGAACCGGATAATTTGATGAACTAACCAGCAAATACCAACATGGAGTTTTATATATCAAACCCTAAGTTGACATCATTGTCCCCCGTACACATCAAACATATTGATAACCATTGGTTTGAAGCTTTTAACAATTTCAATAGCATGAAATCTCTAGTTCTCAATATTTAAAGTGCTTCAAAACATCCAATGAAATACCCGTTAAATACCAACGTAGACTTTCGAAACCCTTGAAACCCTTGCCAATTGAAGTTCATATTGATAACCACTAGTTCCAAGCCTTTTTAATACTTTCAAAATCATGAAACCTTTGGTACCGGTTATGTAAACATCCAATGAAATACCCGTTAATACCAACATAGAATTTCGAAGCCCTTGAAACCCTTGCCAATCCAAGTTCATATTGATAACCACTAGTTCCAAGCCTTTTTAATACTTTCAAAATCATGAAACCTTTGGTAATGGTTATTTAAAGGGCTCCAAAACATCAAATGAAGTTACTTCAAATACTAGCATGGAATTTTGAAACTTGTGAAACCCTCGTTAAACCCTAAATTGCCTTCAACAAGAAATTGTATTTATTTTCAAATCTAAAATTCCAATACATCTAGCATTAACATTCATTTTCCCAAAAAAGAAACCCATTATCAAAAATCAATTTTTCATTGTCTTTGATCAATGCATCCTTAACATTAATGAATTCAACAAAGGAAAAGTGTCTCCTTCATTTGCAACCCACACAAACATCATCCACCTATTTTTTGTCGATCACGACAAACAAGTTAAAATCTTCCATTCCATGTTTGGATTACCACATGTTAGTGATCACTCCTCACAAATGTTGAACATTCTCTCAATCTCATCAACAATCTTGAGAACTAGATGGGTTAAATAAACAACATGCGAAAATTGATTATATCATGTGTAGCCCAAAACTAAAGGATTTTCACAATCGTTAAGGTTTATCTGTAAACAACCAAAGCATGTGCAATTTGTTTTTCAACAATGATTCAACAGATCATCATTGGAAACAAATTGTCCAAAAAATAAATATTCATCAACTAATGGAATATGCTTTAAAAGAACAACATTTGTAAGGTTTAAATTTTGATGAACTTGTAACAGCATTGGCATGACTAGCTTTTGTATATTCTTTCACAATGGACAAAAAACAATATAAATTTCCATGTATTCTTGAATCACCTTCAAAATTTTGTGTCTTGGGTCAATTGTGATTGCCATCATGTTGTGTTTTTTCATAGTTGAATATGTTTTTGCAAAAGAAAGAAAAGGTGTTAGAACTTCAATTGTGTAACCCAACATGTGGTTCAACTTCATAATTTGAAACTCCAAATCAAATGTTGATGAAAGGTTTCAGTTTTGGAAACTTGCCTTTGCATGTTCTACAACAAATTAAATATTACAACCAAGCCACTAGATAACATCCAAAATCCATTGGATTGAGTCAATATGCATTGAATTATCATAAGTAATAATGCATTAATGGCAATTCTTATAGTGGTTCAAATTTTACCATTTAACGCCTATGCTTGCAAATGGGTTGTTTGTCATTTGCTGTTATATCTTGATTACATTCATACATTCAAGAGTTTTTTGTAATAGAATGTCATGACTAGCAAACCTAGTTTTCATTGAGGTCTTCCATTTTCTTGGTGGAATTCAACATCCATTTACATGCTTGCTCCACTCATTGGCACCTTTCCTTAATTTGTCTATTTAAGTAATTGTTGTTTGTAGCTCTATTTGAATAAACTTCAAGTTCACGTCTCATGATCCAAGGCAAACCAAGTAGAATCATCTATAACATACTAAGCTACTTTAAACAAAACATGACCCCAACATGTGCTAGAAAATAGAATTACCAAATCTAAGAGGGCATAATAAATAAAATTATAGTGCTACATTCATGGTTTTTAGATTTTTTTCCTTTGTCCTTAATGAATGTATTGACTTTGTCAATCAACCTAAAATAACCAACTAGTTTTTCATTTCAACCATTGTAGTGCCCATTGTACTTTCAACAATGAACCTATCCTTATGGTGACATGACATGGTTGCTAATTGAAATTGATAAATGAAATCACAAGAACAAAGGTATCATTACCACTATGTGACATCCACTAATCAAATGTTCTCATGCAAGTAATGCATCAACAAGTTTAGGGTTCACAAACTTGTTCATGGTTTTAGTAATTATGTTAGGTTTAACTTCACTCACCAACTACTTGTGTCTAAATGGGAATACAACCTTTTTCACATTGGTGTAATACCAAGTGTTTCAACAAAACATCTTTAACAATTGACGACAAACAATGACATATAATAATATATAAGCATAAGTCTTCCAAAAATGTTTGTTTCATTAGATTTTGTTTGATCTAGTGATAGAAAAAAAGGTTGGATGTTTTTTTTTTTGGATGCATTTCACCCATCTTTTTCAATTTTGTGTAGCAAAAGTTCAACATTTTGCATAATGATTTTTTAGTAAGGGTGTTGAAAGCTCACAATGTTTTATCATAATCCCATGGTCCTTATCATATGATATCACCAGAACCCATCCTTGTGTACTATTTTAAGGGAACACATTATCATCGTAATAACGCACAATGTAACCTCACATCATTTGATAATAAATATATTGACTTTAATCATTAAAAATGCCCTATAACTTATTGTTTTGTGGTGGGTAGATCAATTTTTTATATTGACTTTGTAGTTGTACAACCAAGGTTTGCCATGTGACCACGTCTTCAAGATGGGATGCCACCTCTAAGCCAAGGCTAGTACCTTGGTTGCCAAGTAGGGTGTTGATTTCATCATTTTTAGAAAATGAAACATGCAACTTGTTGCCATCACCATTCCCTTCAACCATGGCTATGTACAAAAGCAATAAATTAAAAAAAATTACAAACATGAATACACAAAAATTCATACATCATATTACTTAAGATCCTTTAAAAAAAATTCAATGTTTTAAGCCCATTGTTTTTTAAATTTGTATTGTCATTCAAGTCCACAAGTCTTGTTTACCAATAATTACTAAATTTACAATTTGCAACATGTTTATCTCATGTTGGAAACATTAAGCTCCATGATTTAACTTGTCCATGGGAATGTACATTAATCTTTGGTGGCTTCTTAAACAAGGCATTTTAATGGCCAAATTAAACCCAAGAAATGTTAAATTTTGGACTTATAAATCTTATTTAGTCTAAGCATGGGATTTTTTAAATATTGAATCTTTTAAAAAGTTTATTTTAAAACCTTATTGGCAAGAAAAACAATTTTGAAAGATTATAGGTAAAATGAATATGTTGATTGGAAAGTATCTTTTAAAACCAAGTAGGATTGACCTCTACGACCAATTGTTAACCCATTTATAGTGTTATTAATTTTGTTTGGTGCAAAATACAAATCTGGGCAAATATGTTATTAAAATGTTTACCTTGTTCATTTGACTCAAATTCTTTTTTAATGAATTCCCAAATACATTGTGTTATTTTCTTTTTTTAAATCTCCATTAATTGAAAATTTAATCCCAATAGGATAAAAGCAAAAAAGCCTTGCAAGTCTAAATCAATAATGACTTTACCTCTAGGAAAAACTAGCTATTGTTTTAAAATATTATAAATATCACTTGATCAAACTAGTTTAGGGTTTTAAAATCCAAATCTATCATTTTTTGGGTTTAGTTAATTTAGTTATTAAAATTCCTTATTCAAGAAGGTGCAAATTTGGGTGTTGGTTCACCTTAGCCTAGTGAATGAGTATTACCCAAATGTTTTATGTTAGACATTAAATGTTTTATGATAGGCAAAAATGTAGTGGCCAAAATGCAAACAAGTTAATTAATTATACAATTTAATTAGTATGTCAATTCTTTAACATTTCACAATCTATGTTTCAAGAATGGTACATTTGTAGCATTGTTGGTGGTACAAAATGCAATATAATATTGACAATTATTGGAAGAAGTTAAAGATGGGGTTTTAGTTTTTATTAAGTCCTTAACTAGTAATTGGCTCAAATTTGTGATTCACTTTCCTCTCAATTCCATTGTAGCAATTGATCCATCCCCATTTGTTATCTCAAACCAATAGCAAAGGCACATTCATGAAATTATTATTTTTATCACCTATTAGATGGAAAGATTGTGTTATTGAATGATAGGATCAAATAAAAAATTTGCACAATGTGTCAATTGTGAAATGCGATGCATATTTAAATGAAAAGGAACTTACAACTAAAGTTGTCCATTTCTAAATTAAATACTAATGTGTTGTTTTGGTCCATTTCACATCACATTAAAACTTGTTACCAAGTTTAGTTATTGTCCAACAAAAAACAAAAGGGTTGGTAGTTGAAATGATTTTGAAACTAGAATTGATGAATGCCAACAAATAACATGGGTTATTATAAGAGCTCACATCCATTTTTTTAATTGTAGAAAAGTTGTTCGGAGTTTGGAAGAGATGAATGTTTATAGGTGCAATCTTGCAACATTTGTGGTCACCATTTTCTTGTATTCTAACACCAAAATCTATTTACACCAAACTTGCTTCATGACTCAAAAAATCAACCCAATTACTTTGAAGTGACTCAAAAAAACCAAGAGTTACTTTGGACACAACTAACATTAGATGTGAAAACCTCTTTGCCTATACCCCTTGTAAAAGACATCACCTTTTATTATGATATAACCTAATCACACATAAGTGGTAGAAAACCAAAACTTATAGCCAATATGATAAGGATACTTTCAACATATTGTCACATGGAAATATATTTACAAAAACGTTTAAGACTATGGATTTGACAAATGAAATTAAGGTTTTGCATTATCTATTTAAAACAAGGATTTTGATTCAAAATTGATTGCAAGTGTGGTTCTTTTTGCATTATTTGCAAAACAAACAAAATAAAAAAATGTGAAATCATTATTGTGACAAGACCTTGTGATTGATTACATCCTTATCCATTGTATAAGTCCATTGACATTCCTAACCAACACATGCATATCATTTTGATAAGGAAAATTATTGTAAATAAAAGAAACTTAATATTGCATGATTTGTCACTTATTGGTAGAACAAAGTAACCTAACTTTCAAAAAACACGATTATCTAATATGACCTAACCATTAATGTTTAGTTATAGGACTTTGAAACTACCATATCAAATATATTAAATAAATACATAGGATTTGGTGATGGTGGTAAGAAGGTTTGTGTACATGTTTGGATTTTTTATATGATCCCAACAAACCACAAAGCTCAACATATTTTTTGGGACCTTTTTAGTTGTTGACTTGTTTGGTTTGATGTTTTCAAATCCCCCACTCATTACATTTTCTTTTTCTTCAACTCCACCCAACACATACAAGAAAAAAATGTCATTAAATGCAATGTACAAATTGATGCCCATTTATTGACCTCTCCTCTTGCATGACCTTTCCCAACTCTTGATTTTAGCAAGTTTAAGCTTCAAAGTTGAAAATTTTAACTACTAATGTTAGAAATTAAAAGGTCATTTTTTGCATTTTACACACCAAAAACATGAAGTGTAATGGAAGACATTCACAAGGTATTTATGTTGCAAGAGGATGGACATAAACAAAGAAAAAATTTAAAATGGGGGAAAAACAAAAAGTTGCTTGAAAACATACTATTTAGTTTTAAAATTTGACATGTCAAAAATAACTTCAAGTTAAACAATCAAACTGCAACAAACTTTCACCAAAGGTAGGTTTCATGAAAAAAAACATTATAGCCATAAACATAAAGCATAACCCTAAACCCTAGGACCTAACCCTAGCTAAATATAAGAACCTACACCCTATTTACACTTAAAACCCAAACTTGGATAAAGTTGCATTAAAAACTATAAATCTAGTTTAAAACTATGTCTTCAACATTCAAAGAACCATTGAATTGGGTTTTATGGTGGGTTTCACTCCTTATAACCTTTAGGTTAATTCTTGCAATGGGTTTTCACCTTTCTTAGAATTGCTAAATTAGGTATGAAGACTTAGACCCAACCAACATTAGCAAATACCAACATGCAATTTTGCAACCCCATGAAAACCTTACAAACTTTTAAGTCAATATCTTTGCATCTACCTCACAACAATGTTTGGTGGATATTTTTTATTTTAATGATAACCACTTGTTATGTTCATTTAACAATTTCAAAATTAATGAACCTTTGGTTTCAAGGTTTAAAATATTTTTAACACTTTTAGGGCTCAAGGAACTACTAGCTTTAGTTATTTGAACCCATAAAAAACCAACAAATTTCATGAATTAATTAGTAAAGATTTTTTTTTTGGGAAGGCCACCTATTTTATTATTTTAAAAAGGTTAAATATCATAATTGGTTCTTTTCAATTTGTGAGAACATTGGGTACGAAATCAAAGAACTGCATTAAAAATTAGAAGGGGTTTAATGTTGTTTTTAATACCCACATGAAACTAGTTCACATAAGTGGTGTTCGGTTTTTTGATTTGTTGAAAACCTCTAGATTTGAGCTTTAATTTTTTTATAAAATCAACAAACTTCCTAGTCATGTTTTAGTAATAAAAATTGGAATCGCAAAATCTTTGGTTCATTGAAATTTTTTTGAATAAAAAGAGCTTTAGGTCATGGGTTTGTGAATATTTCCAAATAACTATCAATTTTCATGATATAATAGGTAGTTTGGGGTAATGTAACTCGGAATTGTTTCCGAATGTTTTTACAAGTTTGTGGTGTGAAAAGGAAGTTACATGTCTTTGTCTAAGTGTCACAAACCAACTCATATTTTATCTTTCATCAATCATTAAATCTAATTTGTGAAGGCTATGGTAACAATGGCACAAGTTATGAAGGAACAAAATTGTTGGGATAAATTTGGTTGGTTGTTTATTTTTCTTGTGTGTGGTTGTAATGGCGTTGGTGATGAAGTGAGATTAGTTGATGATGGAAATTAGAGCCGGGTTGTTGAGAAGTTAAACATGAACCTTTTATTGTAATTGTCTTTGTTTTTCAAAAAGTAGAAGATATTTAATTGGTGTGTTTCTTTCAAGGATGGGATAAATGCCCACATTTTGTGTTTTTTTATAGTTTTGTTCATCTTTTCATCTTCAAATTTTATTGCACATGTGAGGAGGTAAACAAAAGTCTAAATATATAGAATATGTATAATTATTCAATGGAAGTGATGAAAGGCTGATTTATGTGTGAATCATCTTGCTCAAGTTTAGTATACATGGGCTATTTTATGCATTGATGTACATGGGGTGGGTTGAATACCTATTCATTTGGGAGCTTTAACATAGTACCTATTTTTTGGGAAGGGTGATTATGGGTTTTGAAGTTCAATAGTAATTTGCTAAAGAACATTAGTGTTGGCTTGTTTATACCATCTCCAAATTTTGTTCCAAGTTTGTTCATCTTTGTGGTTTTGTAGGTTGGATGGGATGTCTAGTTAGAACTTGTGGTATTTGATTATCAAAGTGAACATAGAGAAGATCATGATAGCCTACATGAGAGGAGGTCTGGAATGAGCTAATCCAATTGAATGCCTATAGTCATAATGGAAGCTACACGTCGAAACATTAGTAGTAGGTTGTGAATAGTTTGTATGCAATTCAATTTTGAATTTTTGTGAATCTTATTGTGTTCCAATTTAACAACCTTTTGTTATAATGCATAAAACATCTCATGGTTTGTAATTGGCCTTCTTTCTAGCTATGGTAAATTCTTTGATATTTCATAACCTTCACCAAAAGAAAATTGTCATTTTGCAATTGTCATATGCAATTAATTTTTAATTGCATGCGACACATGCAACTGCTAAACCCTGTAGTTGCATAAAACAAGTTGCACACAATTAGTAGTTGCATATGACATTGTGTATGCGAATAATATACATGGTATGGATTTATATTTTATACATTTATATTATTATACATGGGTTGCCCATGGTGACATGTGTTCATTTTTAAAGGTCAAATATATGGTGACACATGGCATTTAAACATGATTTGAATATTCATCATTATTAATAAATTAATAATATCTCAGTCATCCAATAAGATGTGAATCAAATTTTGACACATGTCCATTTGTGAATGCCAATTATGTGGTGACATGTGGCAATTTTAAAAAGCACATTGATTATTATTATTTAATTAAGTAGGTCATAGGTAAGGAAGGAGGGAGGTAGGTAGGTTTAAGATAATCTAATTTTGTGTTTCGATTTAATTTTTAGGGTTGAACCCTTTTCATTGGCCCATCCCAAACGACATTTGGTACTTGGTTTGTGAATAAGACAAATGTACTTATTTATATTGTGTGCACACTTGGAATCTAGGGATAAAAATATGTGATAAAAAATTCAATTGCAAATGCAATCAATGTAGTTGCAACCTACATACAAATATTACATGTTGCTTATGCCATATTAACCTAGTTTACCTAGTAGCTAAATTAATTATATTATAAGTAATGCAACTTAATAGTTAATAATAATATAATATATTGATAATATTATTAATTGGTTAATATATATTAATATTATATTAATAACTAAAGTTACAATAACATTTTAATAGTTATGATTACTTGTAATGAATTTTTATCAATAATATTATATTATTATTATTTTATTTAAATTAATAGTTGATTCAAGTTAGTAACTAGCCTAACCTGAGGTATTTATAGGCAAATTAATGTAGCCTATTAGCCATAATATATTATTATAATTAATATTATAGTTAAAACTATACTCATTGAATAATAATAATAAGAATATAATTTTTTATAAACAAATATTAATAAACAATCATAGGTTTAATTACTCTAACGTATTAACCACAAATATAATGCCATAATTGAAAATATTAAAATAAAATTTAAATAATGTGTATTAAATAATATTTACGAGAACATAGTAAAATTAATTTAAATATTTATTAGTAATTAATAATATTACACCATAATAACATAACCTAAGTAATCATATTAATAATCATAATTATAATAATTTTTTAATCACTATATTTGATAAGTTATAGTGATTATATATATTTAAATAGGCTAAATTAAAATTTATAAAATTATTCATGGTTAAATTAATTTTGGTTCAAATAAACATGGTTAGTTTAACCAATGTATTGCCTGGATAACATTGGTTTAACCTTAGTATTAAAGCTATAAAACTACTACACATAATCAAATTGAATATATTTAATTAATTAACGTAGGTATGTTTTAATTTAGGTCATGATTTTTATAACACATGTCCATTTTGTACACTACTAGTTGTATGTTAGTTGCACACACAATTGTATGACTCAAAAATTATACAATATCGATTTTATATTTGCACACACAACTAATGTAGTTGCAAATGACACCTAATTGCACATAATTACAAAAAATAAGATTTCTATTGATGTTTGTTAAAGGTCAAAACTGATTTTATGATTTTTTGGTGTCAAGTTCCAAAAAAAATAACCACTCAACATTAGTTCACTTGACATGGCCTTTTTAAAGGCACTTTGACTTGACCAATAGGAACTTTTTAAGTACTTTTAATCACCTAATTTCCTTGACATGGCCACAATAGGATATGGTTCATAGGATGATTGGGCAGGGAATTGAACCTTTAACCACTTCAAGGGATATCATGAGTCCCAACCACTTGGGCTATTGTCTTCACATAATAAGATTATTAATTAGATCAGTTATTGTTAATCATGTGACATGTTTAAGGAACCTTTGTGTAGAAAACTTAAGATTATAAAAAAAGGTGATGGGAAATATGTGTGATTACAATTTTGAGATTTTTTATTTTTTTAAAGAAAATCAAATTTGCCTTCAAAAATTATCCTTCAATTGATGATGGAAATGCCTTTGACTTGAAATGTTACATGGAATGAATTTCATAGACACACACATGGACATACAAACATGCACACACATATGTTCTTTAATAAAATTCATGAACTTGACTTTGAAAGTTTTGACTTCAACTTTTTATTTCATTTTTTTGCCAATTAATTTTCAAATTTAGTTCCACCTATGGATTTTTTTACAAATCAAAAATTTCAATTTTTATTTTCCTTGGGTGGATGTTTTCAATGTTTTTCTTGACAAATTGAAATCCTACATGAAATGATTGTTCAAGACACATACACTAACATATCTTGTTAAACAAAATTCATGGACTTGATTATAAAATTTGGTACCAAAAAATTCCATTTTTTTTCATTGTATGCCAATTAATGATCAAACATATTTCCACCCACGTGTAATTTTTACAAATCAATTCTTTCAATTTTCATTTTCTAGGGTACACATTTTGTAATGATTCTATTGACTAATTGAAATATTACATGGAATGAACTTCACACACACACATTTGTTAAAAAATTTCATGGAGATGATTATGAAAGTTTTAATTGATTTTTTCATTTTTTTCATTTTATGCCAATTAATGTTCAAATTTAGTCCACATGTGGAATTTTTTGCAAATGAATTATTTTCAATTTTTATTTTGATACGATACATGTTTTAATAATTTCTTGAGTAATTGAAACAAAATTGGTTGTCATATTAAGGCACACACATTGGACAATTTCACCCACACACATAAACTTCATTGCTTGAAATATCAAATGATCATTATACCCATGAATGGAAATTTTGGTGGTATGTAATATTATTTTCATGTGTTTATTTGTCAAGAAGCACTTTTCAATGTGCTCCAACCTTAACTTTGTGTTTGTCTTAAGATTTGGGTGGTGTTCTTCTATAATCTCTTCACCCTAAACTTATTTAATCTCTTACAAGAGAAGAAAACATATGACCCTCTCTATGTACCTAGCAAAATTTACTTGGCCTTTCAATGATCCCTTATGAACCCAAAGGCAATTGTTAACATATATTGTTGGATTGCAATTGGACCTAACGGGCAATGTGGGTCCCCATGTATTGGCCAAGTGACTTCACTACGATTGGGGGGACCCTTAAAATTTATGGGTTTAGGGTTTAGGGTTTAATAATTCTCATATTCATGATACCATGTAAACTATGGAGACCAATTGGGAAATTTGAAGTATGTCATTGTTGGTCACTTATTTTAGCTAATATTTGTTTCCTAAGCACACAAGCATCCCCCCACTAAACTTTAATGGCAATGGCCAAGTTGAAACAATTATGCCTCAATCAAACTTCCCATTGTTTTGGACCCAACCCTAAATGTGCTAATTGGGGTTGAATCATTGAAGTCATATGTGAAATTCTTCCTTCAACTAAAAGACATACGAGAAATTGTTTTTAGTGTATTTGGAGGTATTATAGAGCAAAATGTTTTGTTATTTCACCTTTTGAAATTCTCATCAAGTATTATGGGGGGAAATGAAATAAAATAAAAATAAAAATCTCGTATGTCTTTATGCTAGGTGATCATGCCCTTGGAGTGGGGGCGTTTCGGAAATTAGTGCCCCCATTAGTTCCACCTCGGGTGGGTGCTTATTTTGGGAACACTCTACTCCTTGGGTGTGACCTTACACGTCCTAACAAATGTTGTGTTCCTTTGCCATTGTGGTCAATACATATGGCATTAGTGATTGCATGGGTTTTTATGTTTCTAGTTGTCAAAATATTTCAATAATAATAATAATAATAATAATAATTTTAAAGCCTTGAATTCTACATTAAGTTCGAGTAGGTAGCCAAAAATATAAAAGGATGCTTAATTTTTTTACCTTCATATTTTGTTGATAGCCATATTTGGATAAATCCTAGTATGGATGATTGCCATTTCAGCTACATCACAAAATGGAGAATACAAAAATAGTGGCTCTTATTATTGAATTATACACCCAAAAAGACGATTACATATCGAATGAATGAATCAAAGTCGATGAGACTCTTGCAAATGAATTATATGACCCAATTTTATTTTTTATATGTAATGAATAAAATCAAAATCAAAATAATTTGAAGCCTAGGGTAAAGCCCCATAATGGGGACATTCCTAAAGGGGCCTAGGATGAAAAAATAGGTGAATGTGGCCCCTCATTACCCCTAATGGCCCCTAGATATAGGGTAGATATTGTGTTTAGATTCATTATAGAGTATGGTAGCTTAAGGGATTTTGGCCTCGTAGGTAATAGGTCTATTTTTATATGAGGAATTTTTGAAACACGATATGTGAGAAAATCTTGTGATATTTTGTGAGAAATATATTCATGTCCAACCTTTGCATTCCTAAACCTTCCCTCCTTAGCTAGTCTAAAATGGCCCCAACAAAGACAATAGGTGACCAACAAAATTATTATTGCACAAACATTGTACCATGATGTCCATATGTCGGTCCATATTCCATACCAACTTCCACTATTTTCTAAAGTATAAACCTTATACCATATTCAGTAGTACAAATGAAGACAATGGTTTTGGCTCGCTCACAAGACTAGCGTTGTAGTAGGGTGTTATAAGATCATATCATATTGTGCTTCATTTTGGCCAATATTTCTACCAAAGACTTCTTAAGTAAGTAAAGCTTTGGATCCAATGAAACAAATAGGTGAGTAGATTGTCCCCATTTTTAAGTAAGGTTTCAAGCAAAAGTAAAAGAGGGAGTAACAAGGGCTTAGGATTTTAGGAGGTAAGGCTTCATACACCAATTGTGAAGTGATACTAGACCAACAACATTTGAGGCCCCAAAGATCAGCCTTTCAAAACACACACACATATATATATTCGGTTATTGTCATCCATGATTTATTTCACATTAAAAAATATAAATAATAAATAATAATAAATAAAATTTTAAAAAAAACATCAATTAAAGCTAATTATTACCAAGAAACTCTTCCTAGACAATGAAGAAGAACACCCATGTTCATATAATGACTCTATCGGATCACTTGGAACAACTAAAGACAAACTACCAAATGATGCAAAAATGATACTTGGATTGTGCACATTTCAAGTTTCAATTCCTAACTCCTCAAATACATTTGGTTTTTGTAAGAACTAGTGACATGTGTTGTTGGGTCAAGTATGAACATGACTTTGTAACTACTCCAAGTGTGAATAACACTTTGAAAATAAAGCCCACTTGTTTAAAATCAATTAAAATTTTATATTTATTTCTAGTGACAACAAATACTCAAAAATTCAATATCTCCCCCTCACCACCTTAGGTCTAAAAATTACAAAATCATCTCCACCAAATCTTACTCATTGAAGA